>Ga0099364_10002308_pt1 | contig 30548 bp, 29 predicted proteins | sample TergutTh196P3_FD_73070 | JGI IMG/M metagenome (GOLD analysis project Ga0099364, IMG submission 73070) | Microcerotermes parvus P3 segment gut microbial communities from Pointe-Noire, Republic of the Congo - Th196 P3 | ecosystem: Host-associated > Arthropoda: Insects > Digestive system > Gut ...
GTGTACCGGATACCTGATTACCGGGTACACGGCATCCGGGGTTAAATTGGCAAGACACGTATTCAGGATCAAATAAACATTCTGAAAAATAGTTGTTTGCGCATTTACAATAAAACATCAAAACAGCTGTCGCTAAAACCGATATATTAGCTTATAGATAAAATAGAAAGAATTTTTTTCAGCAAAACAGTATCTTTATGATAAAAATTTTTAAAATATCAGAGGATTCTCAAGAAATTACAAAACGTTTAGGCACTTCAAAAATAATGCGGAAAAAAATAAGAATAGAAATGCCTTTAAAATCTATGAACATACAATCTTGGAAATATAAATTTGAGCTACGCCCCCCCTATTCATATATATTTTGGGGATTATTCTTACTCTTAATCTTAATTGTGTGTGTATTTTCAATATAGATTTTCACAAATGTGAACGATACAAAATCTGTGCTCTTGCATCAAAGGTAGAAAGGGGTTTAGACGGATAGTGCGTAATGTAAATGACTGTGATTTAGTATAATAACAAAATAAATTCAGAGGATAGCTAATTGCTTGTATTTGAAGCGATTAAATTTAAACCCCGGCGATCCTTTCCAGTACATCGACAAATATACGTTAGGAAGAATGAACGGGCTTGTCTTTGGCACAGGTTTAACACCCGAAACCACCACAGGGCCGCCCACGATAGCTAATCCTATCATTACTTGGGAAACACAGCGGACAGAGAACGCCGGTATTGAGGCGCAGTTCATGAACGGATTGCTGTTCCTGAACTTTGACTATTTCTATAATATCCGCGATAAAATCCTTGCCAAAAAGGATGCTTCGGTGTCCGATTTTACGGATCTCACCTTACCCGACGAAAATATAGCGCTGGTTGACAACGGGTTGACAACCAGGATTTAAAGTGGACGCAGGTATCCGTAAAAGATTTAGTAACGACTGGAGTTTTGCTTTATCAGGTAACGTAGGTTACAGTAAAAACGAGTTGGTTTTTATTGATGAGGTTGATCCGCCCGTTCCCTGGCAGCAAAGGACAGGGTACGCCTACAGCACTAAGCTGATGTACGAAGCGACCGGTATTTTCAAGGATGAGGCGCATGTCAACTCGCTTCCCCACTGGTCGGGCGCCGGACCAGGCGACATCATTTTCAGAAATGTGCGCAATGAGCATTTGGAGCCGGGGCAGGAACCGTATACGGTCATGGCGAACGCTGGACGCTTTCTCCTGCTTATGATATTAACCCAAATCCTAAAGGTATGGGGTTAAAACTGAACATCACGACACACGACAATTCGTTAGATTTGGATTTAATGGTCGAAGTAGCTTCTTTTTTCTGGTTAACGGATATTCAAGCAGGGGATATTATTCGGAACACAGTCGATATTGTATCAAGATGGAAACAATTAGCCAAAAAGTATAAAATCTCAAATGAAGAACAGGAGCGATTGAGCCCGGCTTTCCGAAAAATTTTTCATTAACCCACATTGAAGGCGAATAACAACGATTCGAGTATCCCGGCGTAATAGTAAGGGATATTGTATAGAAAAAACGTTTTTCCTTTGGGGGTCGTGACTTTGTCAATCAAATAGTTCCCTGACCAGATGCGGATAGCCGTTTGATGATCGACCTCATCCATAAACAGGTGCAAAGAGCGGAGTTTAGAATTATGACCCGATTTTACTTCGACAGGAATGATCCGGTTGTCGTGTTGTATGATAAAATCCACCTCTGCATCGGAACTGTTCGCCTTTCGCACCCAAAAATTCCGTTGAGCGAAAAAATCGGTTTTTCCCGCTATTAGCTCTTGGCCTACAATATGTTTGGCGATTTTTCCGCGCCAGACATCCGTTATATCTTGAACGCTAAAAACTTCTTTTTGTATTCGAGCTACGTAATTTACGATGCCGGTATCTAACCAAAACAATTTCGGCGAACGTTTCAGTTCCGGCAGGATTGGGATTTGGTAGCCGCTGTACGGGTACGCTATTTCGAGCAACATCGCTTTCTCTAACAAACGAAATGCTTCGCCTACTTCCCGCGAACGATAATCCGATTCGCCAAAACGTTCAAATTTAATCCGTTGCGCTGCATACTTCCAGCCTGCTTTTAAAATGTGACGTAAAATAAGGCGCATAGTGCCTGTTGATGCATATTTTTCCGTATCATCCTGATAGCCTGATAACAAGGTGTTGAATATTCTACTTAACGCATGAATATCCTTATTTTCGGCATAATCGGCTACGACTTCTGGCATTCCACCTATGAGCGTATATTGATTGAATAAATTGATAACCATCGCATGAATTGATTCCGGTATTTCGCCTGCCCGTTGCGCTTTTTGCAGTTCTACCTTCCCCATAGCGCTGAGGAACTCATTGAATGAGCAGGGATGAATAGCCATATATTCCACACGACCTACCGGTAAAGAAATTTGCCTTCCGATGAGACTTTCGAGTAGCGACCCTGCTGCAATAACAAATAACGACGGTATTTTTTCGTAAAAATACCGTAGCAGCGATACCGCACGGGGTGAATTTTGTATCTCATCAATAAATAAAAGCGTCGGTACGGCTTTTCTCTCCACTCCATTCACAAGATAGATGCCGGTCAGGAGTGTATCCATATTTTGATAGGTTTCAAACAGCCGGCTATGTTCCGGTTCTTCGAGATTCAGTTTCAGGTAAATCTCAAACTCCCGACCAAATTCGTCTACCAAAGTAGTTTTGCCCACTTGACGGGCGCCCCGTAAAACAAGCGGTTTTCGGTTCTTTCGCTCCCTCCATTCTCGTAAATCACTGATAATATTCCGGTTAATCATATCTTTGTAATAAAACAACGGTACAAAGATAACTAATTTGTAATAAAACAACGGTATAATTCGCAAAAATTTGTAATAAAACAACTGTATATCTCCTCTTCTACAATAAATATATAGAATTTTTTCAGCACAGAGACACAGAGAACACAGCGTTTCACAGATAGCAGTTGGATGCTGTAATAAAATCTGGGAGTGCGGACGTCCTGTCTGCGATCCCAGGTAATCTGATTCGCCCTTTTTTGAAAAGATTTTTTGTTTTTTCAGAAAGTATTATTATCTTTGCAGCGCTCAATAATGATGCGGAAATTCCTCTTTATAATTGATGAGATCATGACAATAATAAAAACAGAAAATCAGTACAATAAAGCAATTGAACGTATCGAAGAATTGCTTCATGTGGTTGGAAATGACACATCGCCGGAGGATAAAAATTTCATAGAACTTGATTTACTTTCCGAATTAGTCGCAGATTACGAAGCAATCCACTAGTAAAATTAATCCTAACCTTTTTAATTATATTTATCTGAAAGACAACATGGTAGTTGTAAAGGTTAGGATTAAATTTGCAATGCATCCATTCGGCAAGATAAATATGAGAAAATAATTCTTTGATTTGGATTTTTTGAGTATAATGTCTATTTTTGCCCCGGAAAAATGAAGTGAAATTAGATTTTTTGGTTATGAAAAATGAAGTGAGATATTATAATCGCAAAATAGACAGTGAATTAGAAGAATGGATGGCGGACAAAAAACACAAGCCTCTTCTATTGCGCGGAGTGCGACAAGTCGGCAAATCGTTTTGAACTAATTCAAATTCCTTGAACTACTCGAACTCACAATATGCCAGCTTTCAGCGTCTACGACATCAAGCCGGAAAGTTAGACGATCATACAAACGAAATATTCTGTAAATCAATGGCATATCTTTTCAATCCAGACTCGATTCGCTGTAATGTTCTTTTAGTTGGGCGTTTCACTCCGGAAGCATATTGCCTCATTTGCCCTGTATTGATTCCTGAAATTCGAGCCAAACTACTTTGATTCAGCAAACCGTTATAAGCTTTTACTGATTGCTGTTCCATGCTTTACAGATTGTGACAGTTTACTTTTCGCTGAAAAGTTTGGCGGGGGTTAGTCTGACTACTTTGCCGTATTTCTCTAATGCTTTTTCGTTGATATTTTTAGGGTTGCCTACTATGCCGATTACTATCGGTCGTCCTTTGATGTTTTCGTCATAGAAACGGACTATATCGTCGAAAGTCATGTTATCAAATACTTGCATATTGGTTTCGGCGGGCGATTGGGTGTATCCTTTTTGTTTCCAGCCCTGATAAACCTGACTGGCATTACGGAAATGCGGTTTTTCTACCGTAGATGTCTCTTTCAGGAAATTTTTGATGTCACGCATTCTGTTGGGATACTGCGGCAAGTTCGTCAGCAAATCCAAATAGACCTCAAGCGCCTCTATTGTTTTATCGGCTTGTGTCCCTATATTACCGATAAAGTATGCGTTTTTATTTTCCAAAGGGGGTGAAGTATATCTTCCCTGCGCATCATAAGCCATGGAGCGATACTCGCGTATTTCCTGCAGTACCAAGCCATTGAAGCTTCCGCCGAAATATTGGTTGAAAGCTCTGATGAACGGGTCTTTCTCTTTCTTGTACGTATCGCCATCAATATAAAAATAGATGCTACTTTGTTTCGCATCGCTGTTTGGCAGAAAGTAAACGGTATTCTCCGTATAAACGGCGCGGTCTTTTATTTCGGGAGAGGTTGTCGGTTTTTCTCCTTGTTTAAGCGGCAGGTTTTTACTAAGAATATCGTACACTTCTTCAATTGGAAGGGCGCCTACATAGTGGATTTCCGCTTCATAATCGGTAGCCCGCTGAAATTCGCCGGTAAGGTTGCTTATAGATAAGTTATAGACTTCTTCAATCGTCAATCGATCGATGTGAGGAGACTTCTCTTTGTACAGCATATATTGCTGCATGGCTACTCCTAACATTTCATTAAGTGTTTTTTCGATGCGTCGTTGTTGAAATAGATTACCTTTACGGCTGTTCATCTGTTTCTCGTCTAATTTGGGTAATAATATCTGGCGGGTCAACAGATTGCAGGACTCTTCAAGGTTGGATTCGAATCCGTTCATTCTGACAGTAAGATAGTCATCATCGACGGAATAGCTACATGACGCTCCTAAGTTACTAAATTCCTGTTTCACTTCCTGGGCTTCCATTTGTCCCATAATGCCTGCGCTATTCATGAGGGAGGCCGACAGTTCTAACTTAGGCATTTTTTCCGTTCCGATACCGAATTTCAGGGTTAGTGAGAAGATGTCGTTATCAGGATTAAACTTATAGTATAATTTAGAGCGGTCGTTGATGGGTCGGATATCGACTTCGTCCATATCTGCATAGGCGTCGGTAGCATATCTGACCGGCAGGTTACGAAATTCTTCCGTATATTTGGTCTCCACACCGCGTACCGGCAGTATCGGGTCGTACTTGGGTTTTTCCAATTCAACGCCTTTAGGTGGTTTACCTTCTTCAAAATTGATCGCATAATAATCGGAACCGAAATATTTTTTTGCGATATTTTTAATATGGTCGACAGTGATGGAGGAAACTATATCTACATAATTCACTAATTCGTCCATGCTTTTATCAGCGATATAAAGGTTTGAGATAGTCATAGCTATTCTGAGCGGCGATTCCATCATCAGCACGTGATCACGTATCATATTACTTTGGATAGACTGAACTAACCGGTCATCAAACTTCCCGTCCTGCAGTTTTTTTATTTCATTCAAAAGCGTTCTTTCCGTTGAGCGTAACGATTCGAAACGTCGTTGATTGACGTCATAATAGGGTATGGCCGACACAAGTATGCTACCCCTTTCCCGCAGGGTAATTGAATTAGCGCCGCCACTCATAATTTCACCGTCAATCTCTAATTTGTCAATTAGTCCTGTACGGTTGGAGTTAGATAGTATGGAAGTGCAAATATCCAAGGCTATATCGTCTTCGCTATTGGACGTTATACCCGGAAAAGCCAATAAGACTTGCGGATAGCGGGCTATTTTTGCGCTGGTCGCTTTGCGTCCTTTGACCGGTGTTTCGGGATATTGTGTACGTTGCGGAGCGGGACGGTTTTCTATACGTCCGAATTTTTCGCGTATAAGGGGCAAAACCTGGTTCGTATTTACATTTCCTGCCAGAATCAGGGCCATATTTTCGCCTACATACCAGTCGTTATAAAACTTAATCAACTGACTTAGTTGCGGGTTTTTCAGATGTTCGGGTAAGCCGACAATGGAGCGGGCATACGGATGTCCGGAGAAGATGGTATTAAGTAAAAACTCGCTTTCTCGTTGGATTTGCTGGTCTTGCACCATATTAAATTCTTCGTAGACAGTTTCTAATTCGGGTTGGAAACTTCTGAAGACAGGGTTCAATAATCGTTCCGAGTTCAATTCTAACCATTTATAGATTTCTCCCGGTGGAAATGAATTGAAATAATAGGTATAATCATAGTTTGTACCGGCATTGAGGTATTCACCTCCCATGCTTTGTGTCAGGCTTGGGAAGTCGCCTGTGAGGTAATATTTTGCCGTTTCTATTGTCAATTGGTTGATTTCTTTAGAGATCGCTTCTCTTTTGGCCGGGTCGGCGGTAGCCGCATACTCATCGTATTTAGCGATGATTTGTTCATACACCGGTTTCTCTTTCTCCCAGTCTAACGCGCCTATTCTATTGTTTCCCTTGAACATCAGATGCTCTAAATAGTGCGCTAAGCCGGTGTATTTTTCAGGGTCTTCCTTTGCGCCGACTTTTACGGTCACCATGCCGAAAACGTCGGGCGCTGAGGGGTCTTCCCAAATAAATACGTTTAGCCCATTCGGGAGTTTGAAGGCTTTCAGGCCTTGCGCGCTTATATTTATGCCGGCTAAGGAGCATAAAAATATAAACAGGAGTAATTTAATCTTTTTCATTTCTCAATATTTTTTAATTTTTTTCAGCATAAAGACAGCGATTACACGTTACATACGCAGTAGCGGGGAGCAGGTGTTGTCAAGGAGATGCGGACGGGACTTCCGCGTACCCGGTTTTCGTCATTGGTAGCGCCCGTTGAAAACTCGTTTTCATCGGGCGCTACTATTGACAAATATCTACCCTGCAATGGAGGGTTCCGAGGGCTTCGTTTAGCGAACAGGGGGGATGTTATTCTCGCGTATTGTCTTAAACGATACTTTCGGTTGGATTGTAAAGTTGCCGTTCAGACATCTTTCCCTTGCTTGTACGGGCGCTTTTCTCAATTTATTGTCCTTCGAGAGGGCGGCGCCTTTCTTAAGAACCGATGAACTGGCGGATTCAAGAGGTGTGAAAGCGATGTCGAAATACCCTTCCTGCCATCCATAACCGTCGGCATCAAGCAGATATCCCATGGCGGCGCTTGAGGGCGCTACTACTAATTCGCCGTTCTCCCGTCTTGACATTGTGATAACAGCGGATGCGCTTGCAGTCCATTCTGTCGTAAGGGTATACAGAGACATTCCTACTCCCGTATAGGGGTCTAACTGTTGCGGGGCGATTAGCATATTATTGTTAGAGGCGTCGTAAGTAGCCCTCACATAGCCTTCCCACGCTATTCCTTCTATATAAAAAGTATTACGCGAAGGGCCTGGTCCAATGTAAACAGGGAAGGTAACGAGTATATCCTCTTCTTCGAATGCGTCATAGCCGGAAAACTCGTACAAGCCATAGAACGCATCAATAGCGCTCGCAACAGGGTCTTTCGAATAATAGAATTTTTCGGCGAAATTACCCAGCACCGTGCCGTCGCTGTAATGGAACCGCAAACCAATTGTGTACACTGTAATGCCATCGGTTGATGTCTCTACACTTGACAGGATTGTGTTGCTTGGTGATACAAACACAGCTCTTCCGAAGGCGGTTCTGCCGATAGCCTGACCGGGAGGTACTAACAGAGATACGCCGTTGTAATAAAAGGCTATGCCATAACCGGTCGCGTACAAGTCGGGTAAATAAAACAGATTTTTGAATTCGCTGTCGGGATTTTCAGGATCAATATCAACAGCCATGGAGATGACTTGGTCCCAGCTTTCACCGTAAGCGGCTGATTCATATTCGCTAATAGCGCCGGGAATCTCTTCGTAATCAACATCGCTGAAATCATCAATTCTCAGGTTGTCGGCCACGAAAGCCTCTTTGGTCATATAGATAATGGTAGGCGTGCCACTAATGCGAGTGCCATAATCCGCCAGCGTGATATATAACGAACCGGCGGGAAATATGATCTTGTCGCCTTCTATATAACCTAATGGATAAGTGTTAATATCCGTGCTGTAATTACCGTAATAAGAGCCGATGGATATCATTCCGTAACCCCAATCGACCCCGATGTCATTGGGCGCCATTGAGACGGAACCGTCCGGATTGACTGTAATAACACATATCCAATCCTGATCTTCGTCAATGTCTTCCGGATCATTATAGGGATATCCGTTAAAGACACCGTCGTCATCCAAGAATGTAGCTACCCTGGCGAAAATATTTTTGAACTGGTAGCGGGTAGCGCCTCCGACAGCGGCTGTTTCCGTCGTCACATACATAGGCTGATAATCAACCCCCCAAAAGGCTTGAAATGTTCCATCCATATAAATAAACGGGGGTAGGGGGTCCCATTTGATGCGGGTTACATTGGTGTTCATGGCGGGCGAACCGACGCCGTACGGATTGACATATTCATCTCCCTGAACGGTTAGCGACAGTCGGTAGGTAATGCCCACATCCGCCGATGGGAAGGTAACCGGAAACTGAACTGTTTTTTCGCCGGCTGCAAAAGAGATTCTTTGTGGTACCACATACACATTGTCGTCATTAACGGTTATGGTAATAGGCACTTCGACGGCGCCCGATGTGTTTGTACGTTCAATAGTAATCGTGATTTCGGTCGGATCGGCAGGGTCGATTTCTGTCGAAGTAATATTTGTGCTTGGGAAATAGACGCCCTGGCAGCCGGCCGGCGTCAGGGGCGATGGTTCTCTTTCCGGATTATCGTCCTTACATGAAAAAAACACGATGACGCCAAATAACAGCGTTAATAATATACTTAATTTTTTCATCTGTAAAAATAATTATGAATTATGAATTATGAATTATGAATTTAGTCGGTAACGCCATCTTTCAGATTAGCGCCGTCGCCCTGTCTGGGTTCTGTTCCGCCTTCGTTTTGGAGGCAACACGGGTTGTTAGTCGTTTCTGTCTGAACGAAACGCAACAAGACCCAAGGGTCATTGTAAGCCAGATTGAACTGATATACTTCCTCTACGTTAGTTTCTTCATCCGGATGATAACGAACGATATTTTTGCCCAGACGCATGACATCGGCCATGGCAAAACCTTCGCCCCACAATTCGATACGTCGCTGCAGCCATACTTCATCGCTAAAGGCTTCAACCGAGCCTGCAGAGGAAGTGAAATCGGGCTGACGGTATGTCTTTACGAAGTCTTCGAGAATTTGTTTGCCGCCGGCTAAGTTTCCGCCTTTTGCAGTCGCCTCGGCTTTTATAAGTATCATTTCTTCGGCGCGCATCATACACCAGTCGCCTTCGTTATACACGGAGCCTACGCCGGCGCGCTGTCCGAACTTGACGTTCGTATAGGGGTTCATCGGTTGTTTGACGTCGGCGATAGAGGCTGTGGCAATGGCCTGTCCAAGGTAGGTGACGCCTTTTTCAACATCCGTCCAGCTAAGACCTTCGAGATAGGGCGATGTTCTGTTTTCGTCTAACCACCATTTTTTACGTACATCGGTAGCAGGTATTTTTTTCCACAACAGAATGTTGATACTGCGATAAATACCTGCATAACATACATACGATTCTCCGGAAAAAGAACCTAACTGGGAGGGCCATGATAGCAAAGTAGTGCCGATGATATCCGCCGGCAGCAACAGTCCCCATATCCAGCTCCTGTCGTTGGCATTATTGAAGCCGGGCGTTGTCAGTTGATTCATGCCATAAGGTGCATAACCTTCCATGGCCCTGTCGGCGTCGGCTGCCGCATTCGCCCATTCTTCCATATATAAGTAAGCCCTTGCCCTTAGTCCGTAGGCTACTTGCTGGTCTACAAGTCCTTTATTCGACCGGGTGAATCCATTCAAGTCGGCGATGGCGTCCGTTAAATCCGCTATGATCTCTTCATACAACTCACTAAGGGGTACGCGCGGGTTACAGTTCGGATCAATCCCCTCTTTCAACAAAATAACCGAAGGTTTGTCTTCGTTTCCTTTGTATTTAAATTGGAAGTAAGGCGACAGTGATAGATAGGCGAAGGCACGCATGACTTTCGCCTGTCCGCGCGAATTAATTAACTGCTCATTATCCGTATCTTCCGGAATAGAAGCCAACACATCGTTGGCGGCATAAATGACGCGATAGGGCAATCCGAAGCGTAATCGGGGATTGGCATAAGTAGGCGTGCGGTCGGTCCATTCGAGCGATACCGAGAACCAGTCATAGCCCGATACGATGTTCGTCATATCGCCGCTATTCAAATCCTGGCTCAATGCCATTGTAGGATAACCGAAATCATCGGCGCGTCCGGCGCCAAAAAACCCGTCGGGTCTGCCTAACAAGGCATACATACCGTTCACGGAGGAGTTTATTCTATCCGGATTTATAGTCATCACATCAAAAATCTGCTCATCGTCTAAAGTGCCTCCCTCATAATGCAGGTCTAAGTCGTGGCAGGAATAAAACAATGCCAAACTACAAACCGTTATTGTTAATGTTATGTATTTATTAAATTTCATAATGTAATTATTTATATATGGTTACTGATTAAAAAGAAATGGACAGGCCGCCTGAAATGACGCGCAACTGACTGTAAACATAGTTCCCTGAGTTAGTAGACCAGCCTAAGCCTGAGGCGTTGGCGTTCTGCGACTGCCGCGGGTCGAACCCTTTGCGTGCCGATAGCATGAATAAATTGTCGCCTGCAAAATAAAGGCGCACTTTATTCACCTGAATCTTATAGGTTAATTTAGCCGGCAAGGTATAGCCAATCGTTAAGGTGTTCAGACTTAAGAAATTGGAGCTGATAAGCCAACGGCTTGAGGTCTTCTGGTCGTGGTCGTCCGCCCAGTTTATGCGCGATACTTCGGCAGATTTATTTTCGGGCGTCCAGGCTTTCAGGATATCCATGTGCCAGTTACGACCTATTTGTTTGCCGGTATGCATGAGTTCCTGATAGGTGCCGTCGTATGCTTTCCCGCCTAACTGATACGCGAAGGCGACGTTCAGGTCAAACCCGTAGGCTTCGACGGTCGTACCGAAACCGCCATATACCTTTACACTCACATTACCCAGGTCCGTTTGTTTGGCATCGGCATAATTGGCTGTTGTGGAGCGGTCGCCTTCGTCGGGGTCCATATAATACAGCGCTTCGCCTGTGTTCTCGTCAATACCTGCAAATTCGACTGTATAGGCCTGGTTGAGCGAACCGCCTTCCTTCAGGATAGAGCTGTTTTGCTTGATGCCGCCCGTCTCTTTCGCATATTCAGGCAATTTGAGTATCTTGCTGTTAATCGTAGTTGCGTTGGCATAAACCGACCAGTTCAAATTGTTATTATCGATAATAAGTCCGTCTAATTCCAATTCGACCCCTTTATTCGAAACCGATCCGATATTTAAGGGTAACGAATTAAAGCCGGCGCTGGGAGGCATGGGCAAATTAAACAACATGTCGGAATTTAAGCGACTGAAATATTCGAGGCTTCCGGTTAGACGCTTGTTATAAAACGAAAACTCAAAGCCTGCATTGAATAATTGCTGCGATTCCCAAGTCAGATCGGGATTCCCTTTGCCAGAAAGCGTTTTGGAATACTCGCCTGTATCGCTGTTGTACGAAATATTGTACAGGTCGCGGAAAGCATACCAGTTCCTCAACTGGTCATTACCTTGCGTACCGAAGCTGATTTTAAACTTCAGTTCGTCTAACCATGTTTTGGTGTTGTACATAAACGATTCATTGGTGATAAGCCAGGCTGCGCCGACACTGCCGAAAGTACCCCATCGTTTGTCGGGTGCAAAACGCGAAGACCCTTCGTGACGTGCAGTTGCATTTACGAAGTAGCGGTCGTGCAGGTCATACTGGATACGACCGAGGAAACCGGCAGTTCCAAAATGTTCGCTGCTAGAACGGGCATTGTTGCTGGTGGGCTGCGTGCCGAAAGCATTGTTTAATTCGCCGATAAAGGGACTGAATAAATGGTCGTTACTTCCAGATAACGTTTGCAGCAGCAGCGAATAATTTTCATAACCGGCTAATACTTCAAACTTATGTATGTCGGCGAATGTCTTTTTATAATTAATCAGGTAATTCTGGTTTAACGTGATAAGGCGCGTATGTCCCACTGACAACCAGCCTTCGGAAGACGGGCTGCCATAGAACGGATTACTGAGGTTACTGCTCCGGCTGTTGGCCGCTTCGGTCGAGAAACGGGTGGTAAATGATAGACCTTCTATCGGTGTAAGCGTTATGTATGCGTTCCCGTTGAAGTGGTCCATCTTTTCATAATTTTCGTCTAACAGCAGGTTGACGGAGTGATTTCCGCGCGGGGCGGAGCCGGGACGGACAAAATTAGTGCTCGTTCCCTGGTCGTATATCTGATACCCTCTGCCGTCTACTTTCAACGAGCTATCTGCATTACGCACATAAAAGGGATAAATCGGCGCCATCGTATTGGCTGTGTAAAACACATTACCCGTACTGCCCCAACTGGCTTGATAGCCCGGGTTCTGATAGTTGGAATACCCATAGTTGGCATTGGCGCCTACTTTCAACCACGATTTTGCCTGATTGTCAATTTTCGCCCTGAAAGTATAACGTTCAAACCCCGAACCGCCAACCAATCCCGGATTATCAAGGTACCCTCCCGATACAAAATATTGGGTCTCCGAATTTCCACCCTGCACGGAAAAATTATATTCTTGCCGTAAATTGTTGGCTTTCAAGGTTTCTTTTTCCCAATTATCAGGGATGTAATAGAAATCGCCGTCCGAATATCCTAACCGGGCATTCGGATTCAGTTTGAAGTTCATCCCGACCAAGCGTTCGCCTTCAGGTATGGTATAAATCTGATACCCTACGCCCGACTGCGACAGGAAATTGTTATTGGCGTACGTATGCGAATCGCCGTCCGACCGGCCTGCATATTTCTGTGAATTGAACAGGGCCAAGTAAGCTGTTTCGTAATACATGGCCGGGTCGGTCATCACATTGTAATTAGGGACGCCGCGGCTGGCATTACCCCATTTTGTTTCAACATTTACGACGGCTTTCCCGAAAGATGTCCCTTTCTTGGTCGTGATAAGGACGACGCCATTCGCACCGCGTGCGCCGTAGATAGCGGTTGCGGCGGCGTCTTTCAGCACGGTCATTGTTTCAATATCGTGCGGGTTGATCATGTTCATGACGTCCGTTTCGTAGGGCGCCCCGTCGACTACATATAGCGGAGTCGTTCCGCCGTTGATCGACCCTACGCCGCGAATGCGAATAGAGGCGCCGGTACCCGGCTGTCCGCTGTTGTTGATGACCTGCACACCCGCAGCTTTACCTTGTAACGCATTGGTAACGTTAGAAGTTGAAGTCGCAGCTATTTTCTCGCCGGAGACCGTTTTAGCCGAGCCTACAAACTGGGCGCGTGTAGACGTACCGTAAGCCACCACCACTACCTCATCCAACATGCTGGTCGATTCCTGCATGACAACCCGAATCTCTGATCCTGACACGGCCACTTCCTGGTCGATCATACCCAGATACTTGACAACCAAGGTCTGCGCCGATTGGGGTACATCGAACGAGAATTTCCCGTCTGCCAGCGTAATCGTACCAATCGAAGCATCTCCTTTCACCACTACTGACGCGCCCGGTATAGGCTCGCCGTCTTCCGCCGAAACTACAATACCGGTGACCCGTCGAGTCTGGGCGAAAACCGTTCCTATGCCTACAAAGAGGCATAATAACAAAAAGATAATTTTTTTCATAAGCAATTTATCAATTGTATTTAACATAATAGATTAATTTCCAACGTTTTTTAAATAATTTTTTTAAATCGCACAGTATCGATTTTTTATTTTTTGAATTAAAATGAATCTACAAAAGTAGGAATTTTTTATTTTAATACAAATAATAATATAATTTTTAACATTTTAATTTTTAGGGAGAAATGGTTAATCTTCTGTATATCAGCAAATTTTTCACCGGGTACGTCCCCTCACTGGGAGTGCGGACGTCCCATCCGCACATTTCATATCGTGGACGAGACGTCTGCACTCCCAGGTACTATCTTGGAAAATTTGGCGAACCCGGATTTTTATTGTACGTTTGCACGCTGTTTAGAGAAAAAAACGTCGTTTTTTTCTCTAAACAGCGTGCAATAAATATAATGTAGGATTATGAAATGGAGTGAAAAAGCATGGGAGGCGATAACGCCTGTTTTTGATGGAATTATCTCTTTGCCGTTTATACAGGAGTTGATGAGCGGCGTTTTAGCAAACGAAAAGTTCGCTTTTTATATTCAACAGGACGCGCTGTACCTGTTGGATTACGGCAAAGTTTTGACAGGCCTTGCTACACGATTGTCAAAAACCGAACACATAGAAGCGTTTATCGGTTTTGCCGGCGATTGTATGGCGGTCGAAAAAGCGATGCATGAAATGTTTCGCGCGGAATTGGCCTGCGACACAACACTGACAAAACACGATTTTTTGGCAGTAGAGGAGACGGCGCATACGGAGAAAAAGCTAAAAGTTTCTCCTACATGCTTGCTATACACCTCCTATCTGTACAGTCAATTCAATGCGCCGACGGAGGTGATGGCCGCCGCCGTTTTGCCTTGTTTTTGGATTTATATGGAAGTAGGCAAGTATATCCTGACCAACCAAAATAAGGATAACAATCCTTTTCAGGCATGGATAGATACGTATGCAGGCGAAGAATTTGAGAAGTCGGTCGCGAAAGCTATCCGAATATGTGATGAATTGGCGGAAAAATGTACCGAAGAACAGCAAAATGCCATGACACAGGCTTTTATTACCTGCTCGAAAATGGAATGGATGTTCTGGGAAAGCGCCTACCGTTTAGAACAGTGGAATATATAATTAATTAAGAAATAAGAATTAAGAATTTTCATTGTTCATTGTTCATTGTTCATTTAATTTTTATTTGCATGAAGAAAAATTATAGACGCGTTTTGACAATTGCGGGGAGTGATCCGAGTGGAGGAGCCGGTATTCAGGCGGACCTTAAAACATTTTCGGCCTGCGGTTGTTTCGGGACATCGGCTATTGTCGCGGTAGTTGACGAAAATACGGTTGGCGTGACAGGCGTACATCCTGTTCCGGTAGATTTTGTGACGGGACAAATCCAATCGGTATTGGACGATATCGGCGCCGACGCCATAAAAATAGGAATGCTCCATTCCTCCGAACTGATACGGGCGGTGAAAAAAACGCTGGCTAAGTATGATATTAAAAATATTGTATTAGACCCTGTTATGGTTGCGACCTCCGGCGACAAGCTGTTGCAGGACGAAGCGATAGAAACCCTGAAGCATGAGTTGATACCTTTTGCCCGTATCATTACCCCGAACATTCCCGAAGCTGAAGTGTTGTTGAACCGGAAGATTGAAAGACAAAGTGATCTGCCTCTCGTGATACGGGAATTATCTGTCGGCGGGAAAGTATCTGTTTTGCTTAAGGGAGGTCATCTGAAGGAAGATTTGCTGATGGATGTTTTTTTTAATGCGGAAAAAGGGGAGATAGTAAATTTCCCCTCCAAACGGATTCATACAAATAATACGCATGGCACCGGATGTACGTTATCGTCGGCTATTGCTGCATTTTTGGCACATGAATTACCGTTGAATGACGCTGTTCGTCATGCAAAAAAGTATATGAAAGGGGCTATTACTGCCGGAGCGAAGTATGAAATCGGAAAAGGTCACGGCCCTGTTCACCATTTTTTTGGTTATTGGGAGTGAATTAAGATGAATGTAATACTAAATGACATCCCGCACAAAATAGCGGAAGGTACAACCTTGGATAGACTTATTGAAAGCCTTGAAATACAGCTCAAAGGCTTTGCAATTGCCATCAACAATGAAGTGATTCCGAAAAGCGAGTGGAGTAAAACGACACTTACCGACGGAATGGATTTGATGTTGATTCATGCGGTGTCGGGGGGGTAATCCGAAAAGTATTAGTAACCGCAAAGAACGCAAATAGAAATGATTTATTGTCAATAAATTGCGTACTTTGCGAAAACCTTTGCGTCCCTTGCGGTAAAAGAAATGAGTAGACACAAATGAGGCTGATTGTTATTACAACGGAAACGTTTTTTGAAGGTGAAGTTGAAGCTATTAATCTGTTGTTTGAAAACGGATTAGAGTTGTTACATGTCCGTAAACCTTATGCTACGCGACAGGAAACAGAAACTTTTATCGGACAGATTCGTAAAAACTTTCATTCCCGGATAGTAATTCACGATTACTACGAACTGACACAATTGTTCGACTTGAAAGGCATTCACCTCAATCGTCGCCATCCGGACTTTCACCCATCCACCTCCCTTTCTTGTCATTCGTTGGACGAAGTATCCGAAGCGCAGTTTTTTGATTATGTATTTTTAAGTCCGATATTCGACAGTTTATCGAAAGCAGGTTATAAGAAGGGATTTACGCATGAACAATTGAATGAAGCGAAAGAAAGGAAAATTATCGATAGACGCGTAATTGCGCTGGGAGGGATTACGGCAGATAAAATCCCCGCTTTACATGATTATGGATTTGGCGGCATAGCTGTCATAGGCGCTCTGTGGAGCGATTTTGTTGTCAGCAGGAATGTAAATACATTACTGAAACGCTTTAACGAGCTGAAAATCAATTGTGATACAGTGTAAATGTAATAAGATGAACGGTTTACTATTTATAACCCACCAAACGGAAAAATACGATTATCTGCAATCGGTCGAAATAGCCTTACAAGGCGGATGCCGACAGATTCAACTTCGTATGAAGCAGGCGACAATCGGAGAACTGGAAAAAGCGGCTGTGATTGCCAAAACGCTTTGCGATGAATATGGGGCTGATTTGTATGTGAATGACTATGTAGAGGTCTGTCTTAAAGTGAAGGCAAAAGGCGTTCATCTTGGGAAATCGGATATGCCGCCTTCGGAAGCGCGTATTATATTAGGCGAAAAATATATCATCGGTGGGACTGCCAATACGTTCAACGACATTCGGTTCTTATCCGAACAGGGGGTCGATTACATCGGACTGGGCCCTTTTCGTTTTACTGCAACGAAGCAAAACCTAAGCCCTGTTTTGGGATTGGAGGGATATCGCCACATCCTCCGTTTATGCAAGGAAAATGAAATTCATTTGCCAATATTTGCGATTGGAGGGATAACATGCGATGATATCCCTGAGATAATGAAGACAGGGGTGGCAGGAATTGCGCTTTCGTCGACTATTCTGAATGTAGCGAATCCGGTACAAGAGACCAAGAAAATTATTGACGTAATGAATAAATTCGTTTTTTTGTAAAGAAAGTGGAAAAAAATTCAACTATGTGCGTAAAATTTACTATCTTTGCAAACTTTTTCAAATAAAAGGAAAATAGCAATGGAAAATTTAATAAGTAATATTCCAGTCAGCAGCGCTGTCTTGAAAACTTTTTTAGGAGGGCTGAAATATCCTAAAAACAAGATTTCCGACTTGGAAAAGCGTGGTGCGCTCATCCGTTTGAAAAGAGATTTGTATATCAAAAAAAGCAACGACATACAAAAAGAGTTGATTGCAAGCCATTTGTATGGCGTTTCTTACATATCGCTTGAAACAGCTTTAGCCTGGTATAATATGATTCCGGAAAGAGTCTATGCTGTACGGTCAATAACGCTCAAGCGATCAAAGATTTTTATTACGCCACTCGGATATTTTGATTACACAACGGTTTCGGATAAATATTTCAGTATTGGAATACGGCTGGAAATTGTTGAAAGTAAGTATGCCTTTTTGATTGCCGAGCCAACAAAAGCCATTTGTGATATGATCATCGCCACGCCGAATTTGCGTTTACAATCCGTTAAGGCCATGCAAAATTATTTGACCGATGATTTGCGGATTGATTTTGACGATTTGAAGCAATTGGATAAAGATATCGTAAGGAGGTGTATTGAGGCAGGAAAGAAACGAAATCAATTGAAGGCTTTTGAAAAGTTTCTCAATCAAATAGAAAATTAAATACGTTTTAAAAAAATGGAAAATGAACAACTTCTATTGCCTTTTTCATTTATGACACGTTGCTATTCGTTGCCTGATTTGTTTGCAGGGAAAATACACGCTTTTCTTTTTCGAAATTGGAAAAATCGTGTCAAAGGACGTGATTGGTATGATTTTGAATGGTATATACGAAATGGTATCGCATTGAACTTTAATCATTTGCAAAAAAGAGTAATCCAAATTAATGCGTTGAATGAATGGGATTTTACCTTCGATGTTTTTCAACAAAAGATGAAAGAACGGATAGAAAAAACGAATATAGAGGAGGTAAAAAACGAAGTTCGCCCGTTCCTGAAAAATCCAAAAGAAATGGAAATCTGGACTACGGATTATTTTTTACAATTGGTTGATCGGATTAAAGTATGAAACAGTCATGTAATCCCTAACACCCAGGCAATAATGAAAATTTACCCATTAATCATTAATCATTAATCATTAATCATTTTTTTACGTATGAAATATGAAACAAAATTTAATAATAGCAGGAAAAGAGTTTCGTTCGAGGTTGTTTCTCGGAACGGGGAAGTTTAGTTCTAACGAACGAATGAGGCAGTCAATCATAGTGTCGCAAACTGAAATGGTTACGGTTGCCATGAAAAGGTTGGACTTGGATAACAAAGCCGACGATATGTTGGTGCATATCCAAAAACCCGGCATCCAATTGCTCCCGAACACCTCCGGCGTACGCAATGCCAAAGAAGCTGTCTTTGCCGCTAAATTAGCGCGTGAAGCATTCGAGACAAACTGGCTGAAACTCGAAATACACCCCGACCCGAAATATTTGCTGCCCGACCCCATCGAAACGTTGAAAGCAACCGAAACGCTCGCAAAAGATGGTTTTGTCGTCCTGCCCTATATTCAGGCCGACCCCGTATTATGCAAACTGCTTGAAAACGCCGGAGCAGCAACAGTCATGCCGCTTGGAGCGCCAATAGGAACAAATAAAGGACTTGGAACACGCGATATGCTGGAGATTATTATCGAACAAAGTCGTGTACCGGTGGTAGTGGATGCCGGTATCGGAGCGCCTTCACATGCAGCCGAAGCGATGGAAATGGGAGCGGACGCCGTCCTGGTGAATACGGCTATCGCCATTGCAGGCGACCCGACGACCATGGCGGAAGCATTCCGCTTAGCAGTCGAAAGCGGACGTTTGGCTTTTGAAGCACAATTGGCAGGCATTAAGAACATAGCCGACGCAAGCAGTCCGTTAACTTCTTTTCTGAAAACTGAAAACTAAAAACTGAAAACTAAAAACTAAAAACTGAAAACTGAAAACTGAAAACTAAAATGCTATTTAAAGAATTAATTAACGAATACGATTGGGATGAACTCCATGCACGTATCTACGGGAAAACATCCCATGAGTTGGAAGCGGCTTTGAGCAGAAACCGTTCCTTGAGCGTTGATGATTTTATGGCGTTAGTAGCGCCCGCGGCAGAACCGTACATAGAACAAATGGCGGCGTTGAGCCGTAAATATACACAACAGCGCTTCGGAAAAACCATACAGTTTTATGTGCCGCTCTATCTGACTAATTCATGCGTAAATCACTGTGTCTATTGCGGTTTCAATCATACTAACTCAATAAAACGCATCATACTGACCGACACACAAATCCTTCAAGAGGTGGAAGCGATAAAAAAAACAGGCGATTTTCAACATATCTTATTAGTAACAGGTGAAAATCCGCATGAAGCCGGCATTGACTATATAGAAAATGCTATCCGGTTAGTCAGACCCTATTTTTCGTCTATCTCCATCGAGGTGATGCCCTTGCGGGAAGAAGATTACAAACGGCTGACAGTAGCCGGATTAAATGCAGTGTACTGCTATCAGGAGACCTACAATAAACAAAATTACAAAATCTATCATCCGAAAGGGATGAAGTCGAAGTTCGATTGGCGGATAGATACCTTCGACCGTATCGGAAAAGCCGGCGTACACAAAACAGGTTTAGGCGTGCTGATAGGATTGGAAGACTGGCGAACAGACGTCACGATGATGGCCTGTCATTTGCGCTATCTTCAGAAGACCTATTGGCGCACGAAATACTCCATATCTTTCCCGCGCATACGTCCGTTCGAAGGCAATGCCTTCCAACCCAATGTAATGATGACCGACAAGGAACTGGCGCAGCTTATTTTTGCGTTTCGAATTTTCGACCATGACGTCGAACTGGCACTGTCGACACGCGAAGACAAGAGATTCAGAGACCACATACTCACGTTAGGCGTTACGGCTTTAAGCGCCGGCTCAAAAACCGATCCGGGCGGATATGCCATATACAAAAATGAATTGGAGCAATTCTCCGTCAACGACAACCGTAGTCCGGACGATGTCCTGCGAGCAGTGAAAGCCAATGGCTATGAGGTCGTTTGGAAAGATTGGGAGAGTTTTGAATAATGAACAATGAACAATGAACAATTAACAATGAACAATGAACAATGCAGGTACTTGAGGAATGTACTTGTTGAGGGGATTGGGGTTGAGGGGCAAAGGCGGTTAGGAGCTTCCAAAGCGCTTGTAATCGGGGCGGGCGGGTTAGGCTCGCCGACGTTATTTTATCTGGTGGCGGCGGGGGTGGGAACAATTGGCATTGTTGATGACGATACAGTCAATATCACTAATCTTCAACGTCAGATTCTTCATTTTACGGACGACCTCGGACGATGGAAAACAATTTCTGCACGGCAGAAATTAATCGCTTTGAATCCGGAGGTAAAGATTATTACTTACAATTGCAGGTTTTCGGAAGAAAACGCTCAAAAAATCATCAACGGAAAGTTGCAGGGTAATGATTCCTGTCCTGATGGCGGATACGATTTTGTAGTTGATTGTTGTGATAATTATGCGACTAAACTATTAATCAATGATGTCTGTGTAACGATGGGGAAGCCCTTTTCACACGGCGCCGTTTTAGCTATGCGGGGCGAAGTGATGACCTTCATCCCCGGTTCGGCCTGCTACCGGTGTGTGTTTGATACCCCGCCTGAGGACGGACAGTTACCAACCTCCACGCAGGTAGGCATCTTAGGCTCAGTAGCCGGAATAGTAGGAAGCATACAGGCAACCGAAACTATAAAATACCTCGCAGGAATGAATGATTTGATAGTCAATCGCATATTGATAGTCGACGCAAAAAAGATGAGCTTCATTACTTTGAAAATAAAAAAAAGCACCCTGTGTATTTGTAGATAACATTCTTTTTTCTTACCTTTGTCGCTTGGCTAAATAAATTTTCTAATCACTTAAAATTATCACTTATGTTCTTAAAAAGATTCTTTACAACAAAAAGCGTTAGCAGCCCGTTAGTCTCGTTTGGAATACTTGTACTTCGCGTTGCTATTTGCGCTATGATGCTCACACATGGACTGGCCAAGTTATCAAACTTTTCGGCCATGAGTCAAACGTTCAATCCCATTGGTATAGGCGGCGCTTTATCGTTGTCGCTTGTAATTTTTGCAGAGGTGTTTTGTTCAATCGCTTTGCTATTAGGTTTATTTACCAGATTGGCCGCCCTCCCTTTAATTTTTGCCATGTGCGTTGCCGCATTTGTCACCCATGGCGGACAACCTTTTGCTGCAATGGAATTAGCGTTGCTTTATCTTACCTTCTATACGGTCATTCTCATTACCGGCCCCGGCCGCTTTTCCATCGACAGGCTTCTCTGGAAGTAAGTCCGATATACGGATAACAATAACGATATACAATTCGGAAGCAAATGTAGCCAATGAGATCATTCTCGATACCCATATCGCCGGTGTTTACGAACCGTTTTTTACACGATCAAGGGCAAATTTAATGTCAACAGTCAACATCCTTTCCTTTTTGAAAACACTTCTTCTTACGCTCTACTTCAACAATCTCGGAAGATATCTCACGGGTAGATGTCTAACGAAGAAAATTACGATAAGAGACATGTCGATTTGTACAATAATCACGCAAGAGCGGCGCTTCTCTACTCGACGCGGATAATAAAATAAGTCTTTTGTTATATTTGAAATGATTCATGATTTATTTGAAGCAGGAAAGATAGATACACCGGATCAACCTGTCAATATTGTATCACGGAGACGCTTATAAAGTTTTTCCTCGGATTATTTCAACCTCTTCCACAGCTTCTTCCACAGCCTGCTTTTCCTCATTAGTGAGTTCTTAATCATCGAAAAGACCGGAATAAAATGGACTTAGATTGATATGGCGGTCATTGGATTTACCCCAGGATCGACGGAGCAGGTAAACGATCTGGCTTTTCAGGCTTAGCTATACAACTCTACTATAAGACGAAAAAATGCTTATAGTATGCAATTCAATATTCAATATGGTTTTACATGACATAAATTCGGCTTGCCCAAAATTAACTCATAATTTGATGGAGATGGACAAAGCCATTGATAAATACATTCTTTACACGGTAATTTTTCTCTTGTTTTAAACCATGATTCTCCTTCAATGAACTCCTTATATACAAGTGAATATGGAGAATCATTGATGGTTCCCAATTGATGTGCATTAACATTAGCATATACAGACCCATCCGGCATTACGGTCAACCGACCAAAGTTTCCAATATTAAGTGCTTGTCGAATAAATATTTCATTTTTAGATAAACTGATATGATCAAGATCATCTTGATCATCGAATACAGTCGATTTAAAAAAATTTAGATTTTTTTTATTATATATAGGAATAAATTTTATAGACTTATATGCCGTTACATCCCGAAAAATATTTGACAATTCCATGTACTCTTTTTCTGAAGTAACAAAAGCGGTTATTGAAAAAGGTTTAGGAATATTTTTTATGATCGAAACATCAAAATCATTTTTGACCAAAACATTAAATTGAACTCGATCTTGCACGTTGAATGCTTTCATTTGCGGCAAATTATCTATCAAATCCGGCATAAGGATTTGAATTGTACACTGTACTGAGAAAGATGTAATATTGAAGATCAGTTTCTTATAGTCAGGATATGCAAATATATTTCCAACTAAATTGACATTGGATAAATAAGGAGTTCGGCTATTTGTTATAAATGATAATATTTTTGTATTGTCTTGAATAGTACATTCCTTCAAAGGGTATATATATTGTCTGAAATATTCATTATTTCCTTGCTCACTCCCATTAATATAAAAAGTAAGCTCGTGAAGATTTTGTAGTATCTCGCCCCGCTCTCCTATAATATGTTTAAATTCGTAGTACTCCTTTTTATTTTGTACCTTTAAAATAGGCTTTAGAGAAACAGGCCTTTTTTCGTAATTAACATTGTATGACAAGTATCCTCCCTGAATTTTTATCAATGAATCTATCCATTGAATTAAATCCTTGTCATTCAATTCTACATCTGTCAATTCAGTAGTGTAAAGGTTTTCTATAAATAATAGTTTTTGACAAACCTTATCTATACAATCCGTCAGTATAAAAGTAAATTGCTTTTTGCTTTTTGAATTATATACTAATCCCCTATTTCCTTTCAGCCATAAAAAAGAATCTTCCCTTAATGTAAGCCAATTTTTATCCATGATTTCAAATAACAAAATTAATTTCGTTTAATATTTTCTCGTAATATTGTGGGTGTTGGCGAAGATAATCATAATAATTCTCTTTTTCTTTATCATACATTTCAGGTGTTTTGAAATAGGAACAATTCGGAAATTTACTTTTTATATCGTCAATTTGATACACGCACTGCGGACAAAAATGATTTGTAGCACAATGAATACATTGTTGGGAACATTTTGACAAAAAAGAATTATGTAGATCGGCTACTTTCTTATAGTCCAATTCAACATAATCATCATTAATATAACCCACTTCTAGATCATAATTAATCCGTTCACAAGGCAAAATTTTACCGTCGGCAGTAACGAATAGTTTTTTCGAAAAAGGAGTACATGTCCCCGTAGATATTTTATTTTCTTCAAGTTTATGCATGTACAATTGATTATAATAATAGAATATATTACCGCTCGCACCATATAGGTATTTTGATAATCTATAACCTTTAGGCATTGAGAAAAAATATTCCTTTTCAATCTCTTCACAATTTTGTGATTTCATAAGGCTTTGTGACATGTTTTGAAACATACCTCGAAATTCTTCCTTTTTATCTTCACTAATTCCGGATGCGTTCAATAAAATGATTTTAGGAACTTTCGAAAAATTTGTCTTGAAAAAATGAAGAATAGGTTCTACATCGTTCCGGTTATGCAATACTGAAATAAAATTAACTGATTGATTGAAATATTCTATATTTTTATGCATTACTGATTTTACATTATGGGTCACTTTATTGAATGAGTTATTACCTGATTGATCTACTCGATAACTTTGCGCTCGTTCATCTCCGTCAAGGCTGATAAGTAAATTGAATTTTTTCTCAACTAGGAAATCAATATGTTTTTCAAGAAGAATGGCATTTGTAGTCATTGAATATTGAATTTTTTTTCCCTCTATATCAGATTTTTCAATATAGTCAATTATTTTTCTTATCAGAGGTATGTTTATCAATGGCTCCCCACCGTAAAAACTTACTACTAATTGAAAATTTGTGTCTGAAATTTTGTTATCTTTCCATAAACTCAAAAGGTAGTCTATTAATAATTTAACTTTATTAAAAGGTAAATCTCTATTTTTTCTTTCATTAGATCTAAGATATAATTGATCAGATAAGCCGCAATATCTACAATTAAGATTACACTTTTCGGTTACCTCAAAAACAACTTGCTTCAAGTTAATCAGATTATTACGGATTATTTTTTCATCTATTTGTAATATGTCGTACATTATTAACTAATTATATATTTTTCATTCATTTCATAAAGTCAAAAAACAATTTTTAAATAAGAATTCTATAGTTTTGACACTTCGTAATCCGCTTAATGACATCTTCAATTTTTTTAGTAGGTGTGCGATCACGAATCATATCTCTGGATTAGTATCAACTCTTTTATATCGTATTTCCTGATTTACTCATTTTTTAAAGGTTGAATCCACTCCGAAAGTCTCTAATCTCAAGGAAGAAATATTATTTTGAATTCTTAATTATTTTCGATCCTCGCAGAAAAGAATACTTTTCGGAGTGGACTCAAGGTCGGATGTAGTAACTTACCGACCCATTTCTATGTTGAACGTTTTTATATCTGCATATGTTACAATTTTCAGATAACTCCTTTCAGATTTACGTCCACCCGAAACATTCTAATCACCTTTGTGGTTCTCTTTTGCCTCCTTGCATTTCGGCGCATACAAGGACATGCAAACTACTCTAAAAAAGTAGGTGTGCTAGAAAAATTCCTTTCTTTCAATACATCATGTGAACAAGGATGATAAATTTATCCCTGATGCTCATTTTCATGAATTGCAGCAGTAGAAAAATAAGTATCATCAGGTGACTCAAAGTAAAATGACATTGGTGCGCTACAACCACTTCGACAAACGCACATTATCAATTCATAACCACCTTTCAATGCGCTCTTCTGTTCAGCTTCTAACTCATCTTTGCAGAGTTGAGATAATTTTAATTCATTTTTTTTCATATCGTTACGTTTTAAAAGTTTAAGGCTGCAAATATAAAAAATATTTTTTATTGATCAACAAAAAAACAAAATAATTGTACAAAACTCTTTGTTTTATGTATAAACTCTTTGTTTTTAAGGACGAATTATAAAGAAGTTTTGAGGGGTGAATAGAAGTTCACTAATGAATTGAATCACGTATTCAAATGGAGGTATATATCTCTCCTATTGGGCAATGTAGAGGGCATAAAAGACGGATGCCTAGGGTATCCGCGCATCCGTCTTTTACATAATCGGTTTTAGCAATCAATTTTCATTGACAGGTATATCTATAGCGTATATAGTGTATATGATAATTTGTTCAAACCTCAAAAATTATTCATTATGACCAGAGAAGAATTTACAGCCTCGACAGGTCGTTATTACGACGAATTCGCCTCATTACCCGAGGCCCCGGATTTTTATGATTACGAAAAATCTATTGAGAGCCTGTTTAAGAGAATGACACAGGAGTGTATGGAAAAACAGTTGAACGAATCGTCTTCCACTTCGGATAGACGACAAAAAAATGCTCACCCGATTCGGAGAAATCTCCATATTAAAGTCTCACAGGTTTCTCCAAAGATGCAAAAACGGTCATGGCATCAGCCCTTACATGCTTGAATTAATGGTCTACACCGGCCATTACGATTGTTATGGGAAGTACGAGGAAGTATTGAAAAAATTTACTTCACTGGAAATCAGCCCTTCGCAGTTCTTTCGCGTTACTAACAATGTATCCATGTTTAAACTCTACACAACTGACTCGTAATCTCAACGTAAACGATGTGAAGTATGTACTTTCCACCTACATCCCACATTCTTTTAAAACTTATTGAAAGGGTAATACCCGTGGGTCATCAATCAATTTTTGTGAATGGGTATATTTATAAATTATAATATATTTTAAGATTACGCGCGCGCGTACATATCATAATTAATTATAACTACTACGATATGGACTTTGAAGACAATAGGTATGGATGGCATGAAGCGTAGGTTTGCCAACGTTGGAAACAAAGCTTTGCGTCGAGGAAAGCCGGATTTCGCCCGCTTCGCAACACTCGTCAGGCCGTCTTGCGTGCACAGGAATACATTAACAGCGGTTACACCTGCATCGTTGATATAGACCTTAAAACGTTTTTCGACGAAGTAGACCACTGTTTACTGCTTCAAATCCTCTACCGTAAGGTAAAATGTCGTCAAAGTTTACGATTGATACGCAAATGGCTTCGTGCCCCAATCCAACTGAACGGTAAATTAGTCAAACGCAGAAAAGGAGTTCCCAAGGTTCGCCATTAAGTCCAATCATGTCAAACATTATGTTGGACGTGTTAGATAAAGAGCTTGCACGTCTGGGAGTTAAGTATGTCCGTTATGCAGATGACTTTAGTATATATTGTAAGGAAAAGAGCGAGGCGAAAGAGGTGCAGGAGAAAATCTACAAATTTCTGAGAGAGAAACGCCACTTGCCTGTAAATGAAGAGAAAAGTGGTATTCGCACCCCCCTAAGAGTTCACGATACGGGGATACAGTTTTGAGCACTCAAAGGATGAACGTGAAAGAAACGACTATCACCCGATTGTAAGGAATAAGGAAAAAAAGTTGGGAAACCTTAAAAGAAAATCTCAGAGAAGTCACGCGCAAAACCAAACAATATACGTTTGATATGCGGATGAAAAAACTGATAGAGATTTAGCGAGGCTGGGTACAATACTTCCGGTTAGCTGATATAGGCAGGTAGGGAACTCAAAGGCTTGGACATGTGAGTACGCAGTCGCTTACGCTATTGCATATGGCATTTTTGGAAGAAACCGAAACGCAGATGTAAAAATCTGATTAGTTTAGGCGTAGACCCCCTCAATGCCCGACAATGGAGTAATACCCGAATGGGAGGTTGGGCTACCGCCCGTAGTCCCATACTTACTTAAAACCACAATCACGAATAAAAGATTTGAACAACGTGGTTACCAAGCGATGACCACTCTTTTCGTATCTATCGCTCCACCTCTTAACGAACCGCTGTCTACGCGACCCGTACGTAAGTGGTGTGAGAGGCTATCCCTGCCGGTAAAACTGGCAGGGCAGTCTACTCGATTCATGATTGACATCTCTCCCTTTGTACTGGGTACGCAGACGTCCCGTCTGCATGCAAAGTAAAAGTGCAACATAGGGGGGACGTCTGCGTACCCAGTATATCGACTTTCCGTTTGTTTGAAAAACGCAGTTTTTCATCGGGGTCTCGCAATGACGATACCCGCATAAAACGATTTTTTTTAATTTAATTAATTTTTTTTTGGCTATTTCGATTATTTATTCGTATCTTTGCCGCCGTATTTTTAAAAAGAATTGAAACATTTGAAAAGACTATAATGATATTTTTTGTTTAATTTAATATAATAATTTGTATGAAGAAATTGACCTATCTTTTATTTTGCCTCATTGTAGGCATTGGATTGGTTTCTGCCCAGACTGTACAGGTCTCCGGTACGGTAATTTCGGCGGAAGATGGAGAGCCGTTAATCGGCGCTTCTGTGATTGCCAAAGGCACTTCCTCCGGGATGATGACCGATGCGGACGGAAAGTTTACGTTTTCTATTCCTTCATCGGTAAAAACCTTGGTTGTCAGATATATTGGCTTCAAAGAGACGGAAGTTGCAGCAGGCACCAACATTCGAGTAGTACTTGACCCGGATACGCAGGTACTGAGTGAAGTAGTAGTTACCGCGATGGGTATTTTACGCCCCGCGCGTTCGATTGGCTACGGGCAAACATTGGTTGACCCCGATCAAGCCATTCAAAAAGCTGAACCCGACATGTTTCGCGCCTTGCAAGGCAAGATGCCGGGCGTGCAGATCACCGCTTCAATGTCAACGCCCGGCAGCGCCACGAAGATTCAAATTAGGGGCGTTTCATCCTTTTACGGCGGCAATGAACCGCTTTATATAGTTGACGGCGTTCCGTACAGCAATAACGATTATTCTACCGGTAGTAGCCGTTTAACGACAGCCAGCGCTTATATGACGGGAATTTCAACGCTCGACCCCAACGATATCGAATCGATGGATATCCTAAAAGGAGCCGCCGCAGCCGCGCTTTACGGGGGCAGGGCGTCGAATGGCGTTATATTGATCACCACCAAATCAGGCAGCAAAAAAACGCGTCCCTCGCAAAAGAAATTTGAGGTAACATTCAACTCCTCTTATTCTACCGAGAAGATTGCTTCCTTACCTGAATACCAAAACACATTTGGTCAGGGGTCGAATTTCCTCTATTCTAATGCAAACGGTTCTTGGGGGCCAGCATTTGGCGGCGAGTTGAAAGAGGTGCCTACCTGGACGAATTATTTAGCTGCTTATCCCGATATGCCGGCGATGCAACCCTATCAGGCGTACCCGAATAATGTAAGCGGCCTGTTCAATACCGGTGCAATATGGGATAATTCGGTGAATATCTCAAGCCAGAACGATAAGGGAGTTTTTAACACGACGGTTTCGTTACTTTCGCAGGACGGCATCGTTCCCTATTCCACTTTCAAACGTACCTCATTCAGCGTCGGCGGTAGTCAAAAATTGGATAACGGACTTACAGTAGGAGGTACTTTATCATTCTCGCGAGGCGATCAGAACGGCCCCATCTTCGGCGCAGGCAACTATGGGGGTTCCGTCAGCTCGTTTGCCCGGACGATGTTGATGCCGCGTAACATCGACGCTGTGGGATTACCCTACGAAACGCCCGACCACGCGAGTCTGATGCCGTTCAGCGCTACTACGGTCGACAATCCGTTGTGGTCGTGGAAATACAATCCATCTTCTACCTTGATGGATCGCGTGATAACTACCGTTAATGCAGGATATGATTTCACATCCTGGCTCTCCGCATACTATCAGTTCGGATGGAACCAATTATCAACCACTCGTAAAGAAGTGATCAACTTAGGTTCGACAGGTCCGAGCGGTCTCATTGGCGAAGGTCAAATCAGAAACAACAACTTTAGAACGGATGAAATGGAGTCGAACTTCAATCTGACGTTAAAACACAAATTTTTAGAAGATGCACTTGATCTGCGCGTTGTCGCCGGACACAATGTCAACCAAAATGAATATGTTCGCAATTCTGCGACAGGTAGCAGGATGATTTACCCTGACATATTCAATGTAGACAATACACAGGCGCAAACAACCGGCGAATATCATGAAAAAAGAAGACTTTGGGCATTGTATGCCGACGTTCAGCTCGGTTACAAAAATTATGCTTTCTTAGGTTTTTCCATCCGTAACGATCATTCGTCCACATTGCCGGTGGAAAATAACAGTTATATTTATCCTTCGGTATCCGGCTCGTTTATTTTCAGCGATTTTTTCCAAATCAATCCGGAGATATTAAATTATGGCAAAGTGCGCGCCGCCTGGGGAAAAACGGGTAGAGATGCAGGCGTTTATTATGTAAACGGCTCGTTCATTGATGATACTCCTTTCAGCGGCAGACCGTTAATGAGCACGCCCACAACAACATACGACCCCGAATTGAAACCGGAATTTTCGACCGAATTTGATGCGGGAACAGAACTGATGTTTTTCAATAACCGGATAGGCATCGACTTTACCTGGTATAGCAAATTGAGTACAAATCAAATTGCACCGGTCAGTCTGCCGGCTTCCACAGGTAGCAGCACCTATTATACCAACTTTGGGGAGATGACAAACAAAGGGGTGGAATTATCGCTTACCTTAGTGCCGGTTGATTTGAAAGATTCGTTCAAATGGAACATATTAGCCGTATTTACAAAAAATAAAA
>Ga0099364_10002309_pt1 | contig 30539 bp, 18 predicted proteins | sample TergutTh196P3_FD_73070 | JGI IMG/M metagenome (GOLD analysis project Ga0099364, IMG submission 73070) | Microcerotermes parvus P3 segment gut microbial communities from Pointe-Noire, Republic of the Congo - Th196 P3 | ecosystem: Host-associated > Arthropoda: Insects > Digestive system > Gut ...
AAAGGGGGCGAAAAGGGGGCGAAAAGGGGGATAAATTAGCGTAGAAAAAGTAATCCGTAAAGTATTGGAATGAGGAGGCCAAGTAATAAGTACCATTTTCCGGAGCCTGAAAGGCCTCTTTTCCCTTTTACGATAAATAATCCCGTTACTGCTAACAGGATGAGTGAACCGGCAAAGATATCGGCTATAGGGCTCCAGTTTTTCACCTTGTTGTAATGGAGGCGGTTTATCCAGTAAATCAGGACTCGCTTTTTGCTGCGTTCGTAGGATAAACTGCCATTGGCAACATTGTACGCGCCTAATCCGCCTTCTAAAAACACGCGCAAACTGGTTTCGTCAACCCGCATGATTCGTTTCAGGGGAGGTAGTTCCTTATCTGCGTTCCATGCCGTTGTTAATTCGTTTTCGTTCAGGTTGGCCGCAAGTTGAATTGTTTTCGCTTCGGTGCGAAAAGCTGGGTCTTTTCCGCTCAAATGGTTGAGATAGATACCTGAAATGGCATATATCAATGTGATACCCACTAAGAAAAAACCTAAGTCCCTGTGTATGACCCTTAATAAGCGCGATATTTTCATTAAATCAGTCTAATACATCGTATTTCTGACCGTCCATGTAATACATGGCATAGTAATTTTTACCATTGTCTTTCATCCATTGACGCATCTCGCTGATATTACTTAACTCGGCAGCGCAGGTTTCGGCCATCCCATCCTCGTTTTCTAGCTCTTTCACCTCCGTTTCGTATTCGTTAATGTATTCCTCACTCAAATGATACTCTTTGAGAACACCAGTGATTGCGAGTTTGGAACCAACCAGTTCGGCGCTGAAGGTCTCGATTTCGCCATCAGCTTCAATTCGAAATGAAGTTTTTTGTGATTCGCCAACGATAAAACATTTTTTTCCGGAATGCTTACAAGTGTGTGTAACATAGCCGACTACAGTCAGGGTTGAATCCACATTCAGGTCGGCTACGGCTAAGAGCTTGTCCAACTCAAAGGTTGCCGCAGAGGCCTCTACCTGCTTATTATTACCTGAGCATGATAATAATGCGAACAATACTACTGAAAATACAAATAACCGTTTCATATCAATAATCAATTTTTATGTGAATAATTCTTTATTTTTCGCGACAAAAATAATATAATTATTTAATAACACAAAAAAAATCGGGAGATACTTTTTTTCCACAAACAGGTATGGCTACGATCACCCTTAGTAGTCAGTTTGATTCAGCCTGACGATGTTTTGGGATTCTGATTCCTGTGGGGCTAATAATCAGATAGTTGGTTTTTTTTCCGCTGTCATCGGCTATTAACATTCCTTTGACGACCAAATCCTGTAAGTCGCGCAAGGCTGTATCAGTAGAGCATTTGGCAAGTTTAGCATAACCGGAAGTTCGCAAAAATCCGGTTTCTTTTTCGTAATTATCGTATAAAAAATTGATTATCAATCGTTGTCTTTCGTTTATAGAGGTAAATTTATGTTTGTCCCAAAAACGCGATTTATCTAAAATGATTTCAAGGTTTTTCTCGCTCGCTATCAATGCGCGTTCGAAACACCCTACAAACCATTCTAAATATTCAGTTAGTTCACTTGCGCCTTTCTGGGTTGTTTCGATGATATCCTGGTAATGTTTATGTTCTTTGAAAATTTGATTGGACATGCTGTAAAACCTTATTTTACTGCCATCGCTTTGAGTCAGAAGTTTATCCATTATAGCGCGTGCAAGACGTCCGTTTCCATCATCAAAAGGGTGAATGGTAACAAACCATAAGTGTGAGATAAATGCTTTTAAAACTAAATCCAACTGATTATTATCGTTTAACCAGTCTAAAAATAAATTCATTTCGTAGGGTACTCTTTCGGGGACAGGCGCTTCAAAATGTACTTTTTCTTTACCGAACATACCCGAAACCACTTTCATTCCTGTCGAACGATAACGCGCAACGTCAATTTTAGTATACCCGCTGTAACCCGATTGAAAGAGAGAATGATGCCACCCCAGAAGACGTTCTTGTGTAAGTGGTTTATCAAAATTTTGTGTTGCATCCAAGAGCACATCAACAATACCTTCAATATTATGAGGCGCCGGCGCAAACGCTACATTTTCAATGCCAAGTTTGCGGGCGATAGACAAGCGTACAAGTTCGGGATTCAGGAACTCGCCTTCTATTTTTGAAGTGTCCATCACATCTAATATCAATGTTTCCCATGTAGCCTTTTCGGATAAATCAAAGCCAAGACCCTCCATTTTTCCGAGCAATCTGCCCTGCAAATGACGTACAGAAGCCAAAGTTGGTAAAATTCTTTTATCATCCCAACGGAAATCAGTCCAATTTTCTATGTCGTGTATATACATATCACCGCAAATTTTGCGGCAAAAATACAGGTTTTCTACCGCAAAAACAAATTTTTTTTGTTATTACAAGGATTTTTTTGCCCCGCCTTTACAAAACAATGACCACTTTATCTTCTTTAATTTGTTGATACATTGCGTACAACTTCCCTTTCGGGCGAAGAAACCCAAAAACCGTTTTATCAGCTATATCGATTATAAAACGGTTACGTTTGTCGGCTGATTGCTCCGACTGACGTAGTTCATTGGAAACGGAAACAATCAGTAACCGTTTTTCAGCTAACGGTACGGCAAATTCATCAGGGATATTTTTATACATCGCCCTCCCCAAGACTAAGATAACCGGCTGACGTCCTTTCAATAGGAAGTGCAACACATCCTTTTCTATCTGAGAATGAAACCCGCTCACCACACACTCGCCGCTACTACGCATGGCCGTTGCCCAGTCATAACACTTCAAGACAACCGATGCAGGCGCTTGACGGCTACATAAAAATGCCGTCTTAGGCAGATTCAATAGTTCGCTATTACCTGTATATCTTTCTGTTAGCATATCCTTTAACTATTTTACCGGATATTTTGCAGTATCATTTGCGGTATCACCTGCGGTGTCATTTGCGGTGTCATTTGCGGTATCATTTGCAGTGTCATTTGCGGTGTCAACGACTTTGTATCCTCCTATTTTACGATTGTCTGATCCTACGAATGCTATCAATCTCTTGTCTTTCAAAATTTTCAGATAACGTTTAGCAGTGGCATTGCTTTTGTTGGTATACCTTTGTATGTCAGAGACTTTCACTAAGGGATTTTGTTTGATAAAATTATAAATTTTGAATAATTCCGTTTTTACATCTTCGGTAATACCTGTGATATTCAAATTTGCACCCTTATTTGTACCCTTATTTGCACCCTCATTTGCACCCTCATTTTTGTGGCGGAATACGCCAGGAAAAGTAAGTATGAGTATGTTGTTCGATTCTTTCCAAACCGGTGTTTTGAAACTGTTCTTTTTACAATCCTCCAAAATTCGAATACTTCCTGATCCTACCATTTCAATAAAGTCGCGCAAATAACAGATGTTGGCAATATCAGGATTACGAAGTATGGAAGGGTGCTCCTTTTTTAAATCCGCAACTGTAAGTCCTTCGGGAAGACCTCCGAAATTGCTTATTTCGGTACGGTCGGAATAAACGGAAATGTTCATAAATGCTTTGAAAGAATCATAATCGCGATGGATAATCGCATTTATGATGCCTTCGCGCAAAGCAATTTCGGGATAGTTTTTCTTTTCGGATCTCAATAACCCATCTATCCGGATAGTTTTGCCGTATAAGGCTTCCAAATAATTGTAAATATTACTGATATTACTGAAGATATTTCCCTCAAACCATTTGTCTTCCAAAAAGACATTGGTTGATTTTTTATCGGGATAAACCGTGAGCCTGATTTTAGATTGCTGAATAAACCGTGTGGGTGTTTTTCCGAAGAGCAACATGCATGCGTTTGTTATATTACCGTTGATTATCAGTCTATTTTGAATTAAAAAATCTTCTTCATCAGCAAATTGTTTGTTAGAATTTTTCTCAATGACAGCATCTATCGTTTTTCTGATTTCATACAAATTGAGGTCTTCTAATCCGGCAGCCAGTATTGAGGCTCGTTCCCAGCTTAAATCGGCAGCTTTTCTGTCTGCTATTAAATGCGTTATATCTTTATTGTTTGCTATTCGGTTCTGACCGTTTATTCTACTGAATATCTTCAATTTGTAGGAATATGGTTTGTTCGCTCCTTCCCATACGCTAATCAAAATCAAGGGTTTAGTATTATAGTTGAAAAGGTTTATAGAAATTGGTCCTGTCGGGACAATTTTTTTTGATAAATGGTCTTGAATATCAGTATAATATTTTTGAGCGTTATCCAATCCGACTACTTTTTTGTTTTCATCCACACCCAACAGCAAATCGCCGCCACGGCCGTTGATAAACGCCGTGATTGTTTGTGCGATAGCATCCAACGAAGGCTTTCGCTTAAATTCAGTCCTGTCGCTCGTTGCCTGTTGTAAAAGATTTTTAATAATGAAATCGTTATTTTCCATTTCCTGCCTCCTTATGTTTTAAAATTGTCTTTATAAACTCTTTGTCTGAGAATTGCGTATATATATAGGTCAGAACTTCGTGTAATCGATAAAATTCCTGCACCCAATTGCCATTGCGTAATTCTATCGGAGTATCCTGTTTGATTACATGTTCATAAACATCAATACACCTGTAATCAAAAAATGCATCTGGCTTTATATCAATCACATCAAATAATTTTTTAGAATTATCTTTGGCTTTCATCTTTTTAAATAGCTGACGCGCAAAAACCACATCACGATGAACCAAAAACCAGTATGGCTTTTTTAGTTCAATAGCTCTTTTAATTTCTTCAAAAGTGATGTTTTTATCTCCTATATTGCCGCTTCCATAGGATTGGCGAATGATACCCAAGAACAAATCACATTCTTCAACCGCATTCAGGCAGTTTTCTAAATTTGACAATTCAGAATTGATTTTTATTGTGTCTGCGTGTGAATTTAACACTTCATATCCAATAGAAGTTAATTGCGCAACAATCGCCGAAATCTGATCTTCAAAACCGTAAACGGTTGAAGCTAGCATAATCTTGATTTTCTTATTTTTACCTTTTTTCATCTCCTCCTCCGTAATTATTTATCGTTTTCAATTTCTAATTATCTCATTATTTATCGTTTTTAGTATTTAAAAGATTATTCATCCTCATCGATTGATTTCGTTTTAATAGTGTGAAAGACATGATTTTCAATGGCGTCAAAGACTTCATCAGGATTCTCGCAAAGATATTTCAGGAAAATACGGTCGCTTTCATCTGTAATGTGCCATAATTTTGAAGTATTGAAAGTACCAACGTTTTTTCCGGCATTCAGCTTATATTGAATGGTATAGGAAATTTCTTTCGAAAAATCATCTGAAAGTTCTAATAATCTCATTTTATCTTCTTCTGAGAACAAACTGAAAGGGATATTTACAGAAAGTAAATCTTCCTTAGTAACATGAAATTCATCACCATAAGTAAGCCATTGCGAAAAGAATAACTTACCATTTAACCTGATTAAAGCGATTTTTTTTATTTCGTCTGAAGCAAGCGAAAAAGAACCAACCTGACTTTGTGGTATGGGATTTTCTTTTTCATCATAGCAAGGAGCGGGTTCATTGCTTACTGCTATCCAATTATAGGCAGATTGTTTGAAAAATAATTTATATGAGGATTGCTTTACTACAAATTCAACCAGATTATTACTACTGCTGTGTTCAAAAAAAACTGAAAGAATATTGCTGTTAAACATTGGAATAACATCAGATTTATTGAAGTAAGTGTAATTTATTTTTGCGAATAAATAATCTCTTGCATCACTCAACCAACGGTGTATTCGCGTAGTATAATAATGAGAGTTTTTTTTATTTTGGCTATTATCCAATAAAAAAATACAATTTCGTACTTTTACATCACCGGAAAATAAACCGTCAGGAATGCGTGCAAAAAATGAAAACCATGTATTAGTCGCATTTTTGAAAATTATTTTTCTAACATCATTAAAATTGCTGCTAAAAGCCAAATTGTGCATAACAATAAAACCGTAACGTGATTTTTTGTTCAAAAGCTCAAAACAACGACTGATTATATAGCCGTAAATATCTGAGCATTTATACTTTTGAATTGCTAATTTGTAGTCAATTGTTTTTTTATTTATATATGGCGGGTTGCCGATGATTACGTCGAAGCCGCCGTTGCTGTGAATGATTTCGTAGAACTCGGCAAACCAATGGAAGGGTTGATGAGAGGCAAGCCATTGAGCGAATTTTTCCGGTTGTCGGTCTTTATCTATGCCGTAAGTGAAGGCAAGATATTCGTTCAAGATGTCGTTCAGATCGGCCTGGTATTTTTGCAATTGCTGTTTTGCCTTTGCATATTCTGCCAAATCATCGTCTATCTGCGCCTTTTTAAAGCTTTTGTAAATGATAGCGAGGTCGTCTGCCCGCTGTTGTACGGTGTTTACGATACTTATCTCATTATCAAATATTAAAGCCAATTGACCTTTGTTATCTCTTGAAAAAATGGCATGGGTTGCATCGGTCAATGTAGCAAAACCTATCAGCGTATTGCCGCACCGGATGTTGAAATCTATGTCGGGCAAGGGGTCTAAGCCTAAGTTGGGCGCGCGACGGTCGACGTCGACTACCGCCACCATTTTCAGGAACAGGCGTAACTTGGCTATCTCGGTTGCTTCCTCCATTTTGTCGACGCCGTATAGATTGCGAAGGATTATACTTTTGTAGATGAAATACTGGATGTTACTGCGGTATTTCTGCGCTATCTCCTGCAGTTCGTTTACAAACAGTTTGTTATTTTGTCTATTGAACGTTGTCATGCGGTCGATGCACACCTCATAAAGTGGCTCGAGGATGTTAAGCGCGGCAAAAAGAAAGGCGCCCGACCCGCAGGTGGGGTCTAATATCGTTACCTGCTGCAGGGCGTGATAGAAGCGTCTGACGAGGAGGTGGTCGTCTGTGTTTTGAAGCATGTCTTCTACAAATGTGCGGATATCAAGGTTGTAGGTGATGAAATCGTTTATATGCGTTATCTCGCCGTTAGCGATTTTTTGGGTGATGGCTTCGCACCGATGCAGGCGTTCGATGGTCTCGCGCCATATCTCGGTGGGGAGGGCATAGTCGTCGGGGGTGGGTTTTTTCCATTCGGAGCGGCGTTCCAACAAGTTGGGCGCTTGGGTATCAATGCCTCTGGAAACCGCTTCGGGTAAGGGTTTGCCGTAGCCTTTTTTGACGGCTGGATGGATGTATTTCTGTACCGGGATTTTTGCAAGATTAATGAGATTACCTGGATTTTTTTCTGTGATTTTATCTATCAGGAAGGGGAGGATGCAGTTTTTAGCGATGTATTCGGTGATGTCTTCTTTGGTGTAGTAGGCGCCCATCTGGGCGCGGTCGTTGATGTATTGTTCGAAGATATATCCTAACACATCGGGGTTGATGTCTTTGCCGGAGGCGGTAATGCGCGTGTCTAAGTGCCAACGCCATTTGTCGAAAAAATCGAAGAGGTTTTCAAAGGCTTGGTCGGCGATGTCAATATCGGCGTATTGTTGTTCTAAAGTGTGTACGTCGAACAGACCGCCGTTGAGGTAGGGTATGCGTCCGTAAATCTGCTTGAAATCGTCATTGTGATTGGGGGCGTTCAGGCCTTGTCGGAAAAGGTTGCACAGAAAGCCTTTGTAGAAGGTGCCATAAAATTGGTTCAAGCCGCGCTGTTGCTGCGTCCATGATAATTTGTGGCGTAAATAGTCGGGGTCGAAGTTGAGGAAGCCTTTTTTCTGTATGAAGTAACAGAACATCAGTCGGTTGAGCATTACCGAAACATATAACTGCCGGTCGCCTTCTACGGGAATGCCTTGAATAAAGTACAGGAAGGCGGTGTGTTGTCGCTTGAAACCTGTGTAGAAGTCTTTTGTGATGCGTGTGGCATTTACTTCGAAGGCGCGGTGAACGCGGCTTGTGACGTCGACGATGGTCACTTCTTCGTCTAATGTGAAGCTGAGGTCGTTTAGCTTGCTGTACAGAAAATCGGTCTGGGCAGTTGTGGTATATTCGAGGGTTACTAAGTTGCGCTTTTCTACCGTTTTTATTGGAGTAAGCCACAGGTGATGCGTCTTTTTATCTGTGTCTTCTATGAATATCAGGATGTAGTCGTTGGAGTATTTGCGTAACTGGCTGTCTGTTTTTTTGAAAAAGGTGGCGGAGTGGATGGATGCGATGTGACAAGTGTAGACCATGAAACCGCGTTTTTGGGAGATAGCTTCGAGGTGGTAATCTGTTTCATCTATGTCATCTGTGAGGGTGACATTGAAGTGCGGACCGGCTTTGTCCCAGCCTAATTCATTGAAGAGGGTGGGGTAGTCGGCTTGGGCGATGTAGTTTGTGAAAGCTGTTTTGTTCACTTGACCAGGATTTTATAAAGATTTTTACCGGATTCTCTATTTGTTTGTATTTTTTTATTGAACAAGCGGTTGAATTAGCCCCATAGAACAAATAATAACCGACTCCCTACAAAGCGTATCCTCTTCGCTAACAACGCACAAAGCATCATTTTTACGCATTTCTACAACCAACTCTGCAATATCTTCCACAGGCGTTACGCGTTTCAACTGCTGCCCCAGCACATACTTAGCGCTCTCGCGCAACGGAAAGTTATAAATCTCATCGACCGCCAACTCAAGATCACGGGTAACAAACAGCGACCCTTTACGACTTTTACAATATCCATCCAACAAAGTATAAAGTCGAAACTTCGTACTAAAGCGGCTTCCTAAGATTCCGCTTGTCCTTATTTCCTGCGTTTGCATCATAGCGACAGACTTCCCAGTTATCTCATGATGATTTTCCAATGGCAGCAAAGCAGGCTCATCTATCGAACAAGCCATCGACTGCAGGATGGTCTGTTGCGATTGGGTTATTATCTCGCCTTTTTTATTCATCCACATCAACATATCGTTACCGGTAAATGTTTTGGCATAAGTGATTACTCCTTCCTTATTACTTTCGGCAGGGTTCTTTTTAGTAGCATAGATAACATTGCTCAGGTTCGGAATAATATCTTTCAACGCAGGGTTTGCCTCGGTAGCCGATTTCCATATCTGATAGGCTTGCGACGTCAGGTCTACTTCGCCGTCCTCTTCATCATCCAACGAGCCGCTTTTTTCGTTATACATATCTCTCAGGTTTTGTTCGTTGCCTTCAAAGAATATCTCATCACTACCCACGATATTGGCGTTCTCGTTGATACGTGCTGTCAGACGCCGCCTCAGGTTGATGATGTTCTCAATCCCTTCGGCCGGAAAAAAAGAATAACAATAGATTTGTTCGGCCTTTTGTCCTATTCTGTCCACACGTCCTGCCCGTTGTATCAGACGGATTATCGCCCAAGGCAAGTCGTAATTGACGACGATATGCGCATCCTGCAGATTTTGTCCTTCGCTCAGCACGTCTGTAGCAATCAGGACACGGTATTGATCACTTTCGGCCACCGTCTGCTCGTTGCTGACGGGCGAAAAATATTCGGCTATTCGTGTAGGATTTTCCGAATCACCTGTCACGCACATCACTTTTTCAAGACCTCTCTGTATCAACTGCTCCGTCACATATTCGGCCGTATCGGCAAACTGTGTAAACACGATGATTTTCTCATTACAATGCGTCTCTGTTAGAAGCGATTGAAGGGCGTTCAGTTTCTGGTCGGTTTGTGGGGCCCATGCGCCGCATAGTTTGATCATCTCGATTAGTGTCAAACAGTCATTTTGTAGATGGTCTCGTAATGTGCTCGTAAAAAACCTGCTGTCGATCCATTTTATCGTTTTTGTATTTCCGGTTATTGATTGATAGTACAGTTCGGCTTTTTCATTATACATTTCAAGTTCAGCAGGGAACGCTAATAGCATCTCATTATTGTCTAATAGGATAGCTTCGCGGTCTTCATCCTCATGGTAATCATCCGGTAATTCGCCTTCATCGCCAATGGGTAGGGGTTGGTTGTTATCGATAGCATACAGAAAAATGCTGTTGCGCAAAATATGACGATAGAGTGAAATAAGAAAAGAAAAGCCGCTACTGTCCAAGCGTTTAAAAAAGTTGGTGCGACAAAAGCCCATCATCCTTACGCCCGCGCGCGACAGGTTATCTAACAATAAATTTTCGGTTTCCGACACCTGTTCTCTCACTTTATTATCAATATACATGCTCAACCCGTACCTTGGGAGTAGCAGTTTATCCATCAGGTCGGTCATCCCCTGCGAGTACAGGCGGCTGAACTGGTCACCCTGAACGGTCGGAAATTTGATCGCTTTGGGCAGTCTGTCGGGGAAATAAGATTTTTTACCATCAGGGAACAGTAGGTATTTTCGCCCGTTATGCAGGTCTTTTTTAGCATAATTATCTTTAATGAAAGTACGTGTGCGTCGAACAAAAAACAGACGCATCAGTTCGCGCCAGTCGTCGGCCTCCGGGCTTCTCGAAAAAGCCTTTATGCTTCGAATAAAATCTTCTGCATGTCGTTTTGAAAACTCACGCGCGCCGCCTAATTGCCGGATATAGGCTTCGGGTTGTATGCCTAAGTCTTCGTCGTCCGCCACAAACAATTTCAACTGATTACTCAAGTAGCTGTAATCCATATTATAAGGTGTCGCCGTCAACAATAACACTTTACAGTCTTGATAATCAATTAATTCTTTAATATTGTGATACCTTTTACCTTCGCTGTTTCGCAGGTTATGGCTTTCGTCCACGATTACCAAACGATAATAACGCATATTTTTAGGGTCCAATCGTTTGGCAATAGAGATAATATCGGCTTTGAGGTCATATTTGACCACATATTTTCGCCACATCTCCTGCAGGTTTGCAGGACACAGGATAAGCGTACTACATGCGTTTCGCATCTCATATACTTTGGCTATCGCACAAGCGGTAATCGTTTTACCCAAACCAACCACATCGCCAATCATCGCCCCTCCCCGTTTGTCAAGGTAACGGGCAGCCAGATTGAAGGCATTGGTTTGAAAGTCGAACAGTTCTCGCTTGAACACAGGCGGCAATTCGTATTCGTTCATGCCGGTACGCGCCTCTGCGCTTAAATGGTATGCCGTTTTCAAATAAATATAATAGGGAGGAATTGTTTTTTCGGTCGCCCAACTGTCGTCTATGATTTCAATCAATTCGTTGGTGATGTCTATACAAAAGCGGTCATTCCAGCGGTTGTCAAACCACATAGCCAATTTCTCTGCACTGTCGCTATCGCCAAATTCGGCATTAAGTTCACCCTGTCCGGTCAGTCCTCCGTAGGTCAGGTTACTACTGCCCATGATTGCCTGAATCTTGTTGAAGTGGTCATCCGGACGATGGGCTAAATAAAGTTTGGCATGTAGCGCTTCTCGCAAGTATAACTTCACGGCTACACGGTTGGCTTTCAATTGTGCGTTCAATTGTCGTAATGTCTTTTCGTCATTTGCAGTAGGTATCCCTATCGTCAATTGACGGCGAAAGTCGGCAGCCATTACCCGCTTACAACGTTTTACCTCTTCTGTGTCAACAATGTTTCCCTGTTGGTAATAAAAGACGCGGATTAAATCCTCCGGCGGACGATACATGCCCACTAACAGACGGCATATCCGAAATACCCGGTCGTCGTTTTCGTAAATAAACTCGCCGGTCAACCGTTCTACTTGCTCTGAAATAAGACCCCAACCCCGAAGATTGAAATATCCTACACAAAAATCCACGTGTTTAACGCCGGTATTCGTTACGATACCTCGCAAGCCATCCGTAAACTTGACATCAATATTATCATAAATGCGAGCCATACAATTGAAATTTTTATAGCAAAGTTATTTTTTTTCGTTGAGAAATGAAAAATATTTTTCTGATTATATCAATCCGTTTTCTTTTAAGATTTTAAGGATTTGCTCATTGGAAAGATCAGTGAATCCGGCGATGGTATCTATGGAGTGTCCTTTATTGTGACCTCTGATAACAACTTTTTCCAGGCTTATGGCTTCGCCTTCGGTGCGCCCTTTTAGTCTGGCGGTATATAACTGACTTTTTTGTGACATATCCATTATCTTGCTTCTTTCATATGCGGCTCTCTGTTGGGGCGTCATTTTCAGAACGTCCAACTTTTCGCATGCCGCCTGTATGCCTTTCGCCGTAAAGCCGCTTTTCACCGAAGAGTTCTTCAGTACATAAACCCACTCGTCAAATTTATCCGCCGTCCCTTCTTTAAATATATCACTCACTACATTGCCATCTTCATCTCTTATCTTCTCGTCAAATTTTTGGGGCAGTATCAGAAAATATTCAGGATGAATATCTTTGACAACAGCTGACGACGGGTCCAAATTTTGAGAAAAAGGTATCACTTCTTCAAAGTGAACGCCTTTAAATTCTTTCAAACTTGCAATAAAAACGTATTCATTTTTAGCGCCAATGTCATAATAGGCAATGTTGACCGAATAAACTTTTTTGATGTCAAACAGGTCGCCGCTGGAAATCTGCTCTACTACTGCTTTGCAGGCATTAAAAAGTATTTTGCCCAGAAAATCTACCTGGTCGAAATACTGTATTTCAAAAACGGCTAACTCGCCATTGTCTATTTTCGCCTTCAAATCAAGACGGTTTATTTTATCGTCCTTGCTTTTTGCGCCGCCTTCACTTTCCAATATTTCCTGAACATTAACCGGCTTTTCTAACAATTCGGTCAGGAAACCGCTCAAAACATCAAAATTGGCTTTGTCGCGCAGGATATCCTTGATTGCATAATCAAAAGAAATGATTGTACGTTCCATAATTTTTAAATTTTATTGCTGCAAAAGTACAAAATAATTTCAATTTCAGCCAAATGTTTTCAATTTTTTATAGTAGATAGTTGTTTGTAAAAAATTTGATTGCTTCGTCTCGTCAATGGTAACTTGCGAAGCAATCCAGGTATTCCTGGATTGCTTCGTTCCTATCAATGACGAGTTTTATGAAACTCGTCAATATCAGCATGTTTGACTAATGCAACGGCAGGATGCCGTTGTTACATTTTTCTACAAATGACGGGGTGACGATGCGTCAGTCAACCCTGCCTTCATCTTCGACGGCTTCCTGCCAGGTTGTCCACATGGGTGCGTTTGGATCATAGTCTTGATAGCCGAAAACCTGGGCAAGCGGCGCTTCCCTGTTTGATTCAATTACTTGTTCCCTGATGGGCCAGTAGAGATTATGCTTGTCTAAGGTATGCGACTGGTCGCGGTTATTGGATCTTATCGGGCCTTTATTGTAATAATTATTATAGTGACAGATGCGTTGCCACCAGTAGCTGCCTCCCGAAGGGTCCGTACCGCTCTGTTTGTCCCAAGTATTGATGTCGTAGGTGTTACCCCATTCATCCGGTTTGCCGCTCAAGGCAAGGCAAAGCGAGACGCGTGTTAGTTCCACGTTGCGCCATTCTTCCATGTGCAATTCGCGGGCGCGTTCGTTCATTATATCGCCAATATTGACAGTGGTGTATAATTGTGAGCATCTCGCTCTGCTACGCACTGCGTTCACATCATTGACAGCCGTAGCGTCTCCCATGTAAAACTTGGCTTCTGCACGAAGAAGGTAGGTCTCTGCCAGGCGGTAAAGATAAATATCGCCATGTCCACCGGTTGAGCCGCCTGTAGCGCCATTAAATTGGGTAGCGCCCTGGTTGGCTTCATTACCTACATCGAGATTCCAATATTTGTAATGGGGCCAGTCGTACCATACGCGAAGGGTGTCGCTGCATAAAATTACGCCGGTTGTCGGATGATAAAGCATTATATGCTCTCCATAATAGGCGGATTCCGGATTATTGTATTTTAAGTCAATCATCCTTCCCCAATTGCCTGTCTCATGGCTGTGACGCAAGTCTGTCTCATCCACGACACCGTTCACCTCCCATAATCCGAATTGTGCAAAATGGGTGGGACGCGTACATCCGATACCGCGTCCTACAGCCCTTGTGAAGTCGAGGCTTTTATTGTAATTGGCGTTTATACGGGCATAGTCCGACATCGCCAGACGCATATCAGGGTCGAGCAGTTGAGCCGAGACCCATTGGGGTCCATAAATACGCATTTGCAACCATTGTCGGAAAGCTTCAGACGCGATACCGCGGTTGGGCATTACCATGATAGCTTCCGTATTAGCTGCATGAAGTTTATTTTGAGAGCGGTGCAAGTCCCATATCACATTGCGGGTAATAGGCCATGTATCAGGCTCTCCACCTTCGATAAACTCACCCAACTGGCCTAAGCCATCACCTCCCTGCACTAAGGCGTAACCCGATTGGTCGATCAAAATATCCGCCTGTTCTTTGGCTTTTTGCCACTGTCCCGTTGCTAAATAACACTTAATAAGCAACATACGGCAAGCGCCTTTATTGACCATTCCCTTGTATTCCATGTCTTGTTGGTCGTCGACCCATTGCACTGCAAATTCCAAATCTTGAGTTATCATTTCCAAGATAGCTTCTTTTTTGGTTACGCGATAGTTAAATTTGGGTACTTCGGGAATCTTGGTAATGAGAGGAATGTTGCCAAACTGGAAAACTAATGTATAATAACGGAATGCACGGTGAAAATAAGCCCTGCCGAGATAGGCGTTTTTGGTGGCTTCGCTCAGACCTGTAACTTTATCAATAGAACTGACAATGGTATTTGCATACTTCAGGCCGTTGTAGGATTCCGTCCAGTAGTATTGTATCAGTTCGCCGTCTGATCCTCCGCTGGAAGCTCCCGTGCCTGCATTGGAAGGGGTAAGGTTTGCCATCAGAAAATTTATTTGTGTGGCGGCATTATCTGTTTTACCGAAAGCCATCAGATCGGATAACATATACTCCGTCGCCATCGGATTGGAGTTGTGTCCAGAATTATTCTCCTGATGGGTCCAGAAATCACGAAGATTCCTGTCTGCCCTTGCCAGCACTGCCCGCAAACCTGCTTCGGTAGATAAGGTAACGTCCGGATCATAGAATGACAGGGGGACAGGTTTCAAAAAACTGTCGGAGCAACTGTTGAAAAGCGCTGGGCCGCACAGGGTTATTATCAACGCCAATGTCGGTAAAAACCATTTATTATTTTTATTTAAAATATTCATAACTGTTATTTATTAAAAGGTTACGTTTAATCCAAGTGAAAAAACACGGACAGCCAGACCGCCTGAGTATGGACTGTTGCTGGTGGAGGTGTTGTATGTCTCAGGGTCGCCGTAGGGCCAGTCTTTGCACCATACCGCCACATTGCGAATGGAGCCGAAGACGCTTAATCTTTCAACATCTATTTTTGAAATTATCTTTTTGGGCACATGATAACTTAAGGAGATATTGTCAAGGCGAATAAACGACCGGTCGAACAACAGTTGCGGAACACCTCCGTTTCCTCCGTTTGACGCCTGAATCCGTGCATACCTGTTGCTGGGATTTTCGGGCGTCCAATACTCTTTTTTAAAGTGATTCGCATGTTGAGTCACAGCATTACTGTTATTATCATCGTTCATGAATTGACTCGAAACGCTCTTATGCCCCATACGCGCATACATGTTGATCGAAAGCGACCAATTTTTGTACAGCGTGAAGTCATTGCGTAGCTGCCAGTTGACGGGAGGATCTGTTTGACCTAAGAACTCCCTGTCTTCATTATCATACGCTATCTGTCCGTTAGTAGCTGTTTGATACGGGTTGTCGGGATTTTTATACATCTTCGGGTCGCCCGGTCGTTGGCCATATTTGGCTGCTTCTTCAATTTCATTCTCCTGCCAGATACCTGTCACACGGTGCTGCCAGATAGTGTTGATGGGCTGTCCGATAAACCAACCATTTCCCTGATCGTCTTTTTCCTTTCTTCCGATAACATTGCCGTTGGCGTCGAGTACATCTTCATATTCGTAGTAAAGATGCATGATTCTGTTTTTGTCGTATGCAAAATTAAAGGTAGTGCTCCATTCAAAATTTTTGTTTATGATATTCAATGAAGTAATAGACAATTCAATACCCTTGTTGGACACTTCGCCGAGGTTGGTCGTCATACGATCAAAACCGGCAAATGCTACCAATTGTTGGTTCATAATCATATCGCGGGTAGTAGTGGAATAGTACTCGATGGAACCGGAAATCCTGTTTTTCAGAAACCCAAAGTCAAGTCCCAAGTTTACTTGTTCCGATTTTTCCCATTGCAGGTTAGGATTTGCCATGCGGCTAATCTGTAAATAATGAAAATAAGCCGGTGTGCCGGAGGCGTCAATATACACATATCGATTCGTACCGCCTGTCTGGAGATCGGCAAGTGAAATATAAGGGTCTGAAAGCGAACGGTTACCGTTTTTCCCCCACGAAACGCGTAATTTACCGTATTCCATGGGTTCCCAGTTAAAGAACTTTTCGCTGGTAAATGACCATGCAGCGCTTATCGACGGGAATGTGGCGTATGGGTTGCTTGTTCCGAATGCCGAATAACCGTCCCGACGAATCGAAGCTGTCAGCATATAGCGGTCGTCGTAGGAGTAAAACAGACGGGCGAGCATGCCGGTGGCGGAATGTTGTGTGTCTTCGGTCGAATAATTACTGTTATCCTTCGTACTGTTGGCTGTATTGTGATAACCCAGTGCATCCGAAGGCTCAAATCTGTTAGCTGATAATTCATCCGACCAATACAGGCGTCTTTCGGCTTCCTGCACCAAGGTGAGATTCACCTTGTGTACGCCATTGAACGTTTTATCCCAGTGAATCTGATTGTTGAGCGACCAGTCGAACCGCCAGCGATTTTGCCGCGTCACTTGCCCGCCATGGGATGTGCCCGGCTCTTCCGAAGAGTTCCATGAATAATTGTGAAACCATTGGTACCTGGGCGAAGCATTGAAAATATAGCTAATGCCGAAAGGCAGCTTTACTTTTGCATTGAAGATCGTGTTGAGCACTACATACCCTCTGTCTCTGTTATCCCTGTATTGTCTAAGCCAATCATAGTTTGCACGACTTAATCTTACGCCGGTTCCACCCGGATACTGCGCCAATGTACCGTCCTCATTGCGGTAATTGCTATAAGGAGAGTTGCGAATCTGATTATTTTGAGCCGCATCATTAGTGATCGACAAATCGGGTTGGTAATCGCCGTCGCTTCGTTGCTGGAAGTTCACATTAGCGCCCATTTCCAACCAATCAGTCACCTTCCCTTCCACTTTCAGGTTGGAACGAATATTGTCGAAATAATTGCCTTGGATAGCGCCTTCGTTGGTCGCATACCCGAACGACATGTAATAATTCATCCGTTCGCTGGCACCCGATACGCTGGCGTTGTAATCCTGATTTATACCTGTACGGAAAGTATGATCATACCAGTCGAATGTTTTGCCTGCAAGAAAGTTAGGCAAAATGATTTCCGCTCCTCCTTCCCCTTCGAATCCTATACGGCGGGCAAACAGGCTAAGGTCTGATTCGCCGGGAAAAGGCGTGATTGAACCGCTACTCCGCCATGTATCTAAATCAACACCCCATTTTGCCAAATTATTGGGATTTTCAAAATAAGCGCGCGGATTGCCGCCTGCCTGATAATCCTCATATTTACCCGTAGCAGGATTTATCCCGTAAGTCTCTCTTTTATAATAGTCTATACGATGCCTTATATATTCTTCGGGGTTCCACACTTCGCGGTATGAACTTTTTACCGTACTGCCGAAGTTAGCGTTAATATTTACGACGGGTTTACCTGTTTTGCCTTTTTTTGTTGTGATAATGAGCACGCCATTAGCCGCTTGCGCCCCATAAATGGCTGCCGACGACGCATCTTTCAAAACATCTATCTGTCCGATGTCGTCGGGATTGATTTCCGAAAGTTCGCCAAAAAACATCATTCCATCCAAGATAATCAAAGGCTCGTTATGGCTGCCTGCAGTATAAACCGAGCGTTGTCCGCGAATTTGTATCGAACCGCCTCCCTTGGCCGTGGGGTCGTAAGCGACAGCCATTCCCGCAGTGCCGCGCAGAATATCCTGTATTGTCTTGGGGTTTTCGGCAAGCAGATTGTCGGGCCGGATTTGAACGACGGACCCTGTCAAGTCTCTTTTCCGCATGGTGCCGTATCCGACAACGACCACTTCTTCCAGATTCATCAAGTCTTCCAATAACTGAATGTCAAATTCCGTCCGGGAGCCGATAGGGATTTCCTGCGGTACAAAACCGATGTAACTCACTACCAGTACCGCTCCAGAGGGCACGGACAGCATAAACTTTCCGTCGGCGTCGGTAGCCGTTCCCATTGCAGTAACGCCTTTGACCGTAATACTTACTCCGGGTAACGGTATACCGGTGTTATCGACAACCATTCCGGATACTCTCACATTATTCTGCGCATATCCAATGGCAGAAAACAAGCATAAAATCAGCGCCAAACAGAGGTCGCGCCACTGTTTGCGCATGGTCATTAAATTTAATTTTCTCATAGTATAAATTATTTTAAAAAATTGTGTGCAAATGTAAATACAATTTAGTTGTTAAACAAAATAACTTTACTTTAATTCGGAATGAATCAACAATGAATCCTTAGCGGAAAAATAAATACTCAGATAAATTGATTGATAAGGGTCAATATCTGGCCATTTATACAGGACATCAATTTCGTATGACAGCGCGAAAACAGTACTGTCTGCTACATTATATATTCTGCCCTCACCTAATAATTCCTTTACTTTTTCATACTGTTTTCCCTGCTGTAAGTGAAACTTCATCAAGTCTTTTACAACATATTTGCGATCATGATAATGCGCGTCCCGTCTATTCCAATCCTCAAGGTTAAATGGTCTGTCCTGCTGTGAAAGACCGGCTATTTTGCGTTCGTACTTCGCCTCAAGGTAACGCGGAAACATCAGTAGCGCCCCCATCAGTAGCGCCGCAAAAAAAAATATAATTGCAAAAGATATAACAAGCAATCTTTTCATTTTGCCTAAACATATTTGTAATTTTTCATTGTAATTCGTTGCAAAGATAATACATCATTTTTTTACAGGCCAAAATTTTTACATTTTTTGTCAATTTGTTTGGCAGGTTTATTTTTTTCATGTACGTTTGTCCCTAAAATTTTATTAATTTAGCTTGTTTATGGAAAGTGATGGTAATATGGAAAATACTGTGAATCAGGTTTATGTAGAGTTTATTTATCTTCCGGTAATTAGTTATGCGATGCAGCAAAACAGGGTGTCGCCCGTCCGGTTGTTTACGATTGAGAACAAGGGCGTCGAGGCGCTTTCGGATGTAAAAGTGATAGTAACCTGTGAGCCTGAATTTGCCGCTGTTAGCAGTCAGGGAATAGATTTAATCCCTGCCGGCGGAAAGATGAAGGTCGACAGATTGGCGTTACAAATGCAGACGAATTTTTTTATGCAGCTTACCGAGCGGTTGGCGGGCAGTATCACCGTTGAGATTAGAGCGGAAGAAGAAACAGTTTTTAGAAAATCCTATCCGATAGATATCCTTACTTTCGATCAATGGGGCGGGGTGACGGTATTACCTGAGATGCTGTCGTCGTTTGTCACGCCTAATCACCCTGCTATCGCGCCCATACTAAAACGTGCTTCGGAAATAGTAGGTCGCTGGACGGGTAACCCAGCTTTGGATGAGTACCAGAGCCGCAATCCTGACAGGGTTCGTAAGCAGATGGCCGCCATTTATTCGGCTATTGCCGAGATGGGGGTGGCTTATTGCAGCGCTCCGGCAAGCTTTGAAGAGTATGGTCAACGGATACGACTTGTGGAAGGTATCGTGACGCAAAAACTTGGAAATTGTTTGGATATGACCTTGTTATATGCCTCTTGTTTGGAGGCTGCCGGTATTCATCCGTTGGTCATCATCATTTCGGGCCATGCTTTTGCCGGAGGATGGTTAATCGCCGAAACGTTCCCCGACAGCGTGACGGACGACCTGTCGCTGATAAATAAAAGGATCGCCGACGGGATAAACGAGATTGTATTGGTGGAAGCGACCTGCATGAATCAGGGTGCGAATACCGATTTCGATCATGCAGTCAAAGCGGCTGAAAGCAAGTTGGTCGATGCAAGCCGCTTCATTTTAGCGCTAGATGTGAAACGGTCGCGTTTTGCTGGGATACGTCCTTTGCCACAACGTTTCCTGAATGGTGAGATTTGGGAACTGCCAATGGATAATTTTTATCTGTCGAAAGACGTTTTAGTAAAACCGGCAAGCGTTAATCCCTACGACCTTTCCGGGATAGATTCCGAAATAGAGGTGACTAAACAGTTGTTATGGGAAAGGAAGCTGCTTGATCTGAGCCTTCGTAACAACCTGTTAAATATCAGGTTTACTAAAAATACCTTGCAACTTATCTCTGCCGACCTCGGCTTTTTTGAAGATTTGTTAGCGCAAGGCGACGAATTTCGTATTCTATCCAAACCGAAGGATTGGGTTAATCCGCTTTATGACTTCGGATTATACCGGTTTGAAGCGACTAACCCGGTGACCGACCTTGTGAAATCGGAAATCACGCAAAAACGTCTTCGTTCCTACCTGAATGAGTTGGATTTGGGGAAAGCGTTGCAACACCTCTATCGCTCTTCGCGTTTGTCGATCGAAGAGAATGGAGCGAATACGCTGTACCTTGCCTTGGGTTTGTTGAAGTGGTTCGAGACGTCTGCGAGCGAACGTCCGCGTTATGCTCCTATCTTACTGTTACCTGTCGAAATCGTTCGTAAGTCGGCAGCCAAGGGTTTTGTGATTCGTTCGCGCGAAGAAGATACGATGATGAACATTACCCTGCTCGAAATGTTGCGCCAAAATTTCGGTATTCCCGTACCGGGGTTAGACCCGCTCCCTTTGGATGAAAGCGGTGTGGATGTCAAACTTATCTTCTCTATCGTACGTAACGGCATCAAAAACCAAGCGCGCTGGGATGTAGAAGAGCAGGCCGTGTTAGGCATTTTTTCGTTTAACAAGTTCATCATGTGGAACGACATCCATAATAATGCTGACAAGCTGATACGTAACAAGGTGGTGGCCAGTTTGATAAGCGGTCGTTTGGAATGGGCGGCCACCGAGATGAAGGTTGACGCCGCCGAATTAGACCACCGGTTTTCGCCGGCAGATATCGTCTTGCCTATCAGCGCCGATTCGTCACAGTTAGAGGCTATCTATGAAGCGCTTCATGACAACACCTTCGTGTTACATGGCCCTCCGGGAACAGGTAAATCGCAGACAATCACCAATATCATTGCTAATGCTTTGTATCAAGGCAAGCGTGTACTGTTTGTGGCAGAGAAAATGGCGGCGCTGTCAGTCGTGCAAAACCGTTTGAACGCCATTGGATTAGCCCCGTTCTGCCTTGAAATACATTCCAACAAGGTAAAGAAAACGGCGGTCATTGAGCAATTGAAGATAACGACCGAAACGGTCAAACGCTCCTCACCTGAAAACTTTAATCAGGAAGCAGCCCGCCTCCATTCCTTCAAAGAAGAACTGAACCAGTATGTCGAAGCGTTGCATAAGACCTGGCATTTCGGCCTTTCACTTTATAATGTGATAACAAAATATCTGTCAAATGATTGCGATGAATCGTTCACAACGCCCCACTTCCTGATTGAAAACCTCAGTAAAGAGACGATTCTTGACTGGAGTGATGCGATTGAAGCCTTGGTAGCGGTAGGCAATGCTTGCGGACATCCTTACAATCATCCACTTACAGGGATCAATATTGCCGACTATTCGGCGCAAGTCAAGGAGGAGTTGATAGAAATTATCAACCGGTGTATCGAAACGTTAAATACTATCAGCGCTTCATTGGATAATTTCCTTTCATTAACCGACGGAGCGGCAACCTGCCAAAACCGTCAACAGTTGGCCCATCTATCGGATATCATTAAGTTATTAATGCGTATACCCGGCTTGACACCTGCTTTGCTTCAACAGGGACGAATAAGCGAAACCATTGAGGATATGCGCTTTGCGATAACACATGGACGCGAACGGGATCGTTACCGGAAAGAAATACCGGAAAATTTTGCAGACACGATATTAACTGTCGACGCCCGTACTTTAGATGTCCTTTGGAAACGTTACACTAATCAGTGGTTCCTGCCGCGAATCCTCGGACAGAACAAAATACGAAAACAACTGATTATTCACGCCCGCGACGGGATGTTGAAACACCCGGAGATAGCCGGTTTGATACAAAAAATAATCCGTTTTCAGGAAGAAGAAAAGTTAGTATCCGGTTATTCGGCCCAGCTAAATGAGCTTTATGAAAAATTCGGCAAAAAAGAGGATTGGGATACGATTGAAAAGATAACGAACGATTTTGAAACGCTAAACGAACATATCCTGACGCTTTCAGGAAGTTTATCGGTGGCTGCGAAAATAAAATCGGCATTAGCCACCCATTTGACAGACGGTGTCGATGCATTTAGAAACTTGTACGGTAGGTCGTTAACTTCCCTTTATAAGCAGATCGACAGGCTTGACTATTTAGAGAAGCAATTGTTTGCAATAGCAGGCATTAACAAAACGATACTTTACGGTCAAAAAGCAAATACTGGGCTTAAAAACAATAACACCGATTCGCTACCCGACGGGTATACGTGTTTGGAGGAGGCTATTCGTTTGTTGAAACGGTGGCTAACAAATATGGATAAACTGAAAGACTGGTACCAATGGTTAGTCGTTTACCGTCGTTTGGATGCGTTAGACATAGGATTTGTAGCCGAAGCCTACCGGTCGGAGAATATACCTCCCGACCGGATTCTAAACTGCTTCCTCAAAAGTTTTTGTCGTGCGTGTACCTTATATATAATAGCACATGAGCCAAAGTTGGAACTATTCAACGGCAAACTTTTTGAGGAGGTCATTCGTAAATACAAGGAACTGGCAGCCGGATTTCAGGAGTTGACAAAAAAGGCACTTTATTCGAAATTAGCTGCCAACATACCTTCTTTCACGATAGAAGCCGCCCAGACATCCGAAGTGGGGATATTACAACGGTATATCAAAAATAACGGTCGCGGCGTGTCGGTGCGTACACTTTTCGACCGTATACCGAACTTGTTGCCCCGCTTATGTCCCTGTATGTTGATGAGCCCGATGTCCGTTGCGCAATTTATCGACCCCGATGCGGAGAAATTCGACCTTATCATCTTTGACGAAGCGTCACAGATGCCTACTTACGAGGCTATTGGCGCTATAGCACGGGGTAAAAATGTGGTGATTGTCGGCGACCCCAAACAAATGCCGCCAACTAACTTCTTCACTATCAATACCGTCGACGAAGATAACATTGAGATTGAAGACATGGAAAGTATCTTGGACGACTGTTTAGCCTTGTCGATGCCTTCCAAATACTTGCTGTGGCACTATCGAAGCAAACATGAGAGCCTGATCTCCTTTAGTAATTCGGAATATTACGGCAATAAATTGCTGACCTTCCCATCGCATGACAATATCGAATCGAAAGTGAGTTTAGTTCGTGTGGAAGGCTTCTACGACAAGGGTAAAACACGCCAGAACAAATGGGAGGCTCAAACGGTCGTCGCCGAGATAGCCCGCCGTTTGGAAGATACCACCTTGCGTAAAAGGAGTATCGGTGTAGTCACCTTCAGCGCGGTGCAACAAACGCTGGTTGAGGACTTGCTATCCGACTTGTTTGTCAGGCGTCCCGACCTAGAGACCCTCGCTCTTGACTGTGAGGAGCCTATTTTCATAAAAAACCTTGAAAACGTGCAGGGCGATGAACGCGATGTCATTTTGTTCTCGGTAGGTTACGGACCAGATGCGGACGGTAAGGTCAGTATGAATTTCGGCCCGCTAAACCGCGTCGGAGGCGAACGGCGTTTGAATGTAGCCGTTTCACGGGCGCGGTACGAAATGATCATCTACTCGACCCTTCGCTCCGAGCAGATCGACCTGAACCGCTCGTCGGCCATTGGCGTCGCCGGGCTTAAACGCTTCCTCGAATATGCCGAGAAACATGAGATTCCAGCAACGGCAAGGCCATACAGTAGCGCCGAAGGCTCATTAGCCGACGTCATTGCACAGACGCTCATCAACCGTGGTTATCAGGCGCATACCAATATCGGATGTTCGGGCTACCGGGTTGATGTGGGGATAGTCGACAGTCGACACCCCTCAAACTATTTATTAGGTATCCTCTGCGACGGCGAAAACTATCGACAAACAAAAACCGTGCGCGACCGTGAGATAGTCCAAAACGGCGTACTTGGATCATTAGGCTGGAAAATATTTCGCGTATGGACAATGGACTGGTGGGAACGACCGCAGGAAGTCCTTGCATCCATCGAAAAAGCAATCATAAATACCGAGCGGGAGGGAATGGACGAAAGCGCGAATGGACGAATGGACGAAAGGACGAAAGGACGAAAGGATGAAAGCACGAATGGACGAATGGACGAAAGCACGAATGGACGAAAGGACGATGCAACCGATTTTTCTTTAAATCAACATAGTAATGCACAGGAATACAAGCAAGCAATTTTGTTGCCGGCCAACTATCCTACGGATGAATTTATGCTTCCGAAACATGAACGGTTGATAATGAGGCAGATTGCTGAAGTGATCAATAAGGAAGCCCCGATAAGCCGTCAACTGTTATGCAAGCGGATTCTTTCCTCCTGGAACATCACACGATTAGGCCCAAAGTTGGATGGTTACTTAGAATCTCTCTTTAGTCGTACTTCATTTCATAAGATAATTCATGAGGGAGTGATGTTTTTATGGAAAGACATTTCACAAATGGAAAACTACACCTTGTTTCGACCCAATTCCGGTCGAGATGCGACAGACCTCCCACCCGAAGAGGTTGCAAACGGAATTAAGCAAACCCTCGAAGAACAAATCAGCCTGCCGACTCCCGACTTAGCCCGTTTGGTCGCGCAGTTATTCGGCTATGCCCGCATGGGAACAAACGTTGAAACCGCCATGTATCAGGGAATTAATATGGCAGTCGCAAAAGGTTATATCAAAGTGGACAACGGACGGGCGAAAACGCTATCATCCACTTTCCCCATAACATAGTTTTGATGTCGTATTATGGTTTCAAAATAAATAAATATGACTCTTAACGCTTTCAATAACAGCGACTTATTCAAGGAGACAACTACAATGTTTGCGCATTTGGGCGTCCCGCTCATTTCAAATACCGAGCAGGCACTGGAACCCAAAGCGGTCTTAAACGAATTTTTCCAGGAAAGGGAGCCTTTTACCTGTATCAGGCAACTTTATTTTGCAGGGTTGGTTGATGACCGAGTTTTCACGAACAATAGTCCCGGCGGTTATTCTTTGGAAGAAGCCCTGCAGCAAGCCGGTCGGCATTACGAAGGTTTGATGGTTTTTGCCCTCGAATTGTCCAAACGTCCGACCCGCTCCGAGCTATCGGAGCTAACACGCGCCTTTAACCGCATCAGCCAAAAGATGCCCGTTGCCGTATTGTTCAAATACGGGCAGATGATTTCCTTAACATTGTCAGAGCGTTTTACCTACAAACAGGAATGGCGACTGGGCGAGAAAATAGGGAAAGTGGTCATTTTGAAAGACATAGATATATCCCATCCACACGCGGCGCATCTGAGGATATTGTTTGGCGACTGCAACGGAAAAAAGGGTTTGAAAATTGATGCCCAAAAAGTAAAAACATATAACGACCTTTGGAAGTACTGGCAGGAACAATTTTCTATTCAGACGCTTAACAACCAATTTTATGGCGAACTGCAGGAATGGTTTTACTTTGCTTCTCAAAATATCACCTTACCCTTTCGGCAACCGTATCATACAGAAAAGGAAAATGTTAAGAGTTTCTTAGTGCGTCTGTTGTCTCGTATGATGTTTTGCTGGTTTATCAAGGAAAAAGGACTGATACAGCCTGAACTATTGGAACTAAGCAACTATCGGGGAACGAATTATAAATTGACCGATGATGTTGAAGATGACGACTTTCTGCAAAACAACTCCTATTACAGAGGTGTCCTGCAAAACATTTTCTTCCGCTCACTGAATCAAAAAGAGAAGAAAAATGTCAAAGATTTCAAATGGAGGAGATATTTGTCCGAAACATTCGACTATACCTGGCTGACTTCGATACCCTACCTTAACGGCGGCATCTTCGATATTTTGGAAGAAGACAACGACAAGGAGAGCATCGAAGATGCGGTCATCAAAATCCCTAATTTCCTTTTTTACGGTGACGCCGCTCATAAGGGGTTGAATCAGATACTTAAATCTTTCAAATTTACGCTGGAAGAAAACACACCCTTTGAAGAAGATATAGCCCTTGACCCCGAAATGTTAGGGTTGGTGTTTGAAAACCTGTTGGCCGAATTGGACTCGAATCTGGAAGAAAGCGCTATCAGAAGCATTCGCCGGCTAACGGGCAGTTATTATACGCCGCGTAAGATCATCCGCGAAATGGTCAATGATGCACTTTTCATCTACCTGAAAAAAAATATCAACCCCGATCAGGAAGCGCTTTTGTATCAACTTGTTTACCATGATGTAGCAATTGATGAATCTGATTTTTGCGAGCGGATAGTAGATGCTATCGACCAGTTCAAGATGCTTGACCCTGCCTGCGGCTCGGGCGCTTTCCCCATGGGGATGCTGCACCGTTTGGTGGATATCCTTAAAATAGTGGACAGCAACAACGAGAAATGGCTGCATCTGAAATTGAAGCCGGTAGACCCCAACTACCGTGATGAATTTGAAAAGACGCTCAAGCAGCATGTAGACGATTACAGCCGCAAACTTGGCATTATCCGCGACAGTATTTATGGTATAGATATCCAGCCGTTAGCCGTACAGATCACCAAGTTACGTTTTTTTATCTCGCTGCTCATCGACCAAAAAACGGAATCAGGCATCACCCCGATGCCCAATATCGAAACAAAAATCATCTGCGCCGACAGTTTGAAAGATGTGACCTCCGACCTGTTCAAAGATGAAGCCATCGCGCAATTATCCGAGGCGCGACGAAAATATTATCAGCCAAACTTATCGCAGGAGGTCAAGGAAACAATTGCCGATGAAATAGCCGAAATCCTGAACGACGCCTTCCCCTCTTTTGCCAAACAGGTGACAGGTCAGACTGTTGCCGAACAAAACAAACATTTGATCAAAGATTGGTTTATGCACGGCACGCTTGCCGCTCCTTTTTTCAACCGCGACTTTTTCTATCCTGAACTGAAGGCGCAAGGCGGCTTCGATTGTGTCATGGGGAATCCACCTTATGGTGGCGTGAAAATAAGCGACGAGGTGCGTCATGCGCTTGATATTGAGAGCAAAGACCCGTATGGCGCCTTTATAGCCCGCTTCCTTTCGTCGCCCGACCGTCCCCTGACGCCACTCAAAGAGGGTGGCGTACTGGCATTTATCGTAAGCGACACTTTCATGACGATAAAAAGCCACCTTAGGCTTCGCAAACAAATGATGAACAATTATATCCACAAGATGATCCGCGTACACCCCGACACTTTCCGTGCTACGGTAAACACCGCTATCATCATTTGTGAACGCAATCATAAGCAGGAAAACGACAAAAATCATATCTGCCAAATGGCCGATATGACCAACATCAGCATTCATGACGACTACAACCGGTTTACCGAAATACTACGTCAAACCGAAGGCGTCGCTTTCAGCGCCGAAAAACAATCTATCTCGAACGCCGAATATGCTATCTATTACTATCCGCAGCAACTGATCCGTTGCAACAGCAACCTCCCGTTTTTTGTAGCCAGCCCCAAACTGTTTGCCCTGATGAATGATGGCAATGACGCCGCCAACCTGCCGAAAACTACCATTCAGAAAATCGGCGAAAAACAAGTGCAGGTAAGAACAATTTGTTTGAACAGCAATGAAATAGAAGTGGTGAAGTTGGGGGATATATCAGAAGTAAAACATGGATTAACGACAGGTAATACTCAAAAATACGTTTATAAAGATGCTCATGAAAATGGTACTTATTCTATTGCAGATGCTCATGAAAAACTCTTGGATAGTGATTTTTTCTTATTAGATGAAGAAGAAAAAAAAGACGGAATAGGTCTCGAAAAATTTGGTAAAAGAATATTAGTTCCATATGACAAAGGGGGAAGTTCTGATTCTAATGAGGGATGGTTGCCTCGATATAAAATAAAAACGGGTTATTATATTAATTGGTCAAAGAAAGCAGTTGAAGAAATGAAATTATTACCTGGATTTAGGCATGACGGTAAAGAATTTTATTTTAAAGAAGGTATTACGTTTTCTCATACAGGAGTTTATTCCCCTACTTTTAGATTTAATTCCAAATCTATCTTTGATACTGCCGGTTCTTCGTTATTCAGTTCTTATTTGAGTTTGGATAAGCTTATAATCGTTTTAAATTCAAGAATAACATTATATGTTTTCAAATCATATATTAATCATACAGTTAACACCTCTGAAAATCCGCTGAAACTAATACCGATTATAGATATACCGATTGATAAAGTATCCGATATTTTAACAAAACTATTTATCAAACAAAAATCAAATCCCCGTTACGACTACGCATCACACGAGCAGATTGAGATTGACAAATTGGTTTATGAGGCGTATGGATTGCAACCGGAAGATGTGGAAGAGGTAGAGAACTGGTATGCGCGTCGTTATCCTAAACTGTCGGAAGCCCAAAAGCAGAACCTGCGCCGTCTGGGGAAAAGCGACGATTATTTGACATTGTACGGATACAGATGAATCTTAAATTTTAAATCGTAAATTAATTAGTTGGATATAAGAAAATTTGTGTTACCTTTGCAGCGGATTTTATTTTGATATATGGAAGCAACAGTAATAAAAATTGGCAGTTCATTAGGGTTTAAAGTGCCGGAATCAATAGCTAGGGATTATAATTTTAAACCCGGTAGTATTGTTGAAATGAACTTTAGAAAAAATGGAGAACTTGTTCTTCGTGGTAAAGCAAAAATCAGGGAAGGATGGGATGAAAAATTTGCCCAATATGCGAAGGATGGAGAAGATAAAAAATTATTGCCCGATTTTTTTGATTCAGAAACCGATACCTTGCTGTAAACTATGAAAAGGTATGAATTATACTTAGTAAATCTTGACCCAACCATCGGGATTGAAATGAAGAAAACAAGACCTTGTTTGATCATTTCGCCCGATGAGATGAATAGACACGTTCAAACGCTTATCGTTGCTCCTTTAACCACAATAGATGATTTGGATTTAACATTGTTCAAAACGGATTACTTGCCTAAATTCGTAAAAGCAAGTGTGGAAAGTTAAATATTAGAAATTATGAATTATTGGTTAGTCAAATTTGCCCCTTTTCGTTGCAGTTGGAACGAGATATTGCGACACGGTCGGTTTGAAATCTATTCGGTACGCAATCCCCAGTCGCGTAACAATCTGAAAGCCATGTCTGTAGGCGATTTGGTTTTGTTTTATCACAGTCAGGAAGAACGCCAGGTGATGGGTATCATGAAAGTGATTCAGACCGCACACCATGACCCGACTACCGCCGACCCTCAATGGTTGAGCGTAACCTTTGAACCCGTGAAATCCCTAATGCCCCCCGTATCGCTATCAAAAATCAAAGAAACCCCTTCTTTGCAACAAATCGCTCTGATACGCCAACCCAGGGTCGCCGTCATGCCCCTACTAAAAGACGAGTTTGATGAAATAGTGAGTCGAATGGTTTGATGGAAGTAAAAAATGAAGTGAAACAATAAGATACAATAATGATGAAGATTAAACATAAGGAAATTGAAATAGATGAGGCAACCCCCAGTCGCGTAACAATCTGAAAGCCATGTCTGTTGGCGATTTGGTTTTGTTTTATCACAGTCAGGAAGAACTCCAGGTGATGGGTATCATGAAAGTGATTCAGGCTGCACACCAAGACCCGACAACCGCCGACCCGTTATGGGTGAGCGTAACCTTTGAACCCGTGAAATCTCAACCCCCCCGTATCGCTATCGAAAATCAAAGAAACCCCATCTTTGCAACAAATCGCCTTGATACGCCAACCCCGCTTAGCCGTTATGCCCTTGCAAAAAGAAAAGTTTGAAGAAATAATAAGATGTATATATGGAACGGAAAAAAGATAATACAGAAAGCAAACTTTTTGATTTCATTGCAAAATACATCACACTTACTGACGAAGAAAAGCAGTTGTTGATTGATTTAGACATTTTTAAAAGTGTCAAAAAAGGGGCTGTTTTATTGAAAGCAGGACAATTGTCCGATAAAAGTTATTTTGTGATGAAAGGTTGCTTGCGAGCGTACTACATCATTGACGGGGAAGAGAAAACAACAGCTTTTTATACCGAAATGGAAGGTGTTTCTCCCCATTGCGTTATCGACAAGAAACCGTCGGAATACTTCATTTCTTGTGTAGAAGATTGTATTCTTGTTGTTTCGGATACGAAAATGGAAGCGACCGGATTCGAGAAATTCCCAAAATTTGAGAGCCTTTGCAGAATGATGTCGGAACAACTGCTGGTAAAAAATCAAATGCAGTTCGATGAATTTAAAACCTCCACCCCCGAACAGCGATATT
>Ga0099364_10002310_pt1 | contig 30532 bp, 31 predicted proteins | sample TergutTh196P3_FD_73070 | JGI IMG/M metagenome (GOLD analysis project Ga0099364, IMG submission 73070) | Microcerotermes parvus P3 segment gut microbial communities from Pointe-Noire, Republic of the Congo - Th196 P3 | ecosystem: Host-associated > Arthropoda: Insects > Digestive system > Gut ...
TTAAAGGTTTTTTTACTGAAATATAGTACAGCTATAAATCCAATTTTTAAAGTGTTTTTTATCAAATAAAATGTTATCTGTTTACACAAAAATTACCAAGATATTGTCACGATTATTGATAAAAAACAATGAAAAAGATTTAAAAAGAAAATAAAAAAAATGAAAAAAAATAAGAAAAAATGAGAAAAGGGAAGGTAAATGGAGAGAGGTAAAAGAGAAGAAATAAAAGGAAAGAGATAAAAGGAAAGAGTTCTTTATCAAAAATATATGTCCGACAAAAAACCCGATTTTATCACAGTTTCCGTTGAAGCCGGAAATACAACAACAAAATGTATTTTGACAGCGACCGATATGGAAACGGGACGGGTTTCTGTGATCGGAAAATGTATCCGCCTGACACGAGAGATGCGGGTTCCAAAAAACGATGAAGAAATTTGCGGAAAAACGGTGACGGGAACGGAATATACAATCAAATCCCTTGCAGAATTGATTAAAGAAACGATTGAGCAAGCTTTATCTGAAAATCGAATCACCGTGGATGATGTTCATTTTGCAGTCCGTTCAACCGGCTTCATCGCTGAAAATGACGATAAACTTGGTATGATTATTCAAGCACTTGCAACGGGATGTTTGGATGCCGGCCTGACGCCGCGCCAAATGACGGGATACTTAAATCGTTTCGCAATGCCCGAAGATTTGCGTCCGCATTCCTATTTGGATCAAGTGGTTTTTGACGGTTCTGTCACCAGTGTCATGCCCCCGAAATTTGCAGCCGGAAATATTGTTTCAAATGAAATGGAAGGAGAATTGGCTGTTGCCGGCTTAAAGGAAGCCGCAAAACACACAGCGATTGATTTTAGAAATCCGTGCCTTGTCTTAGATATGGGAACCACGCTGTCCGGTCGAATTGTCAACAATGATAAACCCTATGCAAAGACGGTCGGGAACTTCTGCGGCTATGCCGGCGCCATATCGGACGCTTTGATTTAGAATGTCGATTGTACAAAACAAAGTGCTCTTGAATTTTTCGATGAAACGGAACAAAAGAAAAGTTTGTTTTCGTCACTTTTCTCATCATTTTCTTCAACCAACAGAAAAGTAAAAAAAGCTCAAGAAGAGATACGATCTCTTTTAAGAATTATGGTCGTTCCAAAAGAGACCGATTCTTTTGGTCCTTTTTTCATTAACACAGCCGCTGCAAAAGAAAAAGAGTTTGTTTTAATCGGCTGCGATGTCGGTCAAAACGGATCCGAACTACAAAAGCTTTCCGAAATCGGTCAAAAGATTTGTGAAATCGGTGGAAACGCAGCAATGGAAATGCTCATTGATGAAGTGATGTCAAATGTTGCCGTTGAATTAATTCAATGCGCTATGCAGCAAGATGTTTGGCAAGATGAAATGGTCATCGGCATTACCGGACGTGCTGCAACGACCGGAAAAAAGAAAGAACTGATTCTTAAAAAATTATCCAAGTTCATTAAAGACCCCGAATCTAAAGTTATTTTTGCCGAAGATGGACTTGCCCGCGGCGCTGCGGTTATGTCAAGATGTATGAATTCCATGGGCTGCCCGGGCAATCCGTTTGGCGGAAACAGAGGAAACAGTTGCATCATGAAAGAACGCCAAAAATATCAAAATCGATATTGAAATAACTGTTGAGATCAGCAAGAACTGACTGACAAAAAAACAGATTATGCAATTGACAATGATAATAAATTATATCATCACAATGAAAATGGATTATGTAATTGACAATGAAAATGGATTAATGTAATCAACAACGATAATCCGGATTTAATAAAATCAAATTAACCTGCACCGCCCGGGGCGTCACGGCTTTCAACGTTTTGAAGAGATTCTACAGCTTCCTCTTGAATACGTATTTTTTTCTCAATTTCTGCTTCCAAATCTCTGCGTTTTATTGCGACAATCGGGACTTCTTCAGTCGATTCCAAAAACTCAATTTTGTAATAAAGTTCGGTCGATTCTAAATAAGCCCAAATCCCTTCATCATCTTCCATGATTTCAATAATTTTACCGACAGTTCCTGTGTTGATGTACTTGACATAGTCACCGACTTTTATCTTACGACCGCGGGTATCAAAAAATTCAAAATTTTGGAGCTCTGCCATGATTCTTTTTTTAGGTTTTCAAGGATTATATAGTTAATTCTGCCGATTTATTTCTTCAAATCGAATCATTTTTTCATCAATCGTTTTTTCATCTGATCATTCTTTCATCTGATCATTTTTAACCTGATCATTTTTAACCTGATCATTTTTAACCTGATCATTTTTTCATCTGATCAATATGCTGTGTATGCCTCGGCAAAACGGCAATGCCCTTTGATGATGAGTTCATTTCAATACCCGACATTTTTGCCTTCCCGACGCCAATGACATTTTCTCCGAGAATAATCACATCATCCCCGAAACGAATAGCCGGATCAGCAAAACGAATCCCCGGCGCCAGCAAAGAGCCTTTCGGAAGAAAATTGTCAATCTGCACGGTATATTGACCGGCATACTTGTCAGAAGCAATCAATTTCTGAGCCGCAGCAATCGACAGCGCCAACATCCCAAACTGCGGAACCATGACCGCCAGCTGAACCGTTCCTTTCTCTGTTTCATCCAGTATCATAAATTTTGGAAAATTGCCTTTTACGATTGTATTTTCCGTAAACAGCGCATCCGCAAGCGATCCGAATTGATAGCGTGCGACAGCCTTTACCTGATCCAATTTTTCTTCAGCGACATTTCTTTTCAAAAGCGTCGGACGGCTTCTCTTTTCGTTTGACGGCGGCGCAGATTCTTCAACAAGGTGATCAATCGTCATTCTCAAATTTTTCAAGCTGTTTTGAGACGCCAAACTCCCCTGTGCCGTAAAAATGATAGGAATGTCCAATTTTTTGGAAACGCTTTCACAAATTTCGCGATACGGACCTTCAACATGTGCTGCAATATGTTTGTATAAATTTTTGTTTTGTGTGAGGTACTGTTCCAAAAGACCGCCGACAAACGCGCGCTCTTCCAAATCCCAATGGCCCGTGACTGTTGTATCATAATGCGCTGCCGGATAAGTCAATTCGAGTTCCCTTGGAACGATGCCGATTGGCGACGTCATAATCAACTCATTCACATACTTGCGGTTTTTTTCGATCGCCTGAATGAATTTTTGATGGGAGGTAGAAATCGAATACGGTTTTTTTGAAGCGCACGGGAAAATGATCAATATTTCTTTTGGAGGCGCGATGTATTCGGAAATGACGCGCTTTGCAAAACGCTGAATTTCGGCACGATTTTGTGATTCGGACGTTGTTGCGTACAGTGTTTCTCTTCGAAATGTCGGTGCCATACGTTGGGCAAGCGGACTTCTGTCAAACAATCTCAAAAGACCCGTCAGCCACGTTTGTGTCCGGCACTGCCCTTCAACATATTCTCTTAAAGCCCCTTTTCTGATTTTTTCACGAACCAACGACATTTCAGATTCGAGCGCGTTAATGTTGTGTTCCAAAAGAACCGAAAAACGCTCCTTTGCAGCCATTCCTTTTAAGTCCGCCGCGTTTTTGCCAAAGCAAGCCGTACACCGGCACGGCAGCTCTGTTAAATCTTCCAAGAAAAAGGTGCCGGCTGTTGTCATATATTTGTCCGAGCAAGCCGCAACTTCGGCACGCGTTGTATCCAATAAATCGGCACCGAGATAAACAAGCATTGAAACATTTTCAGGCGTTGCTAAATTCGGCAGCCACAAAGCCGCATCTGCCGGTATTCTTTCTTTGATATTCAAAAACGCTTCAAAAAATCCGATGGCATCGTTTTCAAATGTACCGGCGCCCTCCATGATATAAACATCACAGCCCGGTTTTTCAACCGAAAACGAGGATTTTTTGTCGGCAGGATCGTTTTTGGGTTCTGATACGTCTTTCGTTTCAGTCGATGTATCACAAAAATCATCATCAATAGATGTTTTTTTAGTTTCATCACACATATCACAAAGACAGCCGCCAATGTGTGTTTTTTTTGCCGAATTTGGTCGAATCATTCCGGCTGTCGGCCTTTTTTGAATAACATCTAAAGACATTAGGGTTTCATAAATTCGGGCTTGGCGCCGATTGTTGTCTTCTTCGGGATACGCCAATGAAAATTGATTTCTTGGGAGAATCAAAAGGTCGGTCTCGTTTGTTTTTTTGATCTTGTCGATTAAAATTTCAGGCATACCTTCTTCAATTCCAAAAGACCAAAGCGTTCCGATGTTTTTGAAAGGATAATCCGAAACATTGGCCGCCAATTTAGATGAATCAACAAGATAGGGGGTTTGAATAAACGGCGGCGCCGCTGTGCCGGAATGAACATAAAGTTTTCCAATACGGGCGGGTCCGTCTCGGTCATCGATTTCAAAAAATTTTGTCATGGACTCTTAAAATATGTCATTTAATAAAAAAACTCTCTTTCAGTGTATTTATTTTCAATTTATTTTACTAAACATATATATACAGGATTTACGAATTAAATAGTATGCCGGAATTTTCAAATCCCTTTTCCAGTCTCAAAAACGGCCGCAAGCTTACACACGATGAGCTTGTTCGCTCCATTCGTTTTTTGGTTTCCGCCGAATACGAAGCAGTACAAATGTACCAGCAGCTTGCCGAGTCAATTGATAACGAATTGGCAAAAGAAGTACTCTTAGAAATCGCCGACGAAGAAAAAGTCCATGCCGGCGAATTTTTGAGGCTGCTTTATGAACTTCAGCCCGATGAAGAAAAATTCTATAAAGAAGGCGCTGAAGAAGTCGAAGAAGAAATCGAAAAAGTAAAAAAGCCTTCAAAAAGAACCAAGAAATAATAAGCAGATATTTCTTTACTTTTTTTCATTTTTTGAAAAACCCATGTTGATGGGACCCGCTTGAATAGCGAAGAAACAAAACTTTTTTGAAGTAGGGGATACTCCGTTTAAAATCAGCCTGACCGCTTCCGACAAAATGCCCATAATAAGAAGATATAAGAAGTTGTTAAGGAATATATATTAAAAATTATAAGGAGTTATTAAGAATTATAAGGAGTAATGAAAATGAAACGGACAATCGCATACAAGACAGTAATTGCTATCTGCGTGGTGGTTTTAATAACAACATCGCTGACTGCCTGCCTTGGAGGCAATAAAGATGATACAGACGGCGTTGAGTCAACGAAAACGCCGGGAACAACAACACCGAGTACAGGCAATGACGCTGTTTCCATGAATGCGCTTGTAGGGACTTGGGGCTGTCGTGATAACGGCGGAGAACATTTTTATTATGTCTTCGAGGCTAATGGAAACTTTACATATTATAGAGGTTCGACTTATTCAACAGACGGTTTGTTTACAAGGTACGAGTTTTATACAAAAGGGAAATACCGTGTGAAAGACCATGTTATAGAGTTCTATGACTGCCAAAGAGATTCTCACATGGGAGCTTCGTGGAAATATTTTGGTGTTGGTTCATTCCTTGATTTGCAGTATGATATTCCGTTTGACAGCACCCCTCTGGAAGATCCACGCAAAGCAGACAACGCTACTGTGATGTTTGAATTCACAAACGCCACGACTCTGCGTATCATAAGCGAATCCGGCATTGTTTGGGGAAATTATGACATGGATTTTAAGTACATGGGAAACAGCCGCAGTGTGACCGTCCCGACACATCGCATACCTGTTCCTGACCTCGCATGGCCAAAAAACAAACTTCCGCCGGAGGTGCCGGCATACACCGATGGAAGCATTCGGGAAATTGACGACACCAGCCACGACAGAACAGTATACATCTACATTGAACGGACGTCACGCGAAGCTCTTGTGGACTATGGTGAACGCCTGATACAATCGGGATGGGAACCCGACTACTTCGACGGATTACTTGACGGTACAGATGATGTGCTATGGTTGGAAAAGGACGGGCTCCATGTTCACCTCTATTTGAGGAGAGACGATTATGTGGAAATTGCTTTTTGGTATGAAATGGGAGCTCAAAAATACTGGTAAGCGTCAGTTACCAAGGACCAATTCTTTTGTTACCGACCTGTATTCTAATGTTATAACGGCTCTCATATTTAATTAAATCAAATTTTGAAAAACATTAGAGATGCCCTTTTATTTTTCATTTTATTTTTTGAAAAACGGCTCAAATAGGTATATATAGCCTATCAGCATGAAAAATGCAAAAAGATCAAAATTACATGAAATGTTTTTTTAAAATATTTTTATTTATGAATCAGCCGGTGTTTTTCGATGAAACACGAAGATGAACTTATTAAAATTTGTAATGACCGCGTCACAAAAGCTCCTGCCGAGCTTTGCTGTTATTCAGGCGACGGCTCTCAAATCAAGGGAAAGCCGGATTTTGTGATTTTTCCAAAAACAACCGAAGAAGTCTCTCAAATCGTGGCGTATGCCAATGAAAATAAAATCCCTGTCACTGCCAGAGGCGCCGGAACCGGACTTGCCGGCGGTGCAGTTCCCGTCTGCGGCGGCATTGTTTTAGATATGTCGTCTATGGACAAAATCATTGAAATTGACATTGACAACATTCAAGTCATCGTAGAGCCCGGCGTCGTTCAAGACAAACTGAATGAAAAATTAAAGCCCCACGGCTTCTTTTTTCCCCCAAATCCCGGAAGTTCGGCGACTTGTACAATCGGCGGCCAAATCGCCAACAACGCAAGCGGTATGCGTTGTGTAAAGTACGGGACAACAAAAAATTATGTCTTGGATTTGGAAGTTGTTTTGGCGGACGGATCTGTGATTCGCACAGGATCCAAATGCTTGAAATCGTCCGCCGGATACGACTTGTCCCGCCTTTTTGTCGGCTCGGAAGGGACGCTTGGCATTATCACAAAAGCCGTTTTGAAAATTGCACCGCTTCCCAAAGCTCGAAAAATCGTCATGATTTCATTTCCGACGCCGGAAGCTGCCGGTTTATCGATTTCCCGCGTTTTTGCCGCAGGCGTCATTCCATCCGCTTGTGAAATTTTAGATAAAACATCCGTATCCGTCTTAACAAAACTGGATCCGAATGTGATTTTTCCAAAAGACGGCGACGTTGTTTTATTTGAAGTGGACGGAAGCAAAGCATCTGTTAATGAAGACGCGCAGCTTCTTGCAAATGCCTGCAAAGACATATCCAAAAGCATTATGATGACGGATGATCCCGACAAAATGAAAGAAATCTGGGATGCCAGAAGCCTCCTTGGTGCAGCGATTTCAAAACTTGACCCGACAAAAACACGTATCTACATCGGCGAAGACTTGGGCATTCCGATTAAAAAATTGCCGGAAATGATTGCCAAAATATATGAAATTACAAAAAGCGCTGACTTGATTCCGATGATTTACGGACATATCGGCGACGGCACACTTCATATTGGGCTGTTCATTGACGTTTTAAACGAAGATGAATGGAAAAAACTCGATATTGCTGCCGATAAACTGCATCTGGCTGCCATAGAGCTTGGTGGAACAGTCAGCTCCGAACACGGCATTGGCGCAGCTCGCGGGATGTATTTAGAAAAACAGTGCGGTTCGGCGTTTAATATTATGAAAGAAATCAAAAAATCATTGGATCCGAAAGGAATTTTAAATCCGGGAAAATTGGGGCTCTGAGAAAGAAAGAAAAAAGAGACCTGAGAAAGAGAGAAAAAAGAGGCTCTGAAAAAGTGAGAAAAAAGAGACTCTGATAAAGTAAGAAAAAGAGAGAGGCGGGAAAGCAGAGGGATAAAATGTTTCAAAAAATGGATAAAAGAGACCTTTACCGTTGTGTCAGCTGCGGAAACTGCCGCTCCGTCTGTCCGGTCTTTGAGCAAACCGGAAAAGAATCCAAAAACACCCGGGGCCGCATATTGGTCATTCGAGATGTGTATGAAGGAAAACTCTCGGATGATTCTGTTTTTGACAGCATCAACACTTGTACAACGTGTGGGTACTGTACAGAAGCGTGTCCGGCAGGCGTTCATCCGCCCGAACTTGTGGAAGCGGCCAGAAACGGACTTGTCTCGCAAGGAAAAATGACACCGACTCAAAAGAAAATTTTTGAAACCGTCCGCCAATATTCAAACACCCTCGGAGATTCCGGTGACCGGCTGGAATGGTTAAAGGGATCGGGTCTGCAAATTCCAAAAAAAGCAGAAGCGGTTTATTTTGTCGGATGTTTAGATACTTACCGCTACCCGGAAACGGCGTTGAAAACATATGCCCTCTTAAACAAAATGGGCGTTGGTTTGCTTGAAGATGAAAAATGCTGCGGTTCACCCCTTCTTCGCCTTGGTTTTGACGCCGGCGATCTCATGAAACACAACGCCAATCAAATCAAAAAATCGGGTGCAAAAACAATTATTTCGGGCTGTGCCGGCTGTTACAACACATTAAAAAATAATTATTCATTAACAGGATGCCAAAGTGTAACCGTTTCAGAATATCTGGCGGCAAATTTAAAAGATTTGAAAAAAACCGGATTAAAGAAATTAAATTTGAAAGTCACCTATCACGACCCGTGCCACGCCGGTCGACACAACCGTGTTTTTGATGAACCGCGCCAAATCATTCGCGAAATTTGTGGTGCCGAAAATTTCATTGAAATGAAAAACATTCGAGAAAAATCAAGATGCTGCGGAGGCGGAGGCGGTGTTCGTTCCGGCTATAACGAATTATCAATTTCAATGGCGAAAAAAAGAATTGAAGATGCTCCAAAAGACATCGATTACATCGTGACAACGTGCCCCCTTTGCCTTCGGAATTTAAGAGATGCAAACGGCAGCATTCCTGTCATTGATTTAATCGAACTTGTCAGTATGGCTTTGGAAAAATAAGGCTTATGAATTCTTTTTTTACCGATAGCAACATAAAAATAAATTGCAAAAATAAAAAATAAGGCTTATAAATATTCTTTTGACCGATAGCAACATAAAAATAAATTGCAAAAATAAAAAATAGAGTTTATAAATACTCTTTTGATCGATGCAACATAAAAATAAATTTTAAAAATAAAAAATAAGGCTTATAAATGCTTTTTTAAGAAGTCTCTAATTTCTTCTGATTTAGACCATCCTTTGTCCAAACCGGAAATCACTTCCTCTATTTGCCCGCATTGATAAATGATTTGACTGGCTGTTTCTTTATCCTCAGACGTTTCTGATAGTAAAACAACATTGGTTAATGGATTGCGAATGTTGTCAATGATTGTTGCAAATTTTTCAATATTATTTTCCAGCTGCTCAAAAGATCGGCGATTAATTTCTTTTTGCTGTTTGCTTTCAGTAATATTAATTGCCAAGAGAACGTAACCATCTAAAACACCATTTTCATCTTTCGCCGGATTGGAAATAATATGCCAAAATTTCCCGTCAGCACTTCGAAATTCAAGTGAAATGTTTTTGTTGCTGGAAAATTCTTTGCGAATATATTCAAAGTTCTCCGGTGAAAAAACACTAAACGTGAGACGGTCCAGACGTTTTCCTTCAACCGGTATATCACTCACTTTAAATTCCTTATAAAAAGAGCTGCTTACCCATCGAATTTTAAATTGCCTGTCAATATAAATCAATACTTCCGGAACGAAATCCAAGATCAAATTCTTTTCAATATCTTTTTGGTTAGCGATTTTTTTTGCTTTGAGAACCTTACCGGCAACAAGCGCCAGCAAAAAGCCAAAAATTAAACATAACAAAAGAATGGTCACATAAGTAAAAATGCTTGTATCGGTTGTTAACGGTGCAAAAAGAAAAGATAGAAAAGGTGTAAATTTTGAATTTTGTGAAATGAAAAAGTAACGGGAGACAGCTTCCGCTAAAATGTATACAAGGCCGATCATTATTGAAAAAAGAATAATCTTAGATTCCATTTTTAGTGACATTATATATACCAACTTTTAGGAAAAACAAAATATGACTTAATATAAAGAAGTATACCTATATAATATTATTTGCTTCGTGTCGAATACCAACGATATATCATTTATTTATTATATCGTATTTGTGTTTTTTATAATTTTTGTAAGAAGTACAGACTGCATCATATTTTAGTGTTTTTTAAATCCCCAGCGATCCTTTGAAATGAGGCATTCCGATTGATCACCAATTAAATCACCCCGTCCAACCATTTCAAGAGCTTGCCGAATTGTTTCTTTGTTGTCGGGATTTTGATATTGTAAAAGAACGCGCTGCATCTTTTTTTCGGTTCTGGTTACAGGAACGTAAATTTTTTCCATCGTAAACGGGTCAAGACCGGTATGGAACATGCATGTCGAAATCGTCATAGGCGTCGGCGTAAAATCTTGCACCTGTTCCGTGCAGCGATTATTGTCGCGAATATATTCTGCCATTTCAACGGCATTTTCAAGTGTACAGCCGGGATGCCCTGAAATTTGGAAAGCAACAAGATATTGTTCCATGCCTAGTTTTTTATTGATTTCTCTAAAGGCGGACTCAAATTTTTCAAATGTAGCACGATTTGGTTTTCTCATAACTTTTGTAACATTGTCGCAAAAATGTTCCGGTGCGACTTTTAATTGACCTCCGACATGATAAGCGCACAGCGTTTCTAAATAATCCATATCTTGAAGTGCTAAATCAAATCGAACACCGTATCCTGTCAAAACTTTGCGGACATTTGGCAATTCTCTTAATTGTTTTAATAGAGAAAGCAATCGAGAGTGATCTGCCCGAAGAGAGGGACAAATTGACGGAACCAAACAGTTTTTGTGTGTACAAGCGCCATTTTTTTCCCAAGACGGACATGTCATGCCATACATATTTGCACTTGGTCCGCCAAGACCGTTGATGATTCCGTTGAAATCTTCCATTTCTGAAATGAGTTTAGCTTCTCTGAGAACGGAGGCTTCACTTCGGTTACAAATCGCACGCCCCTGATGCTGAGTGATTGCACAAAAAGAACAGCCACCAAAGCAGCCGCGATGACTTGTAATTGAAAAACGGACAACATCTAAACCAGGGACGGGCTCTGTGTAGAAAGGATGCTCTAACCGAAGATAAGGCAATTCGTAAACGTCATCCATTTCAGCTTCTGTTAAACCGCGCATGGGCGGATTTTGAACAATAACTGTTTTTGGATGCAGCTGAATTATTGTTTTGCCACAAACCGGATTTTGATTTTCATAAATGACTCTAAAGGCGTTTGCATATTGTTCTTTATAATCGCGAACCTCTTCAAAACTCGGAACTTCAATAAATTTTGGATCAGCCAAAAGTCTTTCCTTAGATTCTTTCCATTCCTTAACCGGCATTTTCCAAACCGTTCCGGGAATATCGCGCATATTAAAGACAGATTCGCCGTTGTCCAAACGTTTGGCAATTTCAGTAATTTGAAGCTCACCCATACCATAAACAATCAAATCAATCGGCGCATCTGCTAAAACCGATTGGCGAACATCATTCGATAAATAATCAAACTCTGCGAAACGACGAAGAGAGGCTTCAATACCGCCGGCAATAATCACTGCATCAGGATAAGCTTGGCGAATACGGTTGCTGTAAGCAATAACAGCGCGGTCGGGTCTTAACCCGCTGACACCGCCCGGGGAATATAAGTCATTTTCGCGGCGATAAAGAAGGGGTGTATAATTGTTCACTAAAGAATCAGCATTGCCGGCACTTACTGAGAAAAAAAGACGCGGTTTTCCGAGAACTTCAAAGGCGTCTTTGCTTGTATAGTCCGGCTGTGCAATGATTCCGACACGATAGCCGGCTTTTTCTAAAACACGACCGATGACGGCTGTACCAAAACCGGAATGATCGACATAAGCATCGCCGCTGACCAAAATAATATCCAATTCATCCCAGCCTTTTTGACGGGCTTCTTTTAAACTCATTGGGAGAAAATCGGTGGCTTTCGCTTTGGCTTCTTTGTGACGGCGCTCAAAAAAATGATTTACTTTCTTGTCAACGTCGTTTTTTTTTGACTCGGATTTTACAGATGTATCATCTTCAAAACGTTTTTTTTTATTTTTTTCAAATTTTTCGGTATCGGATTTTTTGGTTTTTTCCGATTTTTGAGAAGGGATTGCGGTTCCCAAAACGCCCAATTGTCCGATTGGAGGCTGAGAGGAACGTTTTTCAAAAACAGTCTTTTCTTTTCGAGAGGATGTTTTTTCGGTTGCTGTTTCTGTCGGAATCGCAATTTTAGATGAATCGGCACCTAATTGACCGACCGGTTTTTCCCTGCCGGCAATAACGCGGCGATCGTTTGCTTTTCCAACGACAACTGTACCTCGAATGCCGACAGATCCGATAGATTGATCTTTGTTTTTATTTGGAGGCTCTTTTTTTGTATTTGGTTTTTTCCCGATATTTGGTTCTTCCGCATTTTTTTTCTTTGACTCTGCCATTAATACTTCTCCAGTTTTTTTATTTTTTTTACAAATGCGGTTACGGGTTCATCCTCGAAGACATCATGTATGATAATTGAATGGACTGTGATGCGTTTTTAATTGTCGGGGCGCCATGCCCGGGATATAAATTCTGAACAGGGATTTGTGTTAATTTTTGAATGGAAGCCGTCATCTCTTCACAGACGGAATTTTCAAAATCGGATCTTCCGATGCCGCCGTCTGAAAAAACGGTATCGCCGGAAAAAAGAGACTGTGAATTCTTTTCATACAAACAGATACAGCCGATTGTATGTCCGGGTGTTGAAATGACTTTTAAACATTCTTCTTCTCCATTTTCATTGGGACCGATTGGGATTTGATCACCATCTTGATATAAAATATCGGGTATCGGCGCTTTTGCCCTTTGCCCGAAATTAAGAGCACTGGATAATTTGTCGCTGAGAAGTGCGGATGCCTCAGCTTCACTGATGCCGACTTTTGCACCGCTTTTTTGGATAATGGCGGTGGCGGCTCCGAAATGATCATAGTGTCCGTGTGTTAAAATGATCAATTCGATGTTTGAAACAGGAACAAGTTTTCCCAGTTTCAACAAAACCTGCTCTGAAGACATTCCTGCATCAACCAGTATTTTTTTGTTGATCAAATAAACATTTGAATCATAATAACCCGACATGATCATGTCAACCTGCATCGTTTCACCTTATCCTTTATCCTTAACCCTTTTCCTTACCCTTTGCCTTTTGCCCTTTATCCTTACCCTTTGCCTTTTATCCTTACCTTTGTCCTTTGCCTTTTATCCTTTGATCACGCCGATTGGAATGAGCCGAGCAACTTTTTGAGCAATGCCGAGATGATCAACAACGTCAACAACATCATCGCTGGACTTGTAAACACTTGGCGCTTCTTCTGCAATGACAGATGCCTTTTCGGCACGGACAGTCACGCCTTGTCGTGCCAACTCGTCTCGGATTTTTTCGCCGTTCATGTTGTGTTTGGCTTGACCGCGTCCCATAATACGACCGGCGCCATGACAAGCGCTTCCAAATGAGAGAGACATGGAAGAGGGTCCGCCTTTTAAAACAAATGACGGTGTTCCCATGCTTCCCGGAATTAAAACGGGTTGACCGACATCCCTGTATTGTTGGGGAACTTCGGAATGTCCTGCCGGAAACGCACGCGTCGCTCCTTTTCTGTGGACATAGACATCCTTTTTTTGACCGTCAACAGTGTGTGTTTCAAACTTTGCAACATTGTGTGCGACATCATAAAGCAAATCCATTCCGAGTGCATCCGTATCTTTGCCGTAAAATTTTTCAAAAACTTCGCGTGTCCAGTGCATGATGATTTGACGATTCGCCCACGCATAATTGGCACCGCAAATCATGGATTGGTAGTAATCCTGAGCTTCTTTAGAAGATGCCGGCGCACATGCAAGCTGCATATCCGGAACATTGATTTTGTATTTTTTAACGGCTTGATTTAATGTTTGCAGATGGTCGGTACAAATTTGATGGCCGGCGCCGCGAGAGCCGCAGTGGATCATGACCGTGACTTGACCTTCAAAAAGACCGTAAGCTGCTGCCGCAACCGGATCGTAAATTTTATCCACATATTGGATTTCTAAAAAGTGGTTGCCGCTTCCAAGTGTTCCGAATTGGGGGCGTCCACGCTTTCGTGCCTTCGCACCGACTTTTTCGGGGTCGCCGCCTTCCATAAATCCGGCAGATTCACAATTTGGCGTGTCGCTTTCAATACCGTAACCGGCTTCAACCGCCCATTGAGAACCGTTTGTAAAAGCACCGGTTAACTCCGCATCTGTGACTTTAAATTCGCTTTTTGAGCCGACACCGGATGGGATTTTGTGAAATAAACTTTCTGTAAGCGTTTTCATGTGAGGAGCAGCATCTTCTTTTCTTAAGTTGGTTTTCATCAATCGAACACCGCAATTGATGTCAAAGCCAACGCCGCCGGGGCAGATGACACCCTCGTCTTGGTCAAAAGCAACGACGCCGCCGATTGTAAAACCGTATCCCAAATGAACATCCGGCATTGCCATTGAATAATCCTGAATCCCCGGAAGCATGGCAACATTTGCCACTTGATTTACGGTTTCCTGATCAATTGTTCCAAATAATTTTTCCGATAAAAAAATACGACCCGGAACGGTCATACCGGGCTTATGCGTGATCGGAATGTCCCAAATGTTTTCATTGACGCGTTTGAGACCAAATGATTTGTCGGAATCACTTTTTTCGGTTTGATTTGACATATTTTCCTCTTTTTAACAAATATTGTTACTATTGACTCGTTTCTTTGATTTAAAATGTTTGATATTTCGATAAAAAGTAGAATATTGTTTTGGATCAGCCAATAGATCAAAATCATGATAAGAACGCCAAATTGCCGGTTGTTCTATTGTGACCCAATCTTTATTTAAAGAAGAATAGGAATTTAGGTAAAATGGAAATATGAATTGTTAAAAAAATCTTAAAATTAAAAAACATTCATATCATCCATTAATAATTGAAAATAAACAGGGTTTAAAAATATGGTACAATATAAAATTCCGACAATCGGCGGTGATGGCATTGGACCCGAAATCATTCGTGAAGGACGAAAAGTTATTGATGCTGCCGGTGAGATTTTCGGTTTTGATGTTGATTGGATTGAGTATCCCCACGGCGCCGACCATTATTTGGAAACAGGCGAATTGATCTCGGAAAATACATTAAAAGAATTATCCAAACACAAAGTCATTTATTTGGGTGCTCTCGGCGACCCGCGCTTGGCGCCGGGAATTCTTGAAAAAGGCATTTTACTCAATTTACGTTTCGCGTTTGATGAATACATCAACCTTCGCCCGATTAAGTTGCTTGAGGGGGTTGAAACACCGCTTCGCGGCAAAACCGCAAAAGATATTGATTTTGTCGTTGTCCGCGAAAACACGGAAGATTTTTACATCGGCATCGGTGGTCGTCATAAAAAAGGCAAAAGCAAAGATCTTTTGGAAATCCAACGCTCCATCTATTTCACAAAATTCGGGCTTGATATTGAAACGGACAGCGAAGAAATCGCTTATCAAATCGGCATGATTTCTAAAGAAGGCGCCAAACGTGTTATCGAGTATTCATTTGATTTGGCAAAAAACAGAAAGCAGCACTTATCTTCCGTTGACAAAGCCAATGTTTTGTCAGACATTTACGGCTTTTGGAGAGACACTTTTGAAGAAGTCGGCAAAAATTATCCGGCGGTTCAAACAGATTTCAATTATGTTGATGCTGTTACCATGTGGTTTGTTAAAAATCCCGAATTTTTCGATGTCGTTGTGTCGCCAAATATGTTCGGGGATATTATTACGGACTTGGGCGCGATGATTCAAGGCGGTCTCGGCTTAGCGCCGGGAGGCAACATTAATCCGAAAGGAACCAGCATGTTTGAACCGATTCACGGCTCTGCGCCAAAATACAAAGGAATGGATCGTGTCAATCCGCTTGCAGCCATTTGGGCCGGTGCTTTGATGATAGAAACAATCGGTGAAAAAGAAGCTGCTGACGCCATCGTCAAAGCCATTGAGCAAAACATCTTGAATAAAAAAGTGAATACAGTTGACATGGGCGGGTCATCCAAATGTTCTGAAGTCGGAACAGATGTTGCACGCCTTGTCAAAGAAATCGGCAAAAATTGATTTTTTAAAATTGATTTTTTATTTTTTTGCCAAAACAATTGTTTCGGATGCCTTGCCGGCATCTGAAATTTGGTTGATTTATTTTTAATTGAACGATTTTTACTTAACATCAAAAATCATGGTACCGATACCGGTATCTGTGAATAGTTCCAACAACAGAGAGTGCGGCATACTTCCGTTAATGATGTGAACGCTTTCAACGCCGCTTCTGACAGCGACTTCTGCGCCGCGGATTTTTGGAATCATCCCGCCTACAATGATTTCATCGTCAATAAATTGATCAATCTCATTTACTTTAATTTTAGAAACACGGCTGCTTTTGTCTTTGATGTCTCGAAGAACGCCGGGAATATCCGTCATCATGATGAGTTTTTTGGCGCCTAATGCGGCGGCAATATCGCCGGCAACGGTATCTGCATTAATGTTCAGAGAATGACCGTTTTTATCGGCAGCAATCGGAGAAATGACCGGAATATAGTTGTTCTCAATCATGATTTTTAAAAGGCGGGGATTGATGATTTCAGTTTCGCCGACCCAGCCGATGTCCACATCCTCTTCATTGCCATCAATAATGATTTTTTGATTTTTCTTTTTATGAGCCACGATCAAATTGGAATCAATACCATTCAAGCCGATGCCTTTCGCACCGTGTTTGTTGATTAAAGAAACCATTTTTGTGTTGATGTTGCCGACAAGAACCATGGTTGCAATTTCAAGCGTATCGTCATCAGTCACACGCAAACCGCCGATAAAATTCGGCTTTTTCCCCATGCGTTCCATTTTTTCATTAATTTCAGGACCACCGCCGTGAACGATTACAGGATGAATGCCGACATAATGTAAAAGGACAATATCCTGAATAATGCCTTCCATGATATTGGTTGTTTTTTCGGGGTTGATCATGGCATTGCCACCCACCTTTATGACCATTACAGAATCCGAAAATTCCCGAATGTAGGGCAAAGATTCAATTAAGACGTCTTCAAATTTCAATACCATTATTTTCCCAACCGATATCATTTTTTACTTTTTATTTTTAATTCAGTCATTTCAAAACACGACATATATCCTTTTTATTTTAATGATTTGTTGCTTTTAAATATTTTGATGAAATTTTTTCAAAAAAGAATTTTATTTTTTTAATTTGTCATTGAAGTGTGTAGAATTTATACCACATGTGAATAAATATTATTCATTTCTTTAGCAATTGATTAACAAATTCAAATAAAATGAAATCTTGAGCAAGATTTTGAAAAATATGTATCTCTTCTCAAGACATCTCTTTTTCAAAAAACAATATTAGAAGAGTTCTTTTTTTCCGAAAAAACAAAAAATATTCCGAACCTATGTATAAAATTATCTTGACTTTGAAAAAAAATTATTTTTTCGTTAAATCGGCTCTTAAAGCGTACATTTAGCAATAAAATATATATATAAGCTTTACTAATTGTTTTCTAGCAATATCATATTATTGCAAAGGTGATTAATATGGCTGAAACAAGAAACTTTGTTTTAAGAGACAAAAACGGCAATGAAACCGGTGTTTTCACAGGAAAGCAACCACGTCAAGCAGCCCTTAAAGTTGCAAACCGCGGTGCCGGCACGAAGAAAAAACCGGAAACAATCATGCTCAGAGAAAGAGGAACAAAGAAAGTCCACGTTTTCAAAGCATGGAAAGAGACCGTTGACGCACCCAAGAACAGACCGTCCTGGATGCCCCCAAAGATCAACAAACCCTTTGTTGAAAAAATCAGAATTGATAAAATCGATGAAATCTAATTTCAGATTTTTGAAATCTTACAATGCAAAACAAACACTGTGAGGCGAAGCGGTTTATGCTTTGCCCCGCAGTTTTTAAAATAAAACGACTCTTAGCTGTTTTATCTCCTCCTTTTGTTTTTTCTTTATTTTCTATCTATTAAAATTATTTTTATCTTTAAAAAGATCTTTTTTATTCATTCAATTGAAACAGGTATTTATATCAGCAAATTATTTGTACCGCAGCAGATAAAAATTTATTTAAAAACCATTTGAGGTAACCTCATGAAATTATGTTCCGTTCTCCCTGATGTTCAGGCAAACCGCCCGAATGTTCCGATCAATTTGACACGCGTTGGTGTAACCGATGTCAAAAAAATGATTGAAATCCAAAGGGAAAACAAAAGACCAATTATCTTAATGTCGTCTTTTGATATTTTTGTAGATTTGCCGTCTGACCGCAAGGGTGCCAATCTCTCACGTAATTTTGAAGCCATTGAAGAAACATTAAACAATATTTCAAAGCAGCCGGTCTATGAAATCGAAAATCTTTGCGGCGATATTGCTGAAAATTTAATTGGTCGCCATGAATATGCTTCTTGTGCTGAAGTGCATATGAAAAGTGAATACGTTATTAAAAGAAAATCTCCGGCAACCGGCATCGATTGCCAAAAATTTGTTGACATTTTTGCAAATGCGATTGCAGAGCGAGTTGCCGGCAAAAACCCGATCCAAATTCAAAAATTAATTGGCGCCGAAGTTCTCGGTATGACGGCTTGCCCGTGCGCTCAATCCATGATGCACGAAGAAGCTGAACTTCAGCTCAAAAAACTAGGATTGCCCGAGGATAAAATTAAACAATTTTTTGATGAAATCCCGATGGCCAGCCATAATCAGCGCGGTCGCGGCATTATTTCAATTCAAACAACTGATACGGCGGGTGTCAGTTTAGATCAAATCATCCAAATCATTGAGGCTTCGATGAGCTCAAATGTTTATGAAGTTTTAAAACGCGCCGACGAAAAAATGGTTGTTGAACAAGTTCACAAAAATCCGAAATTTGTAGAAGATTGTGTTCGAACAATGGCAAAAAAAATCGTTGAAACTTTCCCGCATCTTTCGGATGATTCGATTATCACAATCAAGCAAATTAACGAAGAAAGTATTCACAAACATAATGCTTTTGCTGAACGTGTTGCACGCATCGGTGACATTCGATTGGAATTGGCGAAATGACCATTGCTCTGAAAAGAAGGTCAAGCCTTTTTTCTTTTAAAATAATTTTCAAATGAATACGAATAATTTTTAATGATTTTTATTTTTCATTATTTTCAATGATCCCGTTTTTGATTATTTTCAAGATTTTTTACGAATTTACAAATGAACGTGTTTTAAATAGAAGAAAGAGTATTTTAAAAAACTTAACAATAAACACAAAGAGATAAAAAAATATGGAAAACGAAGATGATCCCACTTTTCAATCATTTTCAAATCAATCCGAAAAAACTGATTTGATAACAGTTTCTTTACAATCCGAAGAAATATCAAAACAATCAGATTTGGAATTAAATGAATCAAATGAGTCGGAAGTTATTGTTTCAACACAAACCATTTCTTCGCCGGACAGCGCCCCGCCGACAAGAATTATTATTGTCGGAACAGCGCACGTTTCTGAAAAAAGTGTTCGAGAAGTCCAAAAAACGATTGAAGATGAAAAACCGGACATCGTCGCAGTGGAACTGTGCCCGACACGTTACAAAAGCATTACAGATCCTGATGCTGAGAAACAAATTTCATTTAAAGAAATCTTAAAGCCCGGCCAGACTTTTTATTTTTTGCTTTACAGTCTCTTGTCTTACTTCCAAAAAAAGATGGGTGATGAACTGGGTGTCCCGCCCGGTTCTGAAATGTTTGCCGCAATTGACGCTGCCAAAGAAATTAATGCCGGTTTGGCTTTGATTGACCGTGATATTCAAGTCACATTCAAACGATTTATTGCAAAAATGAGTTTTTTTGAAAAAATCAAAATGATTTATTCCATTGTCATCGGCAGTTTAGGTTTTGGAGACGAAATAGAAGTTGATATCAATAACATGACGGATCAAACTGTCATCACAGCTTTAATCGAAGAATTCCGCAAGTTTTCACCAAGCGCCGCTTCTGTTTTAATTGATGAGAGGGATGCTTATTTAGCCGGCAGTATTCTAAAAACGGTTCAAATGGCCGGTCCAGGAAAAAAAATTGTCGTCGTCATCGGTGCCGGACACCGGCAAGGTGTGATGGATTATCTCCAAGATCCCGACAAAGTTCCTGAATTATCAACGCTTGTCGTAATCCCAAAAAACAGATTCAGCCTTTTGAAGATAATAAGTTATGGGATCATTGGAGTTGTTCTTTTAGCATTTGCTTACATCATTTATTCGGTGATTACCTATCCTGAAATGACGCCTGATGTTTTGCTTCTCGCCTTCGGATGCTGGTTTTTAATTAACGGCGTTTTAAGCGCCGCCGGTGTTTTGATTGCAGGCGGCCGTTTTAAATCGGCTGTTACCGCCTTTATGTTGGCTTGGTTTACCTCTTTAAATCCGTTGATTGCCGCCGGCTGGTTTGCCGGACTCGTCGAAGCCGGAAGCAGAAAACCAACGACAAAAGACATGAAAAATATGATGGCGGCAGAAACTTTTAAAGAATTGAACAAAAATCCGTTTTTTAAAGTGATTTATGTCGCCGCTCTTGCAAATATCGGCAGTATGATCGGTACATTTGTCGGTGCTTACGCCGTGTTGAAATTGTCCGGCATTGACATTATTGATATTATAAAAACAGTTATTTCCGGTTTATTCTAAACAGAATCACTTTTTTGCTTTTTAAATGAATATCGGATGACAATAAAAAAATAGAATAGTGAATTTAGAATAAAAAGCCACAACAGTTGAATTATAAATTCTTCTGTGTGTGCTTCACCAATCCACCGTCATTGATAATCTGCATTAAAAAATCGGGGAACGGTGTGGTTTTATACTCTTCATTCCGAGTCATGTTTTTGATAATCCCTTGACTCAGGTCGATTTCTAAAACATCGCCCTCTAAAATACGATCTGCTTCCACACATTCAACAAGCGGTAAGCCGACATTAATAGCATTTCTGTAAAAAATGCGTGCAAATGACTTTGCAACAACACAACTGACTTGAGAGCCGATTAAAGCAAGCGGTGCATGCTCGCGGCTGGAACCGCAGCCGAAATTGTTGCCGGCGACAACCATATCTCCCGGCTGAACCTGCGACACAAAATCCGGACGCACACCACAGAATGTATATTGGGACAATTCCTTGGGTGTATTGAAAATCAAATACGTCCCCGGAATAACCGCATCTGTATCGATATCATCTCCGAATTTGAAAGATTTGCCCTTAAATTTTTTGTTTTCCATGAAAAACACTTCATTTAAATCAATTTAAATGTTATGCATCAATACAATTTTGAAATCATAAAATTTACGAAAATTCAAAATACAAAATAAAAATATAATAGATGCAAAAAATACAAAAAATATATCTGCAAATAAAAATCAGACATTAATTTAAAAGATTTAAATGACACTCGAAGATAAAAAAAACGATTTAAAAAATTTTTTCTGCCGGCAAAAAAACATTCTGATTGCCTATTCCGGAGGCGTGGATAGTTCACTTTTGGCATCTTTTGCCGCTGAAACACCTCATCTTAAAGCACTTGCCGTCACATTTCAATCCGAATTCGTCTGTGACAGGGAAATTGAAGACGCCAAAAAAACAGCGCTGGATATTGGTATTCCCCATATGGTTTTAAATCAAAAATTTTTTGATATTTCGGATATTCAAAATAACCGAAAAAACCGCTGCTATGTCTGTAAAAAAGAATTGTTTCGGCAGCTTTTGATTTTTGCAGAAGAAAACGGATACGACGTGATTTTGGAAGGAACAAACTATTCAGATATCGGGATGCAGGGAGCCGATTTTTCAGATGCTAAAATAGGCGATGAGAAGAAAAATAAAGTATTGCGCCCCGGTTTTATTGCTTTGGAAGAGCTCAAACAAGAACAAAAAAAGAAAGGAAAGACAGCTCCAATGATTGCAGCCCCTTTAGCAGATTTAAAAATAACAAAAGAAGAGGTTCGAAAGTTGGCCGCCGAAAGAAATTTAAAAACAGCTCAAAAACCTTCAATGTCGTGTTTAGCAACACGTTTTCCATATGAAACATTTTTGACACCTGATATGTTAAAAATGATTTCAGATGCCGAAAAAATGCTTATGGATATTGGATTTACACAGGTTCGTATTCGATGCCATACAGATTTGGAAAAGCGAAAAATTGCCCGGATTGAAGTTGAAAAGTCTGAATATTCTTTGTTTTTTGATGACAAAAACAAAAAGCAGATCAATGATTTTATCTTATTTTTAAAACAAAACGGCTTGATCTATGTGACAGTTGATCTGGAAGGATTCAGAAGCGGCAGTATGGATTTAATGGGATAAATCGGCATATCTGGCGGTTGATTTAAAAGAATTTAGAAGCGGCAGTATGGATTTAACGGGATAAATCGACATATCTGACAGTTGATTTGGAAGGATTTAGATAAAATGGATCACGAAGGTTTTTTCATTCGGTCTGCAACACCTGATGATGCGACAGCAATTGATATTATTCTGTCCACTTACTTTTTAGACCGAGATGATATGCCGTATGAGGACTTTTTTGTGGCGGAAATTAGCAATAAAATCATCGGATGCGGTGTTTTTGAAAAAATAAAGGCTATGGAAAATGAGATTGTTTTTTATGAAATTCATACCATTGCTGTTTTGCCGGCTTATAAAAATAAAGGATACGGGAAAAAGCTTTTAGAGCGATTGATATCGGAAATTAAAAACAGATTGATGCCTTCCATTTCAAATACAATTTATACAAGAACAACAGCACCGGATTTTTTTGTTCATCTTGGTTTTTCAAGAGCAGACCCCGCTTTAAAAAAGCAGCTTTGGGAAGAATGTGTTGTATGCCGCAAATATGAAACGTGTGTGCAAACATTACTTTATAAGGAAATATGATCTTTTGAATGTAAAAAATGTCTGAATCAAAAAGTGGGTTAATAATTAATTAAAAAAGGGTTGATGACCGGAAAATGAAAATCGGATTTATTGGGCTTGGTTTAATCGGCGGTTCTTTGGCAAAAGCGATTCGCAGATATTATCCGGAATGCGAAATTGTTGCGTTTAATAAAAGTAAAGAATCTTTGGCTCTTGCTTGTCAGGAGCAAGTCGTCGACATTTCCTGCGCGTCTGTTGATGGCAACTTTAAAAATTGTGACTATATTTTTTTATGCGCGCCGGTATCTGATAATATCACTTATTTAAAACAGATTCAAAAATACATCACTGACGACTGTATTTTGACGGATGTGGGCAGTGTTAAAACGCCGATCCATGAAGAAATCGCAGCTCTTGGGATGGAAGAAAACTTTATCGGCGGACATCCGATGGCAGGATCAGAAAAAACCGGATATCCCAATTCTAAAGCAATATTGCTTGAAAATGCGTATTACATTTTAACACCGACAAAAAAAGTTTCTCAAAAAAAGGTAGAGCGATATGCTGCTTTTGTGGAATCGCTCAAAGCCCTCCCTATTATTTTGGATTATGAAACACATGATTATGTGACCGGCTCAGTCAGCCACCTGCCGCATATTATTGCTTCGGGACTGGTCAATTTTGTCAAAGAAGAAGGTTCTGAAGAATTAATGAAAAAGTTAGCTGCCGGCGGTTTTAAAGATATCACACGGATTGCGTCTTCATCACCTATTATGTGGCAGCAGATCTGTTTGGAAAATCGGCGGCACATCATTCCGATTTTAGAAAAATATATTTGTTTTTTGGAACAATTCAAACATTTTGTTGAAAATGGTGATGGGGAATCCATTTATGAGATATTTTTGTCTTCCAAAGAATACAGAAATTCCATATCGGATGTATCGGCAGGCTCGATCAAAAAAGTTTTTGCCCTGTATTGTGACATTGCCGACGAAGCCGGCGAACTTGCAAAAATCACAAACATACTTGCCGGCGGCAATATCAGTCTAAAAAACATCGGAATCATCCACAATCGGGAATTTGAAGAAAGCGTTTTAAGAATTGAATTTTATGATGAATCGGCAGCACACAAAGCCGGTGATCTGCTTCAAAAAAATGGTTATACGATTTATGAACGATAAAAATTCATGCAAAATGAACAAAAAAATGATTGAAAAAAATGAACGGAAAAGATAAACAGAAAAAATGAACGGGAAAATATTATGTTAACGCTTGGCATTGTAAATATGTATGACAAAATCAAAATCGTAGATGCTCACTACCGTGCCATCGCACGTGCTGCGCCCATTTGTTATGCGTATGGTTTTTCTTTGGCGCTCTTTGATTTTCCGTTCAAAATGGAAAAAGACGAACTTGTAGCATTTGTTAAAGACCAGACAACAATCGGCGGATCCGGCAAATATCTGGAACTTTTAAACAACGAACATCATTTGTATGTTTCCGATCTGCCGCCAAAAGGATTTCCGGCACATTTTGGATCAATTGTGACAACAACATCCAAACCCTATCCTCAAAAAAGTTTGACGCCGCTTGATATTGCTGAAGGCAACATGAAAAAGAAATCATATATGTTTTTGGTCGGTCTTGGTCGAAAAGGACTTCCGAAAGACTTGTTTGATCGTGCCGAGTATCATTTAGACATCACGTCCAAAGGCATTTCTTTAGAAACGTGCACGGCAATTGGTGCAATTCCGACACAAATCAATGCGCTGACATTTGCATTAGAGCAGAAATATAGAAAATGATCCGGAAGGAAAATAAAATTCTAAGTTTTTACCGTTTTTTGTTCATAAACCTTAAAGAATGAAAAGAGCTATTACGATTTATGCTTCGAAATTCATATATTCAAATGAACGGCATCGGCAAATCCGTTGAAAAAAATATTTGGGATGCCGGTATTTGTTCTTGGGATGATGCACTCAATAACTTGCCGACCCTTCCGATTTCTGCCGGCAAGAAAAAATCTGTTGAAGCCGGAATTGAAGAATCCGAATTTCATTTGAAAGACAAGGATCACATTTTTTTTGCCCAACATTTACCGTCGGCTGAGCATTGGCGTGCCTATTCTGAATTTTCCGACTCGGTGGCTTTTGTTGATATTGAAACAACGGGTCTGGCTCCCGGGCATGATACAATTACTGTTGTCGGGGTTTATAACAGAAAAGAAGCAAAAACATATATCCAAGGCATTGATTTGGATGACATTGTCGATGAATTTTCAAAATACAAAATGCTGATCACATTCAACGGCGCACGTTTTGATTTACCATTCATCAAATACGAATTTCCTGAAATCAATTTCAATCACCTTCATATTGATTTGATGTATCCGCTCAAACGCATCGGCTACGCCGGCGGTCTTAAAAAGATTGAAAAAGAAATGGGTATCGTCCGAGGCGATAATGTTAAAGATGTTGACGGCTGGGAAGCTGTTCGATTGTGGAGAAGATATCAGCGCGGCGATGAAGCGGCACTCGATACGCTTTTAGAATATAACAGAGAAGATATTGTCAATTTGGAGACAATTATCGAAAAAATGTACTCGGGGTTTGTGAGAAATTGTTTGGATCAAGAGTGATTGAAATAAATTATAAATTTTGTAAGATGCAAATAGCAAAACATATCAAAATGTTATGATCGAAAAAATCAGACAAAACAACGACCAATTAAAAAAAGAAAATAAAAAATAAAAAGAGCCCCGTGCGTGATTTGAACACGCGGCCTGCTGATTACAAGTCAGCCGCTATACCCCTAAGCCAACGAGGCGCTTTGAAGTAAAACCCTTAAACATCATTATGATTAATAAATTTTATGGATAAACGGTTTTTTGAAGAGAAAAAATCCACAACATTTTGAATCAGAAAGATGAAGCACTGAAATGCAAAATAAAAAAGAAGTGTATTTTTCTTAGTTGGATATGGAGCCGAATACCAAAGTATTAAAATATGAAAGTGGATAATTATTATAAAAAATTAATTTAAATTAAAACGTCAATCCGATCTTTTTATTTTTGGAGCGAAAAAATGAAAAAAGAAAAAATACTTGCAATTTTTTGTGCTATTTTATTGACATCGGGTCTTATTTGTTTCTATTATGTCTTCGTGTCAGAAACTTACGGATCTCCTTTGATAATTTGGGGAATCGTTATGATAATTTTATCATTCGTGTTACTCGTATGGTTATTTTTATTTAGCAGCAGTCCCGGACCCAGTGAAACTTTACTCATAATTAATGAATGGGATCGAGCTTTTCGTGCTCGGACGGTATTTCTTTTTGTTGCCCTTGGTGCCGCTTTGTACATATTGTATAAACTTGGTATCATTAATTAACACCCTAAATTAACAATGATTCGTTTTTATATACAAAACAACTTTCAATGACATTATATATTGATTTCGTTTAAATTAAAGAAGGTATGATTTCAGCAGAAGTTATGAAATTCAACTTTTTTGATTTGTTACTCCGTTGCCGTTCCAAATCTTTTTTATCAGAGGCTTTGCAATAGTAGGTGTAGATGATTTAAATGTGGGAAAAAATATCAGAAATCGGTAAAAAGCTGGTAACTTCGGGACTCGTGGAGGCAAATTTCGGAAATTTGAGTATCCGATCCAAAACCGGCTGCTCTTTTGTGATTACAAAAACAAAAACGGCTCTTGATGAGATTCAAAAAGAGGATGTTATTGAAGTGCCGATTGACACGCAATGTGAAGCGGCTGCTTCAATCGAAATTGCAGTGATGATTGAAAAGACAGCCTCTTCTGAAACAAATGTTCATCGCCGAATTTATCAAGAATCGGATGCAAATGCAATTGTTCATGCCCACTGCCCGTATGCCGTTGTTTTATCGCTTTTGGAGTCTGGCGCCGGCGACACATCTATTTTTCCAATTGACAGCGAAGGAAAATTGTTTTTAAAAGAAATCCCGATTGTTACCGGCGGCATCGGCAGCGACGAGTTGGCAAAAAATGCGGCGGCTGCTTTTAAAGAGGGGTATCGGGGCGTTATCGTTCTCGGACACGGAACAATTGCTGTTGGCGAAACACTCAAAGAAGCTTATCAAATCACAGCGCAGCTCGAACATGCCTGTAAAGTCAAGTATATGGTTGATTTGGCAAAAAATACGTTTTCTGATTTCAAAAAATAATCAAAAACGAATGGATTTTTAATGGATGGGGTATTTGGATTGTTTATTTATAGGGTAAAAGAATAAGTATGAATGAACAATTTTATAACTTACAAACTTCAATAGAAACATCAAAACACTTTTATTTTAACTGACCAATGAAGGAAATTATTGAATGGCAGTCGACTCCCTCAGACCTTACTTCGCAGGAAAAATTGTTGATCCTGTCGCAAAAAAGCTTATTAAAATCGGCATCTCTCCAAATGGGCTCTCGTTAGCATCTTTTGTTTTTTCGATTTTTGCCGGCGTTTTTTATTACTTATCGGGAACGTCTTATCTTCAATCGGCTTATTACATCCTGCTGCTTGCATCTGTCAGTGTTTTGCTGAATTCGGGACTGGACGCTTTGGATGGTGCTGTTGCGCGTGTCAAAGGGGTTGCCGGCAAAAAAGGAGATTTTTTGGATCATGTGATTGACCGCTATGCTGATGTTTTTATCGTGTCAGGCATAATTTTCGGAGGCTTTTGCCCCTGGTGGATTGGAATTATTGCTTTAACCGGCGTTTTGCTGACCAGCTATTTGGGAACGCAAGCACAAGCCATGGATATCGGCCGTTATTACGGCGGCATTATGGGGCGCGCTGACAGATTGATTATTATCCTGATCGCAACATTTGCCGATTTCTTTTATTTGGCATGGAACGATCATATTGCTTCTGTTTATGGATTTCCTTTCCTGGGATGGGCAATGGTTCTCATTGCAATCGGCTCGCATATTACGGCTTTTCAGCGCATTTACCATATCTGGGACGCTTTAGATAAAGAAGACAAAGCCAAAAAAAGCGAAAAATCCGATAAACCGGTTTTTTATGAAAAGCCTTAAAGAATTAAAAACGGAGAATTATGTCTAAAGCCTCTTTTATTTATTTGGATCATGTGGCGGATATTCGCTTTATCGCCTACGGCAACACGCTTGAAAATGTTTTTGAAAATGCAGCAAAAGCCATGTTTTTTGTGATTGCCGATATTAAAAATATTGAGCCGAAACATTCTTTTCCGATAGAAATTGAAGCGGCCGATCTTAAAAATTTAATGGTGAACTTTCTTTCCGAACTTCTTTTCTTGTTTGATGCTGAAGAAATCCTTTTTGGTCAAATTGACGTCAAAGAAATTAAAATCATTGAAACGGACGGCGAAAAAACGTATGTGGTGACGGCTGTTGCTGCCGGTGAACCGATTGACAATAAAAAACAAAATTTCAAAACAGAAGTGAAAGCTGTGACTTATAACGGCATACGCGTCGATAAAACGCCGGACGGATTTGAAACAGAAGTTGTTTTGGATTTGTAACAAAACGGCGGGGCAGAAGTTGTTTTGGATTTGCAGCAAAAGTTATTGGCACAAGAGAATTGTTCTACAATCACAAGCAGATTCCTTAGTTCAAACTCCGGGCAGCTTTATTTAAAATACTCAATTCGGAAAGCTTTGTTTTTAAAATACTCAATCCGGACAACTTTGTTTTTAAAATACTCAAATGTTTACAGCCAACTTATTTTGTTGCCGGGGCAATTTCAACCAAAATTGCATCACTACAGCCCTCTCCTGTCATTTTTAATGTTATTTGCAAGATATTTGCCAATTTTGTCATAAATTCAATAATAGCTCGGTGCTTATCCAAACCGTCTATTTCGTTGGGGAAGAAATCAAACTCTAAAAATTGGCCTCCCCATGGGAGATATAAGGAAAAATGAACATTGCAGATACTAAAAGAAGCAATGTAATTATGCTCTTTATCAAACAAACAATTTTTTGCCAAGGCATAATCAAAGCGATCGCGCATTTCGATACCATCGCAATGTATGCGCAAATTATAGTTGTCTTTCAAATACTCACACAACAATTCCCATTTTTCTAAGGGCATGCTGTTTTCTGTGACAATATCTCGAAGGGAGCCATCCTCATAGTAAATTTCTTGCTTAATTTTAATCCAATCCACTATTATCGCCACACATAAAATTGTCTATCTTTATTGCATCCAGTTCTGCAATTATTATTTTCAACTCATCATTTGTAATGAAACATTCTTTTACCACGATGTTGCTAAGATCGTGAATGGATTCGCTTATTATATATTCCAACTCGGCTGCAACAATTCTTACTTGTTTTCCGTTGCTTGCAGCAAAAACATAGCAGTTTAAATCTGCGAGTGTTGGCGGTGATATAAAGTAACTGTAATCGTTATCAAAATCATTGTCAACCCAATCCGGAAAGGCTGTCTTATACATTTCAGCAAACGCTTTTTCTTTTTCCATGCCAAATAGCTTTTCGTTAATGGCAAGATTTCTTAATGCTTCCTGAAGCGGCTAAATCTCACTATTAAGAGTGGCAGTTGCAATTTGCTTTGGAAACAACGCGCCATCAATACAAAACAACAAAACGCCGCTGCTCCAAAATGAACCTTCGGTGTTCCATTCTTTTATAGCCTGAGTAATAATTGCAAACGTGTGCGGATTACCTATTATCATTGCTGCCATCCTTTTTCCGGTAAGTTGAAAAGTCTTTTAATTGTGGTTGGAACATCTCTGCCTGTTAACGAATTTGCTCATTTGCATACCACTTCATTCGATTTGCTATCCAACCGCCCCATCATTCTGTTAATTTCCTCAACTGTTAAATTGAAATCTTCGATAAGGCTGTCACTTAACTCCAGTCTTAACTCAGCTTGTATTTTATGCAACCACTGAGAAAATCTAATTAATTCTCCTTCGTTTTCTTTTGTTAATTCCATAAAACCGGAATCTGTATATGACAGCCAAATTCGATTGACAATAGAGCAAAAAAGCTCTTTGTTTTCAATTATATCATCGGTTGTGACAATCATTAGCTTATTAATTATCAGCAAGTCGTTGGATAAGCCCATAATTGTCGGAAAAGATGAAACTAAATCTTCTATCTCATATAGCTTCATAATGCACCTGCCTAAAGGGGTGAGCCGTCAAATGGAAAAACACTATTGGGATTTGATTTAAACATTTTCCGGCCCATTAACATCGTAGCGATTCCTCCATACTATTTGATTTTACATATTAGCAACATTAAAATCATAAATCTTATCTTTATATGAGTTCTTAAAGTCATCAAAATCATCCGTTTTAACAAGAGAAAATGATAGAGTAGAGATTATTTTGGACTTGGGCAAATAATTGGACAGGATTTTTAAACAGACTTTTAAAAATTTTTGGATTTGAAACAGATTGTAAAATTTAAATTCTATCAGTCCTTTTCTGTAACCATAATTGAGATATTATTCAATTTTTTTAATTCGTGTTTTTTATTTTCCAAGAATCATATACAGAGGACAGTTGAAATGGACACATACGATAAAGTGATTGAACTTGCCAAAAGACGCGGCTTTTTATGGAACTCTTTTGAACTTTACGGCGGAGCTGCCGGTTTTTTTGATTACGGGCCG
>Ga0099364_10002311_pt1 | contig 30524 bp, 24 predicted proteins | sample TergutTh196P3_FD_73070 | JGI IMG/M metagenome (GOLD analysis project Ga0099364, IMG submission 73070) | Microcerotermes parvus P3 segment gut microbial communities from Pointe-Noire, Republic of the Congo - Th196 P3 | ecosystem: Host-associated > Arthropoda: Insects > Digestive system > Gut ...
AAAATATACCCGGAATAATCAACCAGAAAAACCGCGTCCCCCTGTGCATGAAAGGCCAAAATGGACAGCTCCCATTCTATCAAAAGAACCCCTGCCTGTACCTGTTTGTCCAATCTGCACAAGACCTATACAGGATATAACAGCTGCCTTAACAGAAAAATCAAGCGGAAAAGCTGTACATTTTGATTGTATAATCAAACAGGTTTCTGAGGGAGAAAGCCTGGAAAAGGGTGACTTTGTCAGCTATATTGGCGGCGGACGCTTTGGTATAGTTCATAATAATCATCCTGGAAGCCAAAAAAAATTCACCATAAAAAAAATCATAGAATGGGAAAACAAGGATGAAAGACCAGAATGGCGTTCTGATTTAAGCGATCGCTATTCAATAACCTGATTTTATAAAACCTTGTTTTTTTTCTGTATCATATTTAATAATGCCCCGATCTGCTTATCTTTTGTAATTATCAATAAAAGTACTCCAATAAAGCCAAAAAACAGGGCCATTATAAAAAGGGGCAGCCCAAGACCTATTATACGACCACACCCTGAGAAAAAAGCTTCCAGAGAATCACCTAACAGCAGAACCGGAATAACTGCAATACTGGAAAACACAATAAGTTTAATACTGTAAAGCATTGCGGTTTTTACCATGGGACCAAGAACAATATTGGGATTTTTTCTTAAAAAAACCAAAAGAGCTATTGTATTAGCCATGCTTGCCAAAGACAGGGCAAAGGCAATGCCAGCTCCCTTAAAACGGGAAACCAGAATAAACGCAGCTGTTATATTAATGCCAAAGGATATAAGCCCTGCAAATGTCGGGGATTTAGTATTGCTCTGCGCGTAAAATGCAGGCGCAAGAATACGGTTAAGCGCAATAAAATAAAGACCCGGCATATGAAACATAAACGCGCTCAAAGTAAGCCTGACTGATTCTTCGTCAAAGCTCCTTGTCTGGAAGATCAGGCGTATAAGGCTCTCGCCCCTGGCCATAAAAAAGAATGTTATGGGGATGGTTACAAGGGCTATAATGTTCATGGCAGACAAAAGCCTTTGGGAAAAAACATCCCATCTAAGGCTTTTTGCGTGTTCTGTCAGATCAGGCAAGAGGACTGTGCCTATGGAAACAGCAAAAATACCCAGAATAAGCTCCTGCATACGCAGGGAATACTGAAGGCTTGAAACTATGCCTTCCCCTGCATTGCCAGCCAGGGCAGTTGAGACAAGGTCATTTATCTGATAAGCAGCCATGCCCAGGATGGTTGGGCCAATAAGAAAAAGTACACGCCTTGTTCCTGGGTTTAAGAATGCTTTTTTAATATTAACAAAAAAGAAGCGCTGGCTTTGTTTTAAGACAAAAGGCAGTTGTATTGCTGCTTCGAGGAATCCGCCTATAAGTATGCCTGCTGCCATGGCCCTGGCTGGATTTCCTGTTAAGTCTTTAAGACCATAGGCACAAAGTATGGTTGTTATATTAAGCAAAATGGGCGCAAGGCCTGAAGGTGTAAAAATTTTATGTGAGTTTAATATGCCCTGGAAAAAAGCGGCAATGGAAATAAGACCCAGAAAAGGAAACATCAAGCGGGTAAGAAAAACAGTTTCGTCAAATTCTGTAAGCCCAAAAAGCGAGACCAGCAAAGGTGTTGCAAGGATTCCTGCCATTACAGTCACGGTAACAGCAAAGCTTAAAAAAGTAAAAAAACATGATAAAAACTCTTTGGTCTTCTCCCTGTTATCTTCTAGCAAATACTCTTTAAACGTGGGTATAAAAGCAACTGAGATCGAACCTTCTGCAAAAAGCCGGCGGAACAAGTTTGGTATAAGAAAGGCAACGGAAAACGCATCTGACAAGGCAGTTGTTCCAAGCAAGCTTGCCTTTGTCATTTCCCGTAAAAGTCCAAGTATCCTGGAAACAAGTGTAAGGATTGATAATGTTGAGCCAGCACGGATTAGAGTCCTGCCGGCAGATTTGTTTTTTTGGTTTTCTGTCTGTATGTCCAAGCTAAAATTATTTTGCTGGTTTTGAACCAATCAATGTAAAACTAAGACCGCATTGGTATCTTTCGCCGCTTTCAGGGTTAGAAGCTTTATCAGAAGCGTAAAACCCGACTGAGCCAGTGGAAAAATCTTTTGCATGGGCAATAATGGTTGACCAGTTTTTCCCTTCGCTGTCTCTTATGCTTATCTCAAGGTAACGCGGTGCTTTTGGATCTCTTTTTGCTGGTTCCGGCATTTTTGCCTCCTTTATAATTAAAATATATATCAAGCATACGTTGTTTATCATTATATGTCGATAGGCTGTGTAATAGAAGGATTATATCACATCTTGTTCTGGGCAAGTGTCATCTTATAATAATGCCCTTTCATTGCCATTAATTCTTTATGAGTGCCAATCTCTGCAATACAGCCATCGTCTATTACCATGATCCTTGTGCAGTCTCGTATGGTTGAAAGCCTGTGTGCAATAATAAAACTGGTTCTCCCTTTCATTAATGTGCGTATACCAGCCTGTACAAGCTGTTCTGTACCTGTATCAATGCTGCTTGTGGCTTCATCAAGAATAAGTATCCTTGGATTGCTGATCAAGGTGCGGGTAAATGCAAGCAGCTGGCGTTCACCCTGGCTTATGCCTCCTCCGCGCTCGGCAATAGGTGTATCGTAAGCCTTGGGCAGTTTTTCGATAAATGTATTTGCTCCAATTAATTCCGCGGCTGTTTTTAATTCCTCGTCTGTAGCGTCAAGTTTGCCGTAGCGAATATTCTCTGCAATGGTGCCTGTAAAAAGAAAACTGTCCTGGAGCATGATCCCCATTTGTTCCCTTAAAGATCGTAAGGTAACATTCATTATATCCTGACCATCAATATAAATATTGCCCTGTTCTATATTATAAAAGCGCGAAAGAAGGTTTACTATTGTTGTCTTTCCTGCGCCTGTGGGTCCTACAATGGCAATGCTCTCCCCGGGATGACCGTCAAACGTAACATTATTCAGTACCCTGCGCACTCCGTCATAGCTAAAACTGACATTACGGAATTCCACATGACCCCTTACAAAGGGGAATTCAATGGCGCCTTGAGCATCCTGGATCTTTACAGGTTCAGAGATTGTATCAAATATCCTGTCAAGGTAAGCCATTGCTGTAATAAATGTATTGTAGATGTTTGCCAGGTTGATAATGGGCTGCCAGAAACGCCATGCGTAATTTCCCATTGCCAATAACATGCCGAATGTAGCCATGGGGTTCATCCAGTAAGCGCCCATTATATACACAAATGAAAAAACCATCTGTGCGATTATTTCTGTTGAAAACCATGTTGTATTGGAAATATAAATGGCGCGCATCCATTCATGATCCCTTTCTTTGGCTAAATCATCCATGGTTTTTATATTGCGGGTCTGTCTGTCAAAGACCTGGGTTACTTTTACACCGTCAATGGATTCCTGAATATAGGCATTTAGGTTTGCATTCTTGTTGGACACGCTTTGCCAGGCACGGCGCTGTATGGGTTTTATTCTCCAGATAAAAATGGCAAGTATGGGAAGCCCTAAGATGGTTGCTGTCGCAAGGCTGGGGCTGACCCTGTACATAAAGAAAATGATAAAAAAGATATTAAGTATTTCAATAATAAAGTTAATTATCCCGTTTGAGAGCGCGTCAGAAACACTGTTTACATACGGAACCACCCGGACAAAGATCTTGCCATGAGGTCTGCTGTCATAAAACGAGAAAGGCAGTTTTTGCAGATGTGCAAAAAGATCTGATCGTATATTATGAATTATATCAGCGCCTGCCCTTGCTACAAGAACATTTCTTACAGCTCCCATGGCAATACTAAAAACAATGGCTATGGTCAAAAACCCTGCCATGGTAAAGAGCAGGTTAAAGTCCCTGTTTGGAACAGCAACATCCAGAGCATGCTGAATAAAAAGCGGGCCGGAAAGCCCCACAAGGTTTCCAATAATATTTAAACCCAGGGCAAGACCAAGATTCTTCTGGACTTTCCCGACATATTTTACACAGCGCTTGATATTAAAAAGACTTACTTTCTCATCAAGATATTCATCTTCATCATAGCGGTTACGGGTCTGGGCTGTTTTTGTATCAGGTTTTTTTGCCATCATTTTTCCCGCTTAAAAGATTCTGTAGTTTCTCCCAAAGCTTAAGTTTGGGAAGCTCTATACGGCCGGATCTTTTTCCGGTATTGTACTGGAGTTTCCAGATATTATGGTAATAGCCTTTCATTGCCAAAAGCTGCTTATGGTTTCCCCTCTCTATGATCTGTCCCTTATCCATTACAAGGATCTGATCCGCATCCCGGAAACTGGAAATGCGCTGCGCAATAATTATTTTGGTACAGGGAAAATCAAGGTTCCTTAACTGTTCCTGTATATACTGCTCTGTCTCGCTGTCTACAGATGAAGTAGTGTCATCAAGTATTAATATTGCAGGAGAAACAGCCAAAGCCCGTGCAAGAGATATTCTCTGGCGCTGTCCTCCAGAAAGCCCTACGCCCCTTTCACCAACAAGTGTGTCATAACCAGCTTCCATCTGCCTTATAAAGCAGTCAGCATCAGCTTTAACCGCACAATTGATGATCGTTTCCTCGTCCAGGGCGCTGGAAGTTTGCGCTGCGGGTACTGACGGTTCAGGTGCTGGTCTGCCAAAAGCAATATTTGCCCTGACAGAATCAGAAAAAAGAAAAACCTCCTGCATTGCAAGCCCAATATTGTGGCGCAGGGAAGACAGGGTGTACTTTTCCACAGCAACATTATCAAGAAGTATCTCTCCAGAATCAGGTTCATAAGTGTGGACAAGCAGGTTTACAAGGGATGTTTTTCCAGAACCTGTACTTCCAAGTATGCCCAGGGTCTGTCCGGGATTTATTGTAAAGCTTATATCTTTAAGTATGGGAGTATCATCAATGGAAAAATTTACACTCTTGAATTCAATTTTGCCTTTGGGCCTTTCTTTAAGTTCTATTGCATCAGGAGCATCACAAATACCTTTTGGCGCTTCAATTACTTCGCGTAACATTGCTCCTGTGGCATTGTAACGTTCAAGGTCTGCAAGTATGGTTGCCAGCATTCTCAAGGGCGCAGACAAGGCCCAGGTCAAGGATGAAAAAGCAAGGTACTGACCGGGTGTCATGGAACCGTTTATAAGGAAGATCCCGCCGATTACAAGAGTTTCAATAATTAGAATATGGCTTAATGCTTCCAATACAGGATTATACCTTGCAGCTATAAGGGCATTTTCGCAGCTTACATCCCTAAATTCATCATTGTGTTTTTCAAACTTTTCGATTTCATGATCTTCTCTTGTAAATGCCCTTACCACCTTATTGCCGTTTATATTTTCAGTTACAACAGTTCCAAGGTTTGTCAGCTTTTGCCTTAGTAAAACAAACCTGGGGCGGATGATCTTAATAAATCTGCGGCTTACATACAGGATCGCAGGAGTTATTGCTGTAAGGCATAGGGCGAGCTGCCAGTTTACAAAAACAAGAAAGCCAAGAGAAACTGTAAAAAGAACCACACAGTCAACGAGCATAAATGTAACCCAGGAAACAGTATGACGCAGCCTTTCCAGGTCCTGGGTCATGCGTGTCATCAGATTGCCTGTGGGGAACTTGCTTAAAAACTTATAATCCTGGTGCTGGACTGTTTCGTACATATCCCTGCGTATTTTAGTCATTGCTATATTGCTTTCCTGCTCCAGGCATAAATGCATAACATAACGCAAAGACATGCGTACAACCTGAACAATAAGCATGGTTAAAAGCAGGGGAATTAATGGTTCTGTGTTCTGGGGGACAATCACATTATCGATAAGCCTTTGGGCGAGCATGGGATTAATAATTATCATTGTTGATGTTAAGGCGGAAAGGAAAAAGCCAATAACAAGAAGGCTCCGTTTCCCTTTTAAGTAATTCCATAGCCAGCCAACCTGAGTCATAACAACCTTCTAAAGTAAATTATAAATATGTTTTATATTATCTATTTTATTTTATTAAGGCAATATGAAACCTAAAAAAAAGGTGCCTGTGAACCCTGATTAAACCAATATGGAATAATACAAAAATGAATATTATAATAAATAAAATAATGGCAGATATATTTGATTATATAAAATGGCGCGGTGATCTTGATTTTAACCTTGTTCCATTTAATACAGTAGATAATATTATACTCTCACAACTTTCATATATTCACCTTGATAATATTGTGCCTTCTCCAGAAAGCAAGGGCAGGATCACCATAACTGAGGCAGAATATCTTTTTACACAGGAAATCAATAAACCCAATTCCAGCATAAAACAAACACTCCTTTTTAAAGAAGACCCGGATTTTATCAAGGCTCTTGGCAGTTCTAAACGTTTTGGCAATTGTGAGCTTTGCGCTTATGTAAACAATGTTGATGATGAACAGGAAAAGCAATTTTCCAGTCTTTGCATAATTATAGGCGATGGTTCCAGCTTTATATCATTTCGCGGAACAGATTCCACTTTTACAGGCTGGAAAGAATCTTTTAATATGAGCTTTAGTGATACTGTTCCTGCCCAGCTTGAAGCAGTACATTATTTAGAAAAAATTGCCCATAATATTAAAGGCTCTTTGCGTATTGGCGGACATTCAAAAGGCGGGAATCTTGCGATTTATGCTGCTGCTTTTTGCAATAAAAAAGTACAGCACCGCATTAAGGCAATTTACAGCAATGATGCACCTGGTTTCCACAGTCGCATTATTGAAAGCAAAGGTTATAAGAAAATAAAGGGATGCATACAATTGTTTATTCCTCATTCATCAATAATTGGTTTGCTTTTAAAGCATGAAGATGATTACACTGTGGTAAAAAGCTCTCAAAGCGGCCTTATGCAGCATTCACTTTATTCCTGGGAAATTACCCATAATGATATAATCCAAATTGATCATATTTCAAAGAGCAGCCGCTTTGTTGACATGACCATTAAGGAATGGATTGCTGAGCTTGATTACGAACAACGCCAAAAGTTTATAGAAGCTCTCTTTACGATTTTATGCGCTTCTCAGGCAAAATCCACAAATGATCTTACACATGACTGGCTCAAATCAACAGCTCATATTATTCAATCACTTGGCAATATAGATGAATCAATTAAAAGGAATATAACCAAAGCACTGACATCTCTTTTCCGTTCAGCCAGGAATAATTTTTATGCATTGATGGAAAATGAAGAAGAACCTACCGCATAACTTCGCGCAAAGACATTTTTTTTACGTCTGTAATATGCAGTGCAGGCTCGGCTAGCTTCTTCCCTTTCTTTGGTATTTTTTTTGTCCATCTTATCTTCTTCTATTGTATATAAAAAAATAAGATCCAGCTGTTTATCTCCGGTACTTACAGCGCCAGTAGCAAGTGTGCGGGAGTTAAAGTCAGCTAAAAACTTGTCGAGCGCTGTTGACAACAGTGTTGTCGAACCAGTTTGCTGGCCTGACAAAGACTGCCCCGCGTAAAGCCGCGGTACAGCCAAAATCATTGTACCTGCATTCTCCAGGGCTTTTGGCAGGGTTTTATCTGACAGCATTGGCAAGGCATAGGGCGCAGCCAAAGCTGCTGCTTCCAGAGGATAAACGTCACTGCCTGTATGTCCAACAAAAACTTCTATCCCTTTTTGAGATAAGTCATTGGCTGTCTTTAAGGCATATTTACATAACAAGTCAATAAGATCGCGGCCTTCGTCCATACTAAACAGAACAGGGTCGATCTGGGTATCTATAAGTATAAGCAGCCGGGAATGTGGAGGGGGTGAGTTTTCCCCTTCGCGCACATAGAGTTCTGAATCAGAGCCATGACCATAAAGTTTCCAGTTGATGCGTCTGGGATCATCGCCCGGTACATAGGGGCGTGACTCTGTAAGTATATCGGTTTTTCTGTAATTAACCTGGCTTCGTTTTTCAGAGCCGCCAGATCTTATTTGAAGCGGCAAGGTTTCTTCTGCTTCAACAGGAATTGCGTAGAGCTTTGGAATGGTTTCATTATTTATTGGAAGTTTTAATTTAAACAAACCCGGCATATCCAGAAAAAGCAGGTTTTCAGTATTATTATGGTAAACTCCGCGTCCCGGTATATTAAACTTTATATATTTATCTTCGTTTTTCCTGGGATTAATAATCAAGTTGATCTGTCTTCCGTCTTTTGTGGCAAGTACCATATTGTAACGTGCAATAGTACCGGGGAATAAAAAAAGTTTTTTTGCATGCGGAAAATGCAGCTCCCCTTCTTCAAATACTTTAACTTGTTTTGTAATAATTTCTGTATGGACTTCCAATGTTTTTTTATGATGAAGAAAACCAAGAATGACCAGTGTTAAGAAACAGTAAAAAAGCATAGCAATAAAAACCGTTCCCAAAAGAGTAAGTACAAGCTCATTTCTTATGTACCCGGCAGCAAATGCAAGTAAAGAAACAATGATTAAGCCTGCGCCTGTGCTAGAAGGCAGGGGTATTCTTAATGTTTTCAAGCCTTGCAAGGCATATCTCCCTAAGAACTGTTTCTGTTTTGTTAACACTGCGGCTGTCTGAGATTCTATTGTCAACAAGATCCCTTGTCCTTACCCTGTGTGATAAAACAGGGATCACAAGGTTAAGAATATCTTCATCAATAATATAATCCCTGCCTTTTAAAAATGCCAAAGCCCTTGATGCTTCAAGAAAATGAAGGCCTGCTCTTGGAGAAGCTCCCAGAATAAAACTTTTATGGATACGTGTATCACGTACTATATCTGCAACAGCTTCCATAAGCAATGGATGGCAAAACACATTTTTTACTTTTTCCCTTATTTCCATAAATTCGATTGTTGTAATAACTGCTTCAAGGGAGTCAAGAATTATTGCGCCAGGATTATCTTTTAGTATTGAAAGCTCAGCTTCACGATCAGGAAATCCAAGTGAAAGGCGCATCATAAAACGATCAAGCTGTGCAGCTGGAAGCGGGAATGTCCCTTCGCTTTCTATGGGGTTTTCTGTTGCAATAACAAAAAAAGGCGCAGGTGGTTTGTGTGTATTATCCCCAATGGTGACCTGGCCTTCTGCCATTACTTCCAGCAGTGCAGACTGTACCTTGGGCGTTGTTCTGTTGATCTCGTCTGCAAGCACTATGTTTGCCAAAACAGGGCCTGGCATAAAACGGAAGCTTTTGCTGTTTGGATCAAAAATATCAACCCCTGTAATATCATAAGGTAGAAGATCCGGCGTAAACTGGATACGTTTAAAAACAAGAGGCTTTTCATTTTCCCCTGTAATAAGACGGGCAATGGTTTTTGCAACTGTTGTTTTTCCAAGACCAGGATAATCTTCAAGGAGTATATGCCCTCCTGCAAAAATTCCTGCAGCAAGCAATTCCAGAAAATTATGTTTACCTCGTATAACAAGAGCTGCGCCTTCTATAAGGGTTCTGGCTTTTTCATGTATATTCATTTAAACAAACCCATGGTTCCGGTTTTCCATTCTTCCCTTGCTTCCATAATAAGATCTTCTGCTTCTCTCCAGTTATGTACACGCGGGCCTTCCAGCTTACGATTAGTTGAATTTGTAAAAACAATGGTATTACAGCCAAGTTCACGCAAGCGCATAATGTTTGCCGGAGCATCATCAATATAAACATGAGCCCCAACCGCACCCTTGTCATTCATAAAACACAGATCCCAATATGGAATATCCCAGTTATCCAGCCAGTCAACAGTCTGATTAATTGTTGTCTTGTGTGAATGTTTTAAAAAAAGCCTGTGCGTTATAATTCTGATCCTGATGCCGCGGCCAGAGAGCTTTCTTAAAGTTGCAGGTGCGTCTTCTATGGGCAGCATATCCCGGAAAAGGTTTCGCTGAGTTACTGCAAATCGGTGCAGGCTGTCATAGCCGCCGTAATCTGCAAGCCCCCATTCTTCAAGCCCATAAGAAACTTCTTTTGTCAGGGATTCTTTTGGCTTGTTAAGCCACTCAGAAGCAATATTAAGCATGGCTCCGTAAAAATCACCTACCACGCCGTCAAGATCAACACCCAGAATAAAATCCTTTTTATCCATATATATATCCATATATCAGTATAATATCTTTGAGACAAGAACAACCATACTCTTTTCTTTTAATACATAACGATCCGGTGTTCTAAGAGATTCCTCATTGCCAGGTAATAAAATATCTTGAGGAGATTCGAGTCCTGTATCAATAACACGAACCCAGCTTTTTCCGTTTAAAGGCTCAGCGACTTTAAAAGTATTTTTTTTAATATCCGCATTAAACATAATATAAAAATCATTATCATCCCTGTCAGACAGAATTTCTGCACGGCTGCCGTCAAGCCTGAATGCAAGACAATGTTCATGTTCATCCCAATCAGGAGTTTCACCTTCTTTTGTAAACCAGCTTATGTCAGGAATGGCATTATAGTTGCCATCACGGCCAGTGTAAAATTCCGGACGCATAAAACCCGGATGCCTTTTGCGGAATGCAATAATCTCTTTTATATACCTGAAAAGGCCTGAGTTTTTTTCAAGGAGCTGCCACTTATACCAGGAGATTTCATTGTCCTGACAATAGGCATTATTATTGCCTTGCTGGGTTCTTGCCATTTCGTCTCCGCCAAGTATCATGGGAGTACCAAGTGAAAGCATCATGGTTGTAATAAAATTTTTAATCTGCCTTTGCCTTAAGGCGTTTATAATGGGGTCATCTGTAGGGCCTTCTGCTCCGTAATTGTAACTGTTGTTATTATCAGAGCCGTCTCTTGAGTCTTCGCCGTTTTGTTCGTTGTGTTTATAATTGAATGAAACAAGATCATTTAAGGTAAAACCATCATGACTTGTAATATAGTTTATTGAATGAAATGGTTTGCGGCCATCCCTTAAATAAAGATCGGAACTGCCGGATAACCTTGTTGCAAGATGGCGTATCTGATCCATGTCACCTCGCCAGTATTTTCTAACCTCATCCCTATAGCGATCATTCCATTCTGCCCAGCGGCCTCCGGGGAACCAGCCTACCTGATAAGCTCCTCCTGCGTCCCAGGCTTCTGCGATAATTTTTGTGTTTCTTAATATGGGGTCTTCTGCAATACGCCGCAGCATGGGAGGGTTTTCCATAAGATTGCCGTTTTCGTCCCGTCCAAGTATTGAGCCAAGGTCAAAACGGAAACCGTCTACGTGCATCTCCAGAACCCAATAACGCAGACAATCAAGTATAAATGTACGGACAACAGGATGATTACAGTTAACAGTATTTCCGCAGCCCGAATAGTTTTTATAGTAACGCCGGTTTTCTTCCAGCATATAATAGATGGAATTATCAAGACCCCGGAAAGAAAATGTCGGGCCCATCTCATTCCCTTCTGCAGTATGATTAAAAACAATATCCAGAATTACCTCTATCCCTGCCTTGTGAAGCTCTCTAACCATTTCCTTGAATTCCTTTACCTGGCTGCCCGGGCTTTTATCAAAAGCATAAGAAGCTTTGGGTGCAAAGAATGCCACTGTGGAGTAACCCCAGTAATTTTTTAGGACTTCTCCTGTCATTGGATTTTGCCTGTCAAGCTCATGCTCGGGGAATTCATGAATGGGCAGGAATTCAAGGCTTGTTACACCTAAATCCTTAAAGTAAGGAATTTTCTCGATAACTCCCCTGTAAGTGCCTTTATGGGTAACTCCGGAATCCGGATGCATTGTAAGTCCGCGCACATGGGTCTCGTAAAGTACACTAAAACGCAGCGGATAATTTAATGGTTTATCCCCCTGCCAATCAAAATCATCATCTACAACAATGCAGCGGGGCTTTGTTTTAATATCATCAATGCCTGAGTATGTTAAATCTGCAGAATATTCTCCGGGAATAAAACCTAAAGAAGCTTCCATATTCCATTTGGAAAGATCTGTTAGGGCTTTTGCATAAGGATCGAGCAAGACTTTGTATGAATTAAACCTAAAACCCCTTTCCGGTTCATAGGAGCCGTCTGCGCGAAAAAGATATAAGGTTCCTGCTGAAAGCCCAGGAATAAAACAATGCCATATATCACCTGTACGATACATCTGGTCTGCAAGAGTAATTTCTATAAAAGCACTATTCTGATCTGCTGTTTCAAAAAGAATAAGTGTTATTGCTGCAGCATGCCTTGAGAAAATCGCGAAGTTAACACCTCTGCTTGAAAGGGTTGCTCCCAAAGGCAAAGCCTTTCCAGCTTCTGCAGTAAAGTTTCCAAAGGCCATATTGTATTATATCACAGAGATATATTTACAGCTATAAGGGCAATGGCTTTATTTGTCAACTGATTTTAAAACCGCGCGGTTTGATAAAACAACGCTCTGGAGCATAAGCGCAAGGAAAAGCATGATCCCGGTTGTGACATCCTGCAGCCATATCCTGCCGCCAGCAGTTATACCGGTAGCCCGCACAATGGTTTCTATGGTCATCAGAATTAACACGCCAATGGGTGAGCCGACTATATTACCTACACCGCCGGTTAACATGGTGCCGCCAATTATAGATGCAGCAATGGCCCTCATTTCAAAAAACATGGCATGTTGAGAAAAACCAGAACCTACTCTTAAAAGAAAAATATATCCTGCTATGCCTGCAAGGAGTCCACAAACCACATGGGAAAAGAATTTGGTCCGCTTGACATTAATCCCAAGCATAAGTGCGCTTTGGCTGTTACCGCCGACAGCATATAAGTTACGGCCAAACCTTGACCACTTTAAAATTAAAGCAATAATTACTATAAGAAATAAAGCAATAAAAACCCCAAGATCAATTGAAGCAGGAATTAAATTACCGGTTCTGGGTGCAACATAACCAAGAAAACCAACTTCCAGCTTGACATTTCTAAGCTCAACAAAACTTTCCAGCTGTACTGTATGTGAATTTGCAGTAATTACAGTTGCCATGCCTCTTGCAAAAAACATACCAGCTAACGTAATAATAAAGGGCTGAATATTCATGTAAGCAACCAAAAAACCCTGGACAATACCGAATGTCAGACCTATACCCAATGCAATGCAAATGGACACAAAAATATTTCCTGAGCTGGAATCAAGATAAACTGCACATGCAGCAGTAACAAGGGCAACAACACCTCCAACAGAGATGTCAATGCCGCCCGCAACCATGACAATGCTTAAAGCGCAGGCAAGGATTAACAGGGCTGCATTGTTATTTAATAAATCAAAAAAACCCTGGAATCTGCTAAAGCTGCCGCCTAAAAAAAATATTGCAAAAACATATAAAACAATAAAAATGGAAACAGCAATTAACAATAAAAGATTTGAATCTGTAAGATTAGAAATTTTATTTTTAATTAAGGAAGTATTATTACTCATATTATGCTTCCTCCTTAACTATGCGATCATGTTTTGCAGCTCGTGTACCCACGGTAATGCTGTTCCATATCATTGAAATATAACTCTTGACTACAGGAGAGCTTAAAAGCATAAGTAATATAATAAATGTTGCCTTATAAACCCTTATGGGTTCCGGCAAAACCCCCAGCCTAAGCAAGGTTACGTTTAAAGTTTCTATAGAGTAAGCACCGATTATGGAGCCTACTATGCTAAATTTTCCGCCGCTTAATAAATTACCGCCTATGGCAACTGCAAGAATCGCATCCATCTCAATACCGCCCAATATGGCCATATGATCAACCCTTTGCATTCTGCATGCATTTATGACCCCTGCACCAGCAACACAAAAACCTAAAATAATAAAACACAGCATTTTAATTGCAGTGGGGTTGATCCCGTTTAAACGGGCGGATTTCTCGTTTATTCCTATTGACTGTACATAAAGCCGCAGGTTGGTAAATTTAAATACAAGAAAAAATATAAGACAATACATTATTACAATAAACACCGGTGTTGGTATTGGCACACCATCAATAAAGCTGCCGAGCTGCCGGGTTATTTCATCAAAAACCTTTGGTGAAGCACCGCCATTAATTGCATAAGCTATTGATCGGCCTGATGTAAACATGATAAGTGTTGCAATCATGGGTTGTATTTTTAATTTTGCAACCAGGGTTCCGTTGAACACGCCGCAGACCATGGCTGCAGCAACACTTGCAATAAAAGCGAAAAGAATAAAAAGCATGGTAATATCTGTGCTTTCACGTATCACAAAGAAAAAAACACTCGCAGCAATGGCTGCTACAGCGCCTACACCTATATCCTGTCCGCGCGAAGAAGCAGTTACAAGTGTCATCCCTATTGAAAGAATTGCAAGTTCAGAAGCACCGTTTAAAATACTGATTATATTTCCGCCCAGTACATTGAAACCAAGATTATTTAATCTAAGCTGAATAATAAAAAAGTTAAAAGCAGCAGGAAAACCTCCCCTTAAAATATCTGCAATAATATTAACTCCAAATAAAAGCAGTAAAACAGCTATAGGCATGAGCAGAAAATAAAATCTTGAGACTGTACTTTTAATAACACTCTGAGGCTTACTCATTATCGATGCCCTCCCCTCCAGCAATGGTATGCATAATATTGTCCTGTGTTATCTCATTGCCTTTTAATTTGCCTACTACATTACGATCCCTCATGACTATAAGGCGCGAGCAGGTACGTACCATCTCTTCGATCTCGGATGATATAAAAGTAATGCTCATGCCTTGTTCTGCAAGTTCAAGCACAAGTTTTTGAATATCAACTTTTGTACCAACATCTATGCCGCGTGTTGGCTCATCCAGTATTAGATATTCAGGATGAGTTAAAAGCCAGCGAGCCAATATGACCTTTTGCTGGTTTCCTCCGGATAAAGAACCAAGCGGGGTATTTGAAGAAGCGGTTTTTATGCCTAAAAGTTTAATATACTTATCAGCAAAAGCCTCTGCCTCTGATTTTGAAAAAGGTTTAAAAAAGCCTTTTAAAACCTGTAAAGCAAGAATAATATTATCCCGCACAGACAGGTCAGCAACTATACCGTCAACCTTGCGGTCTTCAGAAAGATAACCTATGCCTTTTTTCATGGCATCAATGGGTTTAGTAATCCTGACAGATTTCCCGTTTATGTGTACCTTGCCCCCGCTTACCCTGTCTGCGCCAAAAATAGCGCGTACGCTTTCACTACGGCCTGAACCTAAGAGGCCTGCAAACCCGCTGACCTCACCCTTGTAAACATTAATATCATAAGGCTTAACACCGGCAGCACTTGAAAGTCCTGTTGCCTTATAAAAAGGCTCACCGCTTTCTTCATCAGAGTATACTTCTTTTTTATGTAGTTCTGATAAATCACTCAAAGCCTTGCCCATCATTTTTGATATAAGTTCCACAAGCGGTAGATCTTTTGTTGTATAATCTCCAATTAACTCGCCGTTACGCAATACTGTTATTGTGTCGCATATTTTATAAACCTGATCGAGAAAATGCGTTACAAAAACAATGCCTACACCGCGAGCTTTTAAATCTTGCATAAGGGAAAAAAGTTTTTCTACTTCATGCTCATCCAATGAAGATGTGGGTTCATCCAAGATCAAGACTTTGCAATCCATATCAACAGCACGTGCAATGGCAACCATTTGCTGCACAGCAAGTGAACAACTTGAAAGCTGCTGATCAGGCCTTGCAGGAATACCAAGGTTATCAAGCAATTCTTTAGCCCTCTTATCCATTGCACGCCAGTTAACAAAATTGTATCTGCCCCGGCCAATAAACATATTCTCTGCAACAGTTAAGTTGGGGCAAAGCGTTATCTCCTGATATACTGTACTAATACCTATATTCTGAGCCTCTTGAGGTGATTTAATTAATATTGCTTTATTTTCTAAATTAATTTGCCCGGAATCCTTATGGTAAACTCCGGTTAGAACCTTGATTAATGTTGATTTGCCAGCTCCATTTTCACCCATTAAAGCGCGAATTTCGCCTTTACGCAGTGTAAAATCAACATTTACCAATGCCTTTACACCGGGGAATTCCATATTAATATTTCGCATGGTTAATATAATATTATTTTCCATAATAAGCATCTCTCTTATTTATCACGCACATAGAACCACCTTCGCAGCACAACCCGACCACTCGTAAGTGGCCGGATTGCGTGTAAATCAGGAAGTAAAATTAATCACCCAAACCAAATTGATCTATATAAGCCTGGGTAATTGTAGCATGGTCTGTGACACTTTCGGGGTTGATAACAATTTTGTTGGCGAGATTTAATCTGCCGCCGCTTTCAAGTGTTTGTATCCATTGATGAATTTGTTCTGCCTGGAAGGGGCTGCACTGACCGTTAAAGTTCCAGTCACCAGCCATAACATACCTTAAGGCAAACTTATTATAGTCAAAACCCATAATCCATACATCACCGTTTACACCATGGGAGATACCAGCTTCACGCAGCGCCATCATTGCACCTTCTGCCATGCCGTCATTTTCTGCATAGATGACATTAAAGTTCTGTCTTGCAGCAATCGCAGCTTCTACGATTCTTTTTGCTTCGTCTGCACTCCATGTATCACCGCCAGTACCGCGGCGCACCAAACTCCAGTTAGCATGTCTTGCAATTGCCTGATCAAGAGGTTCTGTACGGCCAATTTGGGCGGCAGAACCGATCTGACCCTGGATGTGGATGAACCTGTATCCGCCTGGACGATTTTGAGCTTCAAGCCATGCGACAGCATTACGACCCTGATTATGCATATCAGAGATAATAGCAGCTTCATAATTAGCTTCTGATGTGTTGATCAAGCGATCAAACAGGAACACTCTGACGCCTGCATTTCTGGCATTGGTAAGAACAGAATCCCAGCCATTCATATCAGCGGCAGCAATCAACAGATAAGCCACGCCTTCGTTAATAAACTGATTGGCTGCAGCAAGCTGTTCTGCAAGTGTGTTGTAATTTGCAAACAAGGCATCGTAACCATTTGCTCTGGTAAAGACACGAGCCATGTCATTAACATTTGCTTCGCGATAACCGGATTCAGATGGGTGAAGATTGACAATACCGACTTTTACCAAATCACTGGCTCTCTGGCCGCCAGCAAATACAGATGCTGCGATTACCAGCATCAATAAAACTACTAATACTTTCTTCATATTAGCCTCCATAAAATTATTAATAATATGATACAAGGCAGCTTCTTTTCCGTACATTATTTTTATTATTAACTTTTTTACAAATTCTTATTAAAAATAAAAAACATTCAATATATTACGATATTTATTTAGTTTTTTTCTTCGATTATTTTTCTTTTTGCCTGAATTCTCTGGGTGACAGACCGGTATTCTTCTTAAAAATAAAACTAAAATAATGCGGATCATTAAAACCTGCTTCATCTGCAATGTCAGTACTTTTCATATTGGTTGTTTTTAGAAGCAGCTTTGCACGTTCTATGCGCAGCCTGGTCAGATATTCAATAAAATTTTCTCCTGTTTCCTGGGCAAAAACCGTACTAAGGTGGTTGGGACTTATGCCAACATGTGCAGCTGTGGAATAAAGAGATATATCTGCGGAAGTAAAATTACTGTCAATAAATTCTCTGGCTTTGACTATCACTGACTGATAACGGCCTGTGGTATGGCTGTCACGGAATTCAATCACTGCTGTAAGCAGGGACTTAACCCTTTCAAAAAATACAGAAGGAGAACTAATTATTTCGTTTATATTTTCATTGCTAAGGCTGAATGGCGTAATGTCCTTAAGATTTCCGCCCAGAGCCTCAACTATTTTTGATACAGACACGATTATTTCACCAAAAAGAAAATATATCATCATGGGAGTTTCTCCCCAATTGTTTCCCAACATGGCAATATATTCCTGAACAATGGAGTCTATGTCTTTTTTTAATGCATATTTTAATTTTGTAAAAAAAGCATCACCATTTATGTTTAATAAACCTGTAGGGTCAAGATTACCACCACCTCCGGTATTCTGTAATAAAGTCTTGGCAGAACGCGTTTTGGTCTTTAGGTCTGTTTTACCTAAAAGTTCTTCTTTTTCCTCATCAATACGCCTTGAAATTTTATGCAGGGTTTTTAACATTTCTTCTTTGGAAACTGGTTTTAATAGGTATTCTTCTACACCAATGGAAATTGCTTCTCTGGCAAATTCAAATTCATCATGACCGGAAAGAATAATAATTTTAATCCAGGGCATGCTTTTTTTGACAATTTTTGAAAGAGCAAGTCCGTCTATAAAAGGCATCTTTATATCTGTAATAAGGATATCGGGTTTTGTATCCAGAATCATTTCAAGCGCAATTTCACCGTCCGGTGCTTCACCAGCCAGCGAAAAGACGGTCTCTTCCCAGGGTATACTGTTGCGTATACCTTCCCTGACTACAATTTCATCATCTACAAGAAATACCTTATACATGATCATCTACCACCGGAATTTTTATTGTTACTGTTGTACCTTCATTATATATACTTTGTATATCAAGAAGACCTGTTTTATTATAGTACAATTCCAGACGCTTCCCCACATTGTAAAGGCCAAAAGATCTGGCTTTAGGAGGTGAATCATCAGGATGTACTGTCTGTTCCTGTATTGCTTTAAGCTGTTCAGAAGTCATACCAATACCATTGTCTTTTACACAGAAAAAAAGCCAGTCTGAATCTTTGTGTTCCATCCAGCCCTGCACAGTTATCAATCCCTTTCCACGTTTATTTTTTATACCATGATAAAGGGCATTTTCCACCAGGGGCTGCAGGAGGAGCTTTAAAATTGTTTTTTGCTGAATAATATCCTGGTACTCAATTGAATAATCAAGTATATCACTGTAGCGTATCTTTTGAATCGTAAGGTAACTTTCAATATGCTTTAATTCATCCTGTACACGTACCCATTCCTGTCCGCGGTTAAGAGAAATTCTAAAAAAATCAGAAAATGCCCTGGTGATGGAGATAACTTCCTTATCCTTATGGCCTTCGGCAAGCCACACTATTGAATCAAGTGTATTATATAAAAAGTGAGGTGTAATTTGCGCCTGAAGAGTTTTCATCTCTGCTTTTTGCAGATTCTTTTGTTCCCTGATATTTTCGTCAATCAACATTTTAATTTTACCTGCCATGGTATTAAGATCCATGGCCAGTGTTTCCAGCTCCTGCACATTCGGTACATCGGCACGGGCGTTTAAGTCTCCTACAGCTATGGAAGCGGAAAGGGCTGTTAAAGAACTGATGGAATGTTTTACACTTTGTGATACAGATGACTGTACAAAAACAGAAAATAAAAGCACAAATGTAATAATAAAAATCTCCACAATACCAATAATAATGGCTCTGGTTTTTATACGCTGGCTTTGTGCAGCAGTGGTTTCAATTTCCAGTACAATAAAATCCTGCAGAATGTCAGACACAAGCGCAGACACCCCGCGAATCTCGTCTAAAAGCTGTTCGTTTTCAATTACGGGATAGCTCATATCCATTTGAATTCCAAGACGGTCTACATAACGGATCAAGGTACTCATTGCCCGGTCTGCCACTTCCAGAAGCTGGCGGTTTTGAGTCTCGGCAGTGCTTGCCATAATGTCTACGATCTGGCTGCGTATACTTTGAATAATATAGTATTGACTGCCTTCATTAAAAGGTGTGTTACCTGCAACTATATCCCAGAGTTCTGTAGTAATATCAGTTCTGACTATCTGAATAAGCTGATTTGTTTTTTCTACATTTGTAATAAGCCTGTCATAACTTATGGTATTATATAAAGTTACAATAATACTTATCACAAGGGGAATCAGTAATGAAATAATAATAACTATATGCGAAGTTTTAATGGTATCTGTAAGGCTTGCGCTTATTAAAAAAGATTTTATTTTTTCCAGAAAAAAACTTTGCCTTAAGCGCCTTAGCATTCTAATATCCTCAATATTAATATCCCCAATCTAATATCCTCTAGGCAGTATTAAAGACAAGTCATCCCATTCTGTAAACACCCTGCTGTACATATAGGTTATCCTTGGAATAGTTTCGCCCTGAGCAAGCAACGAAGCAAGACGTATAATATTAGGCCCCTGATTTGGGTTACACTCTACTACACAGTTTATTTCTCCCTGGCGCAGAGCTTCTATGGCAGCTTGTTCTGCATCAATGCTTACGATAACGATATCAGTTCCAGGCCTTATGCCCCGCTCCTTCATTGCCTCTATAGCTCCAAGAGTCATACTGTCGTTATGCGAATAAACAACATCAATGTCTTCTATATTAGAATCCAGGATTAAACTCATAAGTTCATAACCTTTGGATCTTAAAAAATCCCCTGATGCACTGTAGATGATTTCAAATTGCGGGGTTTCTGCCGTATCATTATATTCAGCCAATAACTCCCGAAAACCAAGAGCACGGTTTATTGCCACAGATGAACCTTCTGTACCGCTTAATTCAACTATACGAATCTGGCGATTGCGAGAAGCTTCCTGTCTGTCATTTACAGAGAATTTTTTTACTAAAAAATCTGCTGCAAGAACCCCTTCCTGTCTTGAATTTGTTCCAATAAAACCTGCGTAAAGATTTTCGTTGGAAATATTTATCTCCCTGTCACAAATAAGTACTGGAATACCGGCATACTGGGCTTCTTCCAGAACGTGTATCCAGCCATCAGATACAATGGGGACAAAAGCTATTACATCAACTTGATATGCAATAAAGGAACGAATTGCCCTGATCTGGTTTTCCTGTTTCTGTTCTGCGTTAAAATAGATCAACTGTACTCCGGCTGCTGTTCCTGCATCCTGTACTGATTGTGTATTGCGCAGCCGCCATGCACTTTCTGCTCCTATCTGGGAAAAGCCAAGGATAAAGCTATCGGTTTCCTGGCTTTCTGTCTCCGGAGCTCTTTGGCAGCCGGATAAGCAAAGGCAGAATACAGCAAGACAAAAGAATGTTTTACAAATTACAAATTTCATGATAGTATTATAATATACAATAATTAAAAATGAGATATAAAAGGAGGGTTTATGAAATTTAGTAAATTAATTGACAGAAACAAGTTTAGTTTGGTAGTAAGTCTGCCAAGAAATGATCTTACATTAGCAGAAGCAGCGCTAAAAGGCGGTGCCCAGGCAATAAAAGTGCATGTCAATGTATGGCACCGTGCCAGTGGGCAGACATTTGGAACATTTGCAGAAAACAAGAAATTTTTGGGGGAATTGGTAAGGCTCTGCGGAGACATTCCTGTAGGTCTGGTTCCCGGAGCTGACGAAGCCTTTGTAAGTTTTGAAGAATTAGGAGAAATTGAAGCCCTGGGCATTGATTTTTTCTCTTCTTATGCTGATCATCTGCCCATATATATGCTGGAATCCAAAAAATTATGCCGTGTTGTAGCCATTGACAGCAGTTATACCCAGACTATCCTGGATGGTATAAACAAGTATCCGCCAGATGTTTTTGAAATCAGCGCAGTGCCTGTTGAAGCCTACGGCCAAAAATTGAATTATACTGATATACTACGATATGCTGACATAGCTTCCAAGGTAAAACTTCCTATTGTTATCCCAACCCAGAAATGTATTGCCCCAAATGAAGTACACCATCTTTTTGCTGTTGGCTGCAAAGCAATAATGATTGGAGCAATAGTATTGGGAAAAGAGCCAGACCCAGCAACAGTAGAAAAAACCTGCGCTGCTTTTGCGCAGGCTGTCAAAAATCTATAATTAGTATTGACATCCTGGTATTTGCAGAAAAAAGTAAAAAAAAGCTTGACAGGTGAAAATCCCTATAGTATTCTAAACTTATTGCGGAGTCCGAAAAAAGTAAAAAAGGGAGCGCTGTGTTAAGGAAGGTAAGTCTTAAGGATATAAAGTCTCATAACCGGCGGCTTATATTGCAGACGGTTATTAATGGTCAAAGCCTTTCCCGTATAGACTTATCCCGGGAAACCAGTCTTTCTCCCAGTACGGTTACAACCCTGGTGTCGGAACTGCTGGATGATGAAGTCCTGATAGAAAGCGGCTTGATTTTATCAAGTGGCGGACGGGGCCGCAAGGAACTCAAAGTGAATCCCGCATACGGGCTTATAGCTGTCATTGAGATAAGCCGCAGAAAGTCTGTTTTGTGTATCTATGATATGTCCCTTGAGAAACTGGACGAACAGGTGATAGCAGAACAACGGCCAACCGGAAGCAGTCTTTTTTATGAAATTACCATGGCTATTATTGGCTATTTCCATAAAAAAGATGAAAGCCTCCGTCTGGCAGGGATAGGATTATTATACACAGGGGATATGCTCGAAAGCGACCTTAATGTTATATTTTCCACCTCACTTTCCTCGGACAATATTACCCTAAAAGATGCACTTTTTACCCAATTCAGAGTTCCTGTAGCAGGTGAATATCTGGCAGGGGAACTCCTCTTTAATATCAATGAGACAGAGGCAAAAAACAGCGTTCATCTCGCACTGGCAAATACAATTCTTGTTAACCTAACAATTGACGGACATCCCTTGAAAATGAATGAAGGAATGAGCGCAAACATCTCCAGGCTTCTGGCATCCTCTGAAGTCAGGAAAGAGAAGATAAGTAAGAGGCGCTCCATAATATCCGAAGTCGTTGAAATTCTTGCCCTGCTATGCGGCATGTTTCCATTGGATCTTATTCTTCTTTCCGGAGAAGCGGTTAAGGCTGCAGAATTTGCATCAAAGGTCAGGGAAATTCTGGCATCGATCATCGCCCCTCAACTGCCGCCGCCTATTAAGTTAGTAGAATCAACGGATAATAATATAAATAAAAGAATGGCTGTACAGATGCGCAGTTTTATTCTGAATTCCAGCTGATGTTTAGGGATTTTATGCGATTTTATCAACTGATAAACGAAGACAAGATCAGTCTGGTAATTAATCTGCATTGATTTCCATGATGTTCTGCTGAACAGCCGGACATTGGGTTTCAATATATTAAACGGGGTATACCCCCAGGAGGAGACTTTTATGTTTCAAGGTATTTTGATTATTTTGGTCTTTCTTGTGCTTGCATTATTGATGATGACAAGAAAGATCCCAACGTTCCTGGCAATGATCCTTTTAGCGATTCTTACTGCTGTTATTGCCAGAGTTCCAATGGTAGGAGTCAACGAAAGCGGCGCCCAAATAGGCTGGCTTCAAACGATTGTAGAAGCCGGAGCAGTCAGAATGTCTGCGGCAATTGTTGCGATAGTGTTTGGTTCCTGGCTGGGTCAACTTATGAACCGCACCGGTGTAACAGAAACCATTATCAAAAAAAGTGCTGAACTTGGAGGAGATCGTCCTTTAGTTGTAGCCATTATTCTGATGGTTGCCAATGCCCTTCTCTTTACAACATTAAGCGGGCTGGGTTCTGTCATTATGGTTGGTTCCATAATACTGCCCATTCTGATTTCTGTTGGAATTCCAGCAGCCACTGCTGCTTGTATTTTTCTCATGTCGTTTAATGTGGGTTTGACTTTTAATATGGTAAACTGGCAGGGTTTTTCTTCCATATTTTCTTTAGATATTCCAACCATTCAAAGTTTTATGATCTATATGCTGGTTGTAACTGGTATTGCTGCATTAGCTTTTGTTCTGATAGAATTTCGCAGGAATGGCAAAAAATTTGCCTTTGCCGCACCAGTTAATGGATCATCTGCATTTGGTTCTGAAAGTTCTCCGGAAGATACACGTCCAATCAAAGGTTTTACAGGATTCTGTGCCATGATCACACCTATCATCCCGATAATCCTGGTCATTACTCTAAGAATACCTGTTATTCCTGCTTTTATGGCTGGTATAGTATGGATATTAATTTTTACAACAAAAAACTTTGGTAAATCCATGAATCTTTTGGCAAAGACATGTTATGATGGATTTGCTGCAGCAGCTCCTGCTCTTATTCTTTTTATTTCATTAGGTATGCTGCTTTTATCAGTTATGAACCCTCTGGTAAAAGAGGTACTTGATCCTTTCCTTCTGGCAGTAATTCCTTACCAGCGGATCATCTTTATTATTTTCTTTGCCGTTTTAGCACCTCTCTCACTCTATCGTGGGCCGCTTAACCTTTTTGGTTTAGGTTCCGGTATTGCTGCTTTGATTATTGGATTGGGAACACTTAGACCTACAGCGGTAATGGGAGCTTTTCTGTCATCAGAACGCATTCAGGGTTGCGGCGACCCCACCAATACTCAGAACGTATGGACCGCTAACTTCTGTGGTATTGATGTAAATATTATTACCAAAACATTGCTGCCCTATCTTTGGATTGTAGCAGTAATAGGTGTTATTATCACGGGCACAGTATTTTTCTAAATGAATGTACGTATTGGAATTGATGTTGGCGGAACCTTTACGGATGCCATTGCAATAGATAATGAGACCTATGAATTGATCGGCTCTTGCAAGATCCCCACAACTCACTTTGCAAATGAAGGTGTTGCTGCGGGGATTGTAAAGGCTCTGCACATTGTTATGGAACAATGCAATATTCGTCCGGAAGATGTTATTTTTATTGCCCACGGTACGACCCAGGCTACCAATGCTCTGTTGGAGGGCGATGTAGCCCGGGTCGGTATTGTTACACTTGGCCGTGGGCTTGAAGGCTTTAAAAGCAAAAGTGACACCAACATTGGTGATATAGAACTTGCTCCGGGGAAATTTCTTTATTCATCCAATGTCTATGTTGATACTGGTTCAGAATCGTTGATGAAAGATAATATACGCAACGGTCTTGACAGCCTTGTTTCAACAGGGAGCAATAGTATTGTAGCAGCCGAAGCCTTTAGCGTGGATGACCCGGAGAATGAAAATATAACACTTGAGCTTTGCCTTGAAAAAGGAATCCCTGGCTCAGCGAGTAATGATGTTTCCAAACTGTACGGACTAAAGCTGCGAACCCGTACAGCAGTTGTCAATGCCAGCATCATGCCTAAGATGCTGGAAGCTGCAACAATGACAGAAGAAAGCATTAGGAAGGCAGATATAAAAAGCCCCCTGATGGTGATGAGATGTGACGGCGGTGTAATGACCGCAGAAGAGGTGCGGAGGCGGCCAATAATGACCATACTCTCCGGGCCTGCTGCAGGGGTTGCCGGAGCATTGATGTACGAAAAACTCACTGACGGCATTTTCTTTGAGGTGGGAGGAACCTCCACAGATATTTCCTGTGTAAAAGACGGCAGGGTGATGATCAGATATGCTGAAGTAGGGGGTCATAAAACATACCTTAACAGTCTTGATGTCCGCACTGTGGGAATAGGCGGCGGCAGCATGGTGGAACTTAAAAACGGAAAAGCAATTGATGTAGGGCCCCGGAGTGCCCACATAGCGGGACTTGCTTATGAGGTATATACAGACGAGGAAAAGATCATAAACCCCAGGCTTTCCGAAATTTTTCCAAAAAAAGGAGATCCTGCTTACGCATATATTGAATGTGATGGAGGTCTGCGCCTGGCTCTAACTCTGGCCGGAGCTGCAAATATCGCAGGCTATGTTCCTGTCGGGGACTATGCAGCGGGTAATGTAAAAGCAGCCCGTAAGGCCTGGCAGCTGCTGGCAGACAATATGAACTGCACCGTAGAAGAGGCTGCTGCCCAGGTTATGGCTTTTTCAGCAAAGAAAAACAGCAAAATTGTTGCTAAGCTTTTATTGGATTATAACATGGATAAGCGAACCACCGAATTTGCCGGAGGAGGAGGCGGAGCCAGTACAGTTGTTCCGCATCTTGCAAAAACCATGGGGCATCGGCATCGTATTGTCCGGAACGCATCGGTGATCTCAACTATAGGAGTTGCTCTTGCAATGGTAAGAGACATGGTGGAGCGGATCATTGTTAATCCCGGAGAGGATGATATTATAGCCATACGCCGGGAAGCTGAACAGAAAGTCATTGCCGAAGGTGCAGCTCCAGCTACAGTGGAAGTTACCGTTCAGGTTGATACAAAACGCAATCTGGTAAGAGCTATTGCAATGGGCGCTACTGAGATGCGGAGCAGGAACCTCCTTAACCGCAAACTTGCCGAAAAGGATCTCCTGACCCTGGCAGCGGATAATCTGGAAGTAAGTACTGATATGCTCAATATAAGTGCCCGGACAGAGCTTATGTACGCAGTACAATGCAAAAAAATTGAAAAAAAATTATTGGGACTTGTTAAAAAAATAACAAAACCCTTAAGGCTTATGGATGAAGAAGGAATTATCCGGCTCCAAAAAAAGAACGCCCATATTTTACAGGGGAGCATTGGAAATTGGAAAGAACAAAGTTCACAGGTTCTGCAGGAATTAACAATATATGATGATGGCGGAGCAACTCTGCCGAATTTTTATATAGTTGTGGGTAAACGGATAATTGATCTTTCAGGGCTTCCGGATGAAGCTCAGATCTACAGCCTTGCAGAAGTTGAACTTTCCGGTTATCAGGATGAAACCCCTATAATAATAATAGGTTCAAAAAGGTCTGATTAAAAAAGGAAAATCATGACAGATTACAGTCTGCCCTTTCCCGGATTGGATCTGGCTGAGAGGGAACTAAGTTACGATTACTGTTACAATAAGATCCTCCCGGAGGATCGGAACCGTATTGTTAAAATAGCCTGGGAAAGAGGAGAAGCTGCAGCAAAGGATGTCTTTGCCAAATACAAGGGAGAGGCAAATTTTTTTGACATTGCAGCAGAGAGCGGTCTTAGCTGGGAGATGATTGATAAAGACAATGTGGTGGGGAACTTAAGGTTTTTTAGCGAATACCTTTCCGGAAAAAAATGCATATCTTTATATTCCCACTCCATAAATATTTGGGCTAAAGAAAATAATATGGACGAAAAAACTGCCCTGAATTTGATTTTAAGCCATGAGTATTTTCATTATCTGGAATGTACAACTTTGGGGCTAACAAGCCGGCTCTATCTGGTTCCCATGCTTATCATAGGACCATTAAAAATCGGACGTACAGGCATTCGGGCTCTTTCAGAAATAGGTGCCCATGCCTTTGCACATACCTATCATAATTTACTTATTAAAAAGGAGAACTCACATGAAATCCCTAAATAACTACGATGTAATAGTAATAGGCGGCGGTCCCGCAGGTGCAATGGCTGCTATTGCAGCAGGCAGGCAGGGAGCCAGGACTCTGCTGGTTGAACAGTACGGCTACCTTGGCGGCGCTCTAACTGCCGGAGGAACTGGACCGCAGATGAGTTATCATGCCGGAAAACAACAGGTCATAAACGGTATCCCGGGTGAGTTTGTCAACAACATGGTAAAAAAAGGATTTTCTCCAGGGCACCTGGAAGACTTTGTGGGATACTGCAGTTCAGTAACACCATTTGATGCTGAAGGAATGAAACTGGTTCTTGAAAACATGGTTAGCGAAGCCGGTACTGATATACTTTATCATACCACTTATACAGGCTGCGAAGTGCAGGATGGGGCAATTACAAGTGTAAAACTATATTCCAAAAATGGATATTTTAATGCTTCTGCAAAGCTCTATATAGACGCTTCTGCTGATGCAGATCTTTCGCTGCACGCCGGAGTAGAAACTGAATACGGCCGGAAAGAAGACAGTCTTGCCCAACCAATGACAATGAATATGAAACTCTATAATGTAGACCGGGAAAAACTCATGGACTATGTTAAGCGATCAAGGGATGATATGCTGCCAACAATACCCTTTGACCGGCTTCATGAAATTCCTCGCACGGGAGTACAGGGAGGTTATAGTATTGTCCAGAAGGCAAAAGACGAGGGGAAGTTTACCATTGACAGGAATCATCTTCTCATATTTGAAACAAACAACCTTGGTGAATTTATTGTCAATATGAGCAGGATCACAAAAAAAAGCGGTATTGACCCTTTTGACCTTAGTACTGCAGAAACAGAAGGCAGGCGGCAATGTTTTGAGCTTTTGGCTTTTTTAAAGGACAATACCCCCGGCTTTGAAAAATGCATTATGCTTTCCACAGGTCCAAATATAGGCATTCGGGAAACGCGAAGGATAAAAGGTCTTTATCAGCTAACAGCAGAAGATCTGGTGCGAAACGTCATGTTTGACGATGCCATTGCAATGTGCGGTTATCCAATTGATATTCATTCACCTGACGGTACGGAAACAAATCACACTTTTTTAAAACCCGGAAGCTGGTATTCCATACCCTACCGCAGCCTTATAAGCCGGGAGGTAAAAAATCTTATTATCGCTGGGCGCTGTATAAGCGCAACTCACGAAGCTCTTGCGTCTGTTCGCGTAACCCCATCCTGTATGGCAATGGGTCAGGCAGCTGGTACTGCAGCAGCAATTGCCGCTGCATCAGGCACAGCGGTAAAGGACATGGATATAAGTTTACTTCAAAAAAAACTTGTCAGTGACAAAGCTTTCCTTGAGCAATACAAGCCAGCATAACTGATTGTAACTCAAGGCTCATTGCTTTTAAAAAAAAGTTTTATAAACTCTCCCCGGCTTATCTCCCTGGCGCCGATTGTAAGTTTATAATCAAGGGGCATGCCCAGATCCCAAAAATGAAAACCATTTTGTTCAAGGTATTGTGCTGTAAGTATCATCTGCACAGTCCCTGCATTGCTTTGTTCATAATACCCGGAATAACTTGTATATACCCTGCCTGATACAATCCCAAACTCCCCTGCAACAAGTCTATTATCCCTGTAAAGGGCAAAAGAAACAGGCCTTACAGGCATGTCTTTTTCTGCACGTATCTCCCTTAGCGCCTGTAAAAAAGGCTTTGTTAACCAGCCGTCTCCATGAACCTCCACACATTTATCCATAACAAGGTCAAAATCCCTGTCATAATATATATCGTATAACGGCAGATGCTTTTTTATACTTTTTTTTACATGAAGCTCCGGGAAAAAAAGGCAGGATCGTGTTAAATGGTGTTTTGGAAGCAGTATATGTTTACTAGTTTTTATTTTATTAGGCGAATCATCACGAACAGACTCATCGTTGTCCAGCTCATCATCTGATTCATCATCCTGATCAAAGTAAAGTGTATCTGCCATGACAAGAAAACCTGCTGCCATTAAACGTGCAATAAAAAACGGATCAAAATCAACTGCAATACAAAAATCTTCTTTATAATCTGTTTGTTCAAGTGCAAGGGCTGCGGCAGTACAATTATCAAAAGGAGTTAAAAAAACATAAGCTTCCGGAAGATAATTCAGTGGATATATAAGCTTACTCTCCAAACAGGGAAACAGCCTTTTTCATATTCTGAATTATTGGAACAGCAAACGGACAGCGTTCTTCGCAGCTTTTGCACTCAACACATTCAGAGGCCTTGTGTTTAAGGGCTTTGTATTGGTCAAAAACTGTGTTTGGGATATTTTTTTGATCCAGCATGGCAATATCAAGAAATTTGGTCACATTTGCAATGTCAATCTCCGAGGGGCAGGGCTGACAATGGCTGCAGTAAACACAGCTCCCCTTCATATTGCCCTGGAAATCCTTTATTATCGCGCTGTAATCCTTTTGTTCATCACTTGCATTAAGATAGGCAACAGCTTCCTTTACATGGCTTGATTCAGAGCAGCCCATAAGAACGCTGACAACAGCAGGCCTTGTCAGGGCATAGTGTATGCACTGGGTAACTGTAAGGGGTTTTGCAAATGGAGAAAACTCCGGCGAGATCAGCTTTGCTGCTGCAAGGGTTTTCATGACAGTAATGCTGACACTCTGCTGCTCGCAAAATTTGTAAAAACCCTGCCTTGAAGGATCAAAGTTTTTTTCATAGTCTGCGCTAAAGTTTTTTTCGAGGTAGTCAAGCGCGTATGTATCTGCTGGTATCATGTCAAAGGCTGGGTTTATGCTGAACATCAATAGATCAACATGCCCTGTTTCAACAATTTTACGGGCAATAATGGGATTGTGACAACTTGCACCCAAAGCCCTTACATGTCCTTTTTTCTTTAATTCAAGGGCGTAAGGAAGCACATCCCCTTCGAATACTTCTTTAAAATGCTCTTCTGTATCAATAAAAAAGAGCATGCCAAAATCAATATAATCGGTTTTAAGGTGAATAAGCAGGTCTTCAAAGTATTTTTTAATTGTCTTGTGATCCCGGCTTATATCATATTGCTGGTTAATATCAGAAGCACCAATATGCCCCTGTATTAATACCTTGTCCCTTCGTCCTGTAAGAGCCCGGCCTATATGCTGCCTTACCTCTTTTCCAGGCATAAAAACGTCAATTATATTTATTTCATGATCGAGAGCAGCATGTATTACTTCTTCCACTTTATTATAGGGCTTATTATCCAGGTGTTCTGCGCCAAGACCTATTATACTGGCTGACATCCCGGTATTTCCTATGGGGCGATAAATCATTTTATTACTCATATTATTGAATAATATCAGTATAATACGGCTTGATCAATTCCCGGGGATTTTTTATACTAAAACCCAATAAAATTGCATTTATGGACCGGCCAGGAGGCAGGCCAATATATAGGAGTGGATTCCATGAAACGGACTTATCAACCCAGCAAGGTAAAGCGCAACCGTAAATTCGGTTTTAGAGCGCGGATGAAGACCCGGGGCGGAAGGCTGGTGTTAAAGCGGCGCCGGGCAAAAGGCAGAATCAAGCTATCAGTCTCGGACGAGAAAAAGCCTT
>Ga0099364_10002312_pt1 | contig 30515 bp, 25 predicted proteins | sample TergutTh196P3_FD_73070 | JGI IMG/M metagenome (GOLD analysis project Ga0099364, IMG submission 73070) | Microcerotermes parvus P3 segment gut microbial communities from Pointe-Noire, Republic of the Congo - Th196 P3 | ecosystem: Host-associated > Arthropoda: Insects > Digestive system > Gut ...
ATTTCTTAAATGGTAGCGTGTTGATTTTTCCCTTCGACAATACGTACATCATTACATTGTTCTATGTGCGAATTGTCTTGGAGGGGCTGGTTATACTATATTTTGCAAGAAATGCCAAGTTCCGAAGCGAGGTTGAGAATCAATTTTACGTGTTAGAGCAATCTTAGGACAAGCATACGCATTACTTGACATTTTTGAGGCAATACGAAAAATCCAGATTAGTGAGATTCACTGACATGGCGGAGAGTAGTTCAGAAAAAACTACTCCCCGATGCTCATAGCTTCTGTGGTCAATGCGTTAGGGTTTTGTAGGGGACGGACAAGCAGGCAGTAAGGCATTGTCCAAGTGGTTTTCTTGGACAATGCCGCACGCCGACCAAAATCGCCTTTAGGGTTTTGTAGGGGACGGACTTGTCCGTCCCGAGGTTGCCTCGCTTTGCGTTAATGGACGGTACCCGCCCCGAATTGTAGAACGTGCGTACCTCGGGACGGATAAATCCGTCCCCTACGTAAATCCGTGTTTAATTATCCTTTAAATTTGCGTTCTGCCGTCTGCCGTGTCACGTTCCCTCTGTGCCTCTGTGCCTCTGTGTGAAAAAATCTTTTAACTAAAGATATGGAAGTTATACGCTTTACCTACGTTCATTATTTGTCAAAAAGATTTTCACACAGAGGCACAGAGACACAGAGGGAGCAAGGCACAGCAGACAATATATGTGGATTTAAAAGATAATTAAACACGGATTTAGCGGATTCACGGAGATTTACGCGGATTTTGTCCACGTAGGTTACTAAACGGCGATATATTTTCCCACGAACGAATCCGCCAAATCCGTGAAAATCCGTTAAATCCGTGTTCCGCTACCTTTAAGTTACATGGATAAAAATTCTATTCCACTGCCGTCAATTTACACGGAAAAAATCCGCGAAAATCCGTTAAATCCGCGAAAATCTGCGTTCCATGCCTTTAAAATACGCTCCATAATCTTTTATAACCACCCCCGAAAAAAAGGTTTAATCTGTAAATTCCATGGCAATACTCCCGAGTATAAAGGCAGCTTTGACTGCCTAAGAAGCTGTTCCCATAGCCAGAAATGCCGATTTGGGAATAACTTCCAATACATTAGGAGGTGAGCGAATGAAAAATGTGTCCGACCCGGAAAACTCTGTTTTTCGCTCAAAGGGATTTTTCATCGCACTTTATTCATGCTTAGGAGTGGTGGCTATTTTGGCGGCGGTAGTGACCTTTGCCAACCGCGAACAGCAATATGAGCCAGACCCGTCCGTTTACGTAGGCGCAGACCAGGTAGACAGCTATCTGCCGCAGGCGCAAGACGAAGCATGGTTTCGGCCGCGCCAGACCCCACCGGTAGAAACGCCGCCCGAGCTTCCGCGCCCTGCCCCGCCGCCCACACCAATCGCCGAGCCAGAACCAGAGCCGACCCCCGAGCCGACCCCCGAGCCAGAGCCGCCGCCGCCCGCGCCCACCACACCGCCCACGGTAGAAACATTCGAGCCGTTTACCTCGGCGGACAGCATGGTGTGGCCAGTCCACGGCGAAATCGTAATGCCGTTTAGCGCGAGCGCGTTAATCTTCGACCCGACAATGGACAGGTTTAGCACCAACGACAATATCCGTATCGCAGGCACCGAGGGCGACGCAGTCCGCGCCGCCGCGGACGGGCGAGTAACGTCAATCGGGACAGACTTTTGGCGCGGCAACTATGTAACAATCGACCACGGCGGCGGTTGGACATCGACCATAGGCCAGCTAATGGAAAATGTCCTCGTGCGCGAGGGCGAAATCGTCCGCGCAGGGCAAGTAGTCGGCGGCATCGGCCAGCCCTCTGGCGCGGCAAGCCTCAACGGCTCGCATGTTCATTTCCACGTAAAGTACAACAATTTGCCCGTAGACCCGCATGAGCTGTTGCAGTAAGCGTGCAAGCAGTATGTAAGTTGTTTTGTTGATTTTGTTCCTCCTTATAATTTAATAACCCTTCCTGAAAAAAACGGCTATGTTTAGTCGTTTTTTTTATGCTAAGTTTTTTGATAAAGGATTGACAAGTCTTTTTGCTTGTGGTGCAATAGACCCATGGTGTAGGTTGTTGCGGTTCAAGTCATAAATGACGAGGTGTCTAATGAAAGATAGAAAAAAACATATTCTGAATAGAATAAAATGTAGCTTTATCCGTGCACTCAAACGCACTTGGGTATATTTAGTTTTAATTTCTTCAATAGCCACCATTATAGGGATTGTCGGATTTGAACATATTCTTGAGGAAATCACCGAACGAGTAATTTTAGTGGTTATAATAGTTTGTGTTGCATTTTTATTTGCTTTTTTTGTCGAATTTTTCAAGCGTAAAATCAATATAAATCTAGGAAATGGTCGCCTTGGAATCATCAAATACGGATATTTATTCTCAGAAAGAAACAAAGGAGTGATAATTGTCCCTTTTAATCGTTACTTTGATACGCTCGTTAATGGTGCTGTTATATCGGAAAAGTCAATCGCAGGTCAATTTATAAAAGAAAAATTTGCAGGAAACTCCGAAGAACTAAATGGGTTAATCGCTGACCAACTGAAAGATGCTACTTTTAACACGATTAGTAATAAGAGAAATGGGAAGAAAGATAAATATGACATCGGCAAGGTTGTCAAAATCTCAAAGGACGGCAATGACTATTTTTGTGTTGCAACTACTGATGTAGACATAGAATCCAATAAATCCAAGGCTGACATCGATATGCTCCACGTATCGTTAAGCATACTTTTGAAAACCATAGACGAAGAAGCTAATGGTCGTGACGTTTATATGCCTGTGCTTGGTACAGGTTTTTCAAGATTGGGGAAAGATAAGCAGACTATTTTAGAGTATATCATTGCATTTTTTAGGGCGAATGATGACAAGCTAAAGAGTAAACTGCATATAATACTATTAGAATCAGAATGTGAATTATTTGATTTATCAAAAATACGAGTTAAAATGGAGAATTGAAATGTCACTCGAAGTAATTTATGGCGATATAACTAATATGGACGTTGATGCCATTGTAAACGCCGCTAAAAACTCGCTCCTTGGGGGTGGCGGAGTTGACGGTGCTATTCATCGCGCCGCAGGTGCGGAGCTTTTAGAAGAATGTCAAGCTCTCGGTGGGTGCGAAACTGGGAAAGCGAAAATAACTAAAGGATATAAATTGCCTGCAAGATATATTATTCACACCGTTGGCCCAGTATGGAGCGGCGGCAATAGCGGTGAGGAAGAAAAGCTAGTGAACTGCTATAAAAACTCTCTATCGCTTGCAAAAGAAAACAAGTTAAAAAGTATCGCATTTCCCCTAGTTTCGTCGGGGGCTTACGGTTATCCTAAGGATAAAGCGTTAGAAGTTGCCACATTGACTATAAATGAGTTTTTGAAAGACAGCGATATTGAAGTTTATATGGTTTTATTTAGCGGGACATAGATTGCACGAATGGGATTCTAGGGAGCTTGCCATGAATAACTATTTTCTAGCGTAAAATTTACTAAAAATATTTTCACACAAAAACATAGAGGGAACGAAGCACATTATACTAATAGGCGACAGTGCGAAAATATCCATTTTCATTGGTATTTTCCCTCGTGCCTGTTACGCTTCGTTCCTTCTGTGTTTCGGCGTGGAAATTTTTTTTACATTAACTGTACCTATTCCCAAAACCCAAACACTTCCATTTACTCCTCCACAAATTTCAAGGAATAATTTGATTATTCCCAGCCTCATAGGCTATACTCTAAGGGGGCGTTTGTTAAATCACATTTTGAGAGTGGGAAAACCATGTTTACACAGCATTTAGGCATAGACCTAGGCACGGCTAATATTTTAGTGTTTGTGAAGGGGCAGGGCATAATCCTAAGCGAGCCTTCAGTAGTGGCAATAAATACGCACACAAACAAGGTTATGGCAGTAGGCGACGAGGCAAAGCAAATGATAGGGCGTACGCCTGGCTCTATTGTGGCTATTCGGCCGCTCAAGGACGGCGTAATCGCGGACTTTGAAACTACGCGCGCTATGATTCGGTATTTTATCAAAAAGGCGATGAAGGGCAGATATTTTACTAGGCCGTCCGTTATTATATGCGTGCCTAGCGGCGTTACTGAGGTGGAAAAACGCGCTATCGAGGACGCTACTATTTCGGCTGGCGTGCCGTCGCGGCGCGTGGGGCTTATAGAAGAACCCATGGCGGCGGCAATCGGGGCAGGCTTGCCTGTTTCCGACCCTACTGGCAGTATGATTGTGGACATTGGTGGCGGCACTAGCGAGGTGGCTGTTTTGTCGCTGTGCGGAATAGTGACAAGCAAGTCGTTACGCACGGCGGGCGACGAGTTTGACAACTGTATCGTAAACTACGTACGGCGCGAATATGGGCTTGCTATAGGCGACAGAACCGCCGAGGACATAAAAATAAGCATAGGCTGCGCTTACGAGCCTGATATGGAAAACACAATGCAGGTACGCGGGCGCGACCTTGTGTCGGGCTTGCCGCGTACCATAGAAATGTCGGAAAAGGACGCGTTGCAAGCGCTCGCAGAGCCTGTAGCGAAAATAATAGACGCTATAAAGCTGACCTTGGAAAAAACGCCGCCAGAGCTTGCCGCCGACATAATGGCATCTGGGATTACACTGGCGGGCGGCGGCGCGTTGCTTAGAGGGCTGGACGAATTGATACGATTAGAAACAGGAATAGAAACACTAAAAGCGGACGAGCCGCTTAATTGTGTCGCACTGGGAACTGGGCTTGTAATAGAGGATTTTAGACAATTGCAAGGAGTTTTGGTATCGCACGGAAAATTAAAGAGGTAGGCTATGGTGGAATATTTAGAAAAGCACAGGCGCGTGTTTTTGCTTTCGGGAATAAGCATATGTATAATTGCGATTATTTTTACAATTAGCCCCAATATCGGTAAAAATATCCTTTCTAGCGGCGTTTCGCGTATAATCGCGCCCGTACAACGCGGCATAAACGCGACCGCGGCATGGGTCGGCTCCCATTTTTCCGCGCTTACAAACAATCAGCGGCTTATTACAATGAACCGCGAGCTGCAAGCCGAGGTAAACCGCCTAGAGTTTGAGAATTTTCGGCTAAGCCTAGCCGCGGAGGAAAACGCAATGCTTAACGCCGCGCTTAATATGCACAATAGGTATGCGCATTTGTCCACCATGGGCGCGCGAGTAATCGGACAAGACCCGTCCGACCGCTTCCGCAGCTTCCATATAGACCGCGGCGCGAATGACGGCGTGCAAATGAGCATGGCAATAATCGCAGACGGCGGCCTTGCGGGCGTAGTACGATATGTAAACCCCACGCGCGCACAATTTGTATCTGTTTTGGACAGCCGTTTTGCGGCGCATGTCGTAAGCCCACGAACCGAGGACGTAGGCACGGCGCGTGGCGATACGCGCCTAATGTCACAGGGCTTGCTGCGAATGGAACACATAGAAGCCTCCGCACAAATTATCCCAGGCGACCAAATTCTAACCTCGTCTAGCTCGTCCATCTTCCCCGCAGGGCTTTTGGTCGGCGAGGTGGTGTCCGTACACACAAACCCAGACGGTCTTACTCGCTACGCCATTATCAAGCCCGCCGCTAATGTGGCAGAGCTTGATGTGGTGCTTGTTGTTACTGAGGGCTTTGGCGAGGTTGGGTTTCGGGATACTGTGGATAGTGAGGAATGATGTTCTTGACAATATAGTGCATATTTGCGAGAATGATACTTGCGAGTTGCAAACTCGTAAGTTTGTTTATTTCATTTACCGAGGTGAATATCTTGTTCTACGCACGAAGCACAGAGCTTGAACGACTAAATGAAATGCACGAAAGCGGCAAATTTGAATTTGCCGTAATATACGGCAGGCGGCGCATAGGAAAAACCACGCTGATTCGTGAGTTTATAAAGGACAAAAACGCAAAATTTTTTGCCGCGAGCGAAAGCACAGCCGCCGTAAATTTGCGGGCGTTAAGCCATATAATCAACGGTAAAAATACGGCGGTTTTTAATGATTATGAAGCGGCGCTTGCTACTATTTTTGAAATGGCAGAAAACGAGCGCGTGGTGTTTGTCATAGACGAGTTTCCATATCTTGCAGATGCAGAACGCAGTATTTCGTCGCTATTGCAAATACTCATAGACCACCGAAAGGACACGTCAAGGCTCATGTTGATTCTGTGCGGCTCTAGCATGAGCTTTATGGAAAATCAGGTGCTTGGCGCAAAAAGCCCGCTGTACGGCCGCAGAACGGCGCAGTTTAAGATTATGCCGTTTAATTTCTTTGAATCCCTGCCTTTTTATAATACCTTTGAACCAACGGACAAGGCTATGCTCTACGGCATAACGGGCGGCATACCCGCATACTTGACTAAAATCGACCCCGAGAAAAGCGTTCGAGAGAATATTATCGCGCTGTACTTGACACCCTCGGGAAATATGTTTGAAGAACCGTCAAACCTGCTCAAGCAAGAATTACGTGAGCCTGCGACCTATAATGCCATTATCGAGGCTATCGCGAGCGGCGCGTCACGTCTTAATGAAATTTCTACAAAATGCAAGCTCGAAAGCAATAAATGTGCAAAATATTTATCGTCGCTAATTTCCTTGGGTCTTGTTAGCAAGGAATATCCCTACGGAGAAGCCTCCACTAAGCGAAGCATTTACAAAATCGAGGACAATATGTTTCGGTTTTGGTATCGCTTTGTGTTTGCAAACACCTCGGCAATCACTGCGGGCTTGGGCGAGCAGGTGTTCACGCATGAAATAGAAACGCAGTTATCCGCGTACATGGGGCTTGTTTTTGAAGCTATTTGCAAGCAATGGCTGTTTGAAGTACAGAAAAACGCAAATATTTTACCGTTTTTTATATCAAAAAGCGGCCGCTGGTGGGGTACAAACCCCGAAACACGCACACAAGAGGAAATAGACATTATGGCGACAAGCGGCAATACGGCTCTTTTTGCAGAGTGCAAATGGAAAAATGAAATTGGCGTTGATGTTTTGCATGAATTACATCGAAAAAGTAAAATGTTTAATTATGCTGTTCGGCATCTTTATATTTTTGCAAGGAACGATTTTTCGGAAAAGCTAATTCGGGCGGAATACGAACACTTTAATTTATTTAACTTAAACGATATGATTAACGCTGTGTCAGTCCGTTAATAAACCACTTCCAAGGGAGGTGTCCCATGCTCCGCATAACCACCCTAGCCACACTCCTGCTCCTAAACTTCGCCATACAAGCCTCCCTGCTACCCCATTTTTCCATTATGGAGGTAACGCCCGACACTGCCCTTGTGCTAATCGTAAGCTACGCTATCCTGCGCGGCGAAATCGAGGGCGGAATATTCGGCTTTTTTGCGGGGCTTATTCAAGACGCGCTTGGCGGCACGGTGCTGGGCTTTTACGCGCTTTTAGGCTTTTTGTTGGGCTATGTTTGCGGAAAGCCGTTTAGGGACTTTTTTAAGGACAATTATTTTCTGCCGTTTTTTGTGGTGCTTGCCGCTTGTGTTGTGTATCAATTTGTTGTATATGTTACTACGGTTATGTTTTTTGCCCAAGCCGATTTTTGGTTCTATTTCCGCACAATTTTGTTGCCAAAGACTATTTACACTGCTTCGCTGTCCGTTCCGCTGTATGCGTTCACCTATTTTGTAAATTCTAAGCTAGAGAGGCTGAACGACTTTGTCTAAATACGAATTTAAAGAGCTTATGCGCGATATTTGGCGGCTTATTTCCCGCTTTTTTTCTAATAGAATTTTGTGGCTGTTTGTGGTTGCGGTGCTGCTGTTTTATATTTTGCTTTCGCGGCTGTTTGAGCTGCAAATTATCACCGCAGAAAGCTATGTGCTTCCGCCGCCGCCTGCACGGTATGTAACTCGCCCTGTGTTGGGGCAGCGTGGCACAATTTACGATAGGCACGGACGGCCGCTTGCGATTAACGCGCCTGTGTTTGTGGCAAAAATGGACCCGTCTGTTTCTATTACAAATGAAGCCTTGCTTGAGCTTGCGTTGCTTTTTGAGAAAAACGGCGAGGACTACGTGGATTCGTTTCCTATTTCGCGGGAAGAACCGTTCGAGTTTATTTTTACCGGGCCAAATACCGCTTGGCAGGAATTTAGATGGAAGGACGATATGGCTATTCCCAACCCGAGGGAAGCTACGGCGCAGGAAGCGTGGGATTTTTTGCGTACGCAGTTTAAAATCGAGCCAGAGCTGTCAAACGAGGACGCGCGGCGTATTATGAACCTGCGCGCCCCGATTTTTCGTCAGCGTTTGTTGGACTGGAACACGTACACGCCCACGTCCTTTGTTGTAGCGTATGATTTGTCCACGGAAACTAAGGCAGTAATCGAGGAGCAGAACGTCACCTTCGGCGCGTTGTTTATAGACGTGCAGACCCTGCGTAAATACCCTGCTGGGCATTATGTTTCCCATATGCTGGGCTATGTACGCCCGATTACCGCCGAACAGCTAGAGCGTAACGCACAGCGCGGCTATACCGAGGACGATTTATTCGGCAGGGCAGGCTTGGAATTGTCTATGGAACACCATTTACGCGGCACGGCAGGAGTACAGACCTTTGAGGTAAACTCCGCAGGGCGGCAGGTCGGAACGCCGCATTGGGAAAGCGAGCCAGAGCCAGGCAACAGGATTTTTCTGACTATTGACCTAGAGCTGCAACAAAAGGTGTATCATATATTAGAGGACAATTTAAGCGAGGCGTTAGTCGGGCGGCTTACTCTGCAAAATAGCCGCGAGCCAGCCGTTACCCTGGAGCAGGCGTTTTTGTCCTTTGTACGCGGTTACAATTTGGACATCAAGCGCGTGTTGGAAGCAACGCCCGACAATGCGGCGTTTGCTATGCGCGAGTATATTCTCGCCAAGCACCCCGAAGCCACGCCGCGGCAAGACAGCGAAACGCAAATACAGGAAATACTAATAGACGGCATAACTGACGGCTCTATTACGCCTGCACAAATACTGCTTACGCTTATCGGCACGGAGCAAATATCCGACACGGACGGAAGCCTTGCCGCACAGCTGATTACGCGGCAAAGCGTCAACGCCGTGCGCGACATTCTTATACAAAAAATACGCGCACGCGAGCTTACGCCGCAGATGTTTAACCTAGACCCGTCCACAGGCTCGGCAATGGTCGTTTGCTTGAAAACAGGCGATGTGCTGGCGGCGGTTTCGTACCCTTCATACGACAATAACAGGCTTGTAAATGTCTTTGATAACGAGTATTTTAGGAAAATAAACGTGCTTGACCCTACACACCCTATGACTAATCGCCCATTTATGGAAACGCGCGCGCCAGGCTCTACGTTCAAGATGTTTACGGCGGTCGCGGCTCTCGAAGAAGGCTTTATTAGCCGAAATTCGCGTATTTATGACGGATTCGCGCATACGGCTTCTGGCGGAAATAGGCCTGTGCGTTGTCATAGCACGGCAGGGCATGGCAGTATCAACGTAATGCAAGCGTTGGCAGTAAGCTGTAACTTCTTTTTTGCGGAATGCGGCTACAGGCTAGGAAATTCTCGCAACCCGAACCGCGGCACACTGGACGGAGTAGCCACATTAAACCGCTATATGGAATTTTTTGGGCTAAACGAATCCTCGGGCGTGGAAATAGGCGAGGTGCATCAGCAGTTTGTAAACCAAGGCTATTTGGGAAACACTATGGCATCGCCCGACTTCAAAATCCACCGCGAACGCCTATTTAACCCCAACGCAAGCGCGTCAGACCTACGCTGGCGCGACGGCGATACCGCACAAATAACCATAGGGCAGGGCTACAGCGATTACACGCCCGCACAAATGGCGCGCGGCATGGCAATAATCGCCAACCGCGGCGTAAACTATCCGCTCCGCCTAGTTTCGCTAGTGGAAAACTACGCAGGCGCGACGGTTATGCAAAACACGCCCGTACCAGTAGAGTCCGACTTGGTAATTTCTGACGATACCTGGGACACAATCCACGAGGGCATGAGATTGGTAACCGAATCTGGCGCAGGCGGCACGGCGGTAAGCGTTTTCCGCGGCTTCCCCATACGCACCGCAGGAAAAACAGGCACAGCCGAGCAAATAAGCTCCCGCTTTTCGCATACGGCGTTCGGCGGCTTTGCCCCCTACGAAAACCCACAAATCGCCGTCTATGTAAATGTTCCGTTTAGTTCATCACAGGCGTATAGGCAAATGGCGGCGCATGTCGCGCGTGATGTGATTGGGGCGGCTATGAGGGTGGACGCGGAGGCGCAGATGGGGCAGATGGTTAATGTGTTGGATTAGGAGTGTTGTGCCTATTCCCAAAAACGAGCCTTGATTTTTTCGTAATTACGCCCTTTCAAGACCTCTGGTATATCCCCGACAGACGGAAACTCATTTGCGATTTCCGCACATAGGCAAGAGAGCAGCTCACGCCCCAAGCTATCTGCGTACACTCCGCGCAGAGCCTTTTCGTACCAATTTTGTAAATCTGATTCTGTTACAACACTTTGAATACGCCCACGCCAGCCAAGCTGATTTAACAGCGAAACTATTATACGCTCGTCTGCGTCCTTGCACACAATCACGATTTTATCGCTTGCCACGCTACCAACAATATCCTCTGCCATCTCTTCATTTAGCGATAGGTGCTTAATTTGAATGGCAGGCCCCCAGTTGGAGTACATATCAAGCCCTCGGTCAGCGGCGTTTGTAACGCCAACACGATAAACCCTTGCGTTTTGTGTTTTCGCCATATTTTCAACATCAAGGCACATAATCATTTTTGCGAAATCGGAAAATTCGTCTAAAAGTTCGGTCTTATCTGCACTGATAGATATTTCAACCTGCAATTCAAGTGCTGAAACAAGCGTAGCAAAAAGGGCATAAACAACAATTTCATAAATTTTGTCTATACTGCGCCGCAAGCCCGCTTCGTGACGAAAAGAATCAATAAAAAATTTAACGTCAAAATTTTCGTTTGTTGCTTGCAGGGCGTAGCCCAACGCATTAGACAGCTGGGAATGCTTGTTCGTAAATTTGCTGTAAATATAGGCTTCTACAGCCCCATTTGTACGAATATTTTCCTTTCCTAGCTCTACAAGAATTGCAGGTGGTATGGCGTTTTCGTTAAACAAATCATCTTGGAATCTCGCGCTGCTGGTGCATATGCGACCGAGAAGAACAAGGCTGACATCGTTACGCCATTTTTTGCTTTTGTTTCGGTAATCCTCTAGGCTAGCGAGGTCAATAGAGCCTGGCTTCGTTCTTGCGTGATAAAGGATTTCCGCAATCTGAATAGGCTTGTACAAATGCACTCTCGATTTACGAATAAGCGTATCGAGTGCTTGCTTTGCTTGTTCCCTTGTTGGCATTAGTAATCCTCTCGCTTTCATATGCTCTAAGTGCGTTTAGCATTTCAGCGGCAACCGCTTTAATCACAGGAACAGCCACGCTGTTTCCTGTTTGCTTTTTTATGCTTGTGTACGGAACAACAATTTTGAATGTATCGGGAAAACCTTGCAGGCGCAACAATTCGCGCGCCGACGGACGGCGTTCATTATTTATGAGGATATAATTTGCGGAAGCCCCTGCACGTAACGCACAAGAAAAATGGTGCGGAGTAATCGAGCCTGCTACATTTTCATGCGTAATATAAGGGCGTTCCAATTCCTCTTTCATGCGTTCAATTCTGCTAGCTTTTATATTTTCACGCACCCAAAGTTTTTTGTCTACACTTTCGTCAGCTTCGAGAATATCTGTTAATGATAATCGTTCATAAAACGGTACAGGCTGTGGAAAATGGAAGTCTACATTGTCGAGGAAGCCGCAAATGATAATACGCTCACGTTTTTGGGGAACGCCATAATCAAGCGCGTTTAAAACCTTTGTATGGACATTATACCCTAGGCTTTCCAAGCGGCTTACAATGACCTTGAAAGTATTTCCATTATCATGCGCCGTTAGGTTGCGTACATTTTCTAACATAAACGCAGGGGGGATTTTTTCTTTTAATATTCTTTCTATATCAAAAAAAAGCGTTCCCTGCGTTTCATGCCCAAACCCCTCTCTATCACCAATAATACTAAATGGCTGACATGGAAAACCCGCCAGTAAAATATCAAAAGCTGGAATATCCTTTGCCTTTATTTTTGTAATATCTCCGTGCGGCATTTCGCCAAAATTTGCGGAATAGGTTTTAGCCGCTTGCTCGTCCCACTCGGACGAAAACACGCACTTGCCACCGACACCTTCAAAACCAAGGCGTATTCCGCCGATTCCTGCAAATAAATCAATAAAACGAAACGAATCCCATTTTGCGGAGAATGCTTCTCTTGTGCGTTCGTTGATGGAGTCAAACAATGTAGGCTGATGTAAATATAATATTTTTTGAGTTTTTTCTGTAATCATGGTTGATACCTCGTCTTTTTCTTTTATAGCTTAAACAATTATAGTGTATAAAGTTTGTGTTAAATGTTTTATATGTTATATAATGGGCTTCTAGGGTATCATTTAAGTAATGTCAATTGCTCCCCCTAATAATTCCACAAACCACACAGAAATACAACCCCTTTAAAAAAACTACCCCATAAAACCCCCGAAAGGAACTCTCACCATGCAAAACGAAAACAAAAAACTAACCCTAGTAAAAGACCAAATCATCGCCCAAGCCGCTAAGCTAGGCGAGAGCCTAGTCACAAAGCGCACGGACGTGCTGGAGGTACGCAAGGAAATGTGGCGCGAGGCGCGTATTGTTTTGCGTGACTTTGATGATGTGGCAGACCTCTCTATTTTTGCGGAGGAGGTGGCGCGGCACGAGCGGCAGTACGTGGAAGCGAGCGAGGAAATAAAAAAGCTAGGCAAAATGTTGGATTCGCCGTATTTTGCTAGAATTGACTTTGCGGAAAATGGCGGCGAGCTTGAGCAAATTTACATCGGCCGCTTCTCGCTGTTTGACGACAAGGCGCAGGCGTTCCACGTATACGATTGGCGCGCGCCTATTTCTGGCTTGTACTATGACTTTGGCACTGGCGCGGCGTTTTTTAAGGTGCCTGCCACAGGCGCGGTCATCGAGGGCGAAATATCGCTAAAAAGGCAATATCAAATCGAAAAAGGCGAGCTTGTGTATATGTTTGACAACGCTCTGGCAATCGAGGACGACATTTTGCGGCGCGAGCTGTCCAAATCGTCCGAGGCGCGAATCAAAGCCATAGTAAACACAATTCAAGCCGACCAAAATTCCGCAATACGCGCGGAAGCCAGTGATATTCTGGTTTACGGGCCTGCGGGCTGTGGGAAAACGTCCGTAGGCTTGCACCGACTGGCGTATTTATTGTACCGCCACCGCGACAGTCTAAGCTCCGCAAAAGTGCGAATTTTCTCGCCGAACGCGGTTTTTTCTTCATATATCGAGGGAATTATCCCCGAGCTAGGCGAGCAGGACGTGCAGACCTTGGATTTCCAAGCGTTGCTGCGGCTACGTAATAAAAATTTCCGCAGCCCATTTGAAATGATGGAACAAGCGGCCGCGCCGCTTGCATTTTCGGCGGACTGTGGTCGGCGTGCGGTATTGTCTGCGACAACACCTTACTGCCTGCTTGGTGGGAATGTCGTCACGAGGGGCAGTTTCCTTGCAGAGGACAAAGCTCGCATAAAATGGCTTGCCGCAAAATTCTCAACAGAGCTAATAAGCGACCTAGAGGGCGTAATTTCTTCGTATAAGCCTGTTTTTGAGAATGTGTTATTTTACGATTCTGTCGTTTGTACCGCCGAGCGTTTAGAAAATTTATACAAAGACCGTACAAACCAAGGCACTCTGCGTTCCAAGACCGAGCGCGTTCTTTTCTATGTAAACCAGTGCTATACCGAGTTTTTTAAGGCAAATTTTAAGAAAATAGCCGAGCTTTTTAATAATATTGACGATGAGAATTACAGCGACGGCATTATTCGCGCGAAATTTGAAGAAGAAAAAAATATCGCGCTTGCCGATATTCGCAACCGCTCTTTTCCGCGTGCGGACAAAATTTACAATAAATTCCTAAACAAGCAGGCCAGACTTCGCGGACTTTGCCCCTCCGCGGCGCGTGACGCTATGCGTACAGACAATTTGTTCTTCGAGGACGCGCTCATTTTGTTTTATATCGACCTGCTTACAGGGCGTACCGCGCCCGACAAAAACGTAAAGCACATTCTCATAGACGAGGCGCAGGATTTGAGCATTCTGCACCACAAAATACTGAAACGCCTATACCCTGCGAGCCATTTTACCGTGCTTGCGGACGTAAATCAGGCACTGTACCCCGACATAAATATACACGACATAGAAGCCCTAAAAGCCCTATACCCCACCGCCGCCGCGCTTCCGCTAACAAAAAGCTACCGCTCCACATACGAAATAATGAAATTCGCTTCCGCGATTATCGGGCGTGAGGAAACGGCGTTTTTGCGTAACGGCAAAGCCCCTGTGATTGTTCGGAAAGACCCAGTACAAGCCGTGCTGGAAATTTTGGGCGGACTTTCTGCCGAGTATAATACGGTAGGGATTTTACTTCCCACAATCGGCGAGGCAAAGGCATTTTACGCGGCGGTCGAGGGCTTTCTTCCTAAGAAAGACAGCCCGCGCCCCCTACAGCATATCACCGCCGAAGCAGGCAGCTTCGGGCAGGGGATTATGGTAATGGCTGTACCCTTCGCCAAGGGCTTGGAATTTGACGTGGTTATTTGCCCTGCTTACAAGGAAGCGCGGACAGAGCATGAGAAAAAGCTGTTTTATTTGATTTGTACTCGGGCGTTGCATGAGTTGTTTTTGGTGGAGCAATAATTTGGAAACTGACAACAAAAAACCCTGCAAGCATACCACTCGCAAGGCTTTTCATCATGGTCGGTGAGGGACTCGAACCCGCGACTTCTACCACGTCAAGGTAGCACTCTACCAGCTGAGTTAACCGACCGCTTGGAAATTCTCAAAAAACAGAAAAATTCACCCCACCTATATTATAGTTGTTTAAGCTAAAAACGGCACTGTGCTTGCGGTCTTTTTGCCGCAATACTTCGTCGCAAAAAACCTTGCGTGCTTCTAGCACGCGGCGGTTTTTGCTCCTCGTCTTGCGACAAAAATCCTCGCAATCCCAGCACCATTTTCAACTTAAACAACTATACACCACCACACGCAGTTTGTAAAGCCAAGAATAACCTCTTTACTTTGCCGCAGATATTTATTATACTTCTCGGGAAGGGGGCAGAGCCATGCGTGTGGAACGAATAAGCGAAACACAACTAAAATTTGTACTTATGACAGACGACTTAGAGGCGCGGGACATAAAAATGAACGAGCTTTCGTATGCGTCCGACAAGACACAGCGGCTTTTTCGCGAAATAATGACAATGGTGCAGGACGAGTGCGAATTTACCGAGGGCGAAGCCCCGCTGATGTTTGAGGCTATGCGCGTAGGCGTAGATAGCCTTGTCGTCATGGTGACAAAAATAAGCGAAGCCATGCAAAAGGAACACGCGCTCAACCTAATCCCCTCCGCAAAGCAGGACTGCCGCTTCAAAAAAAGCGACATAATAAAACAGCCCGAAATATCGGGCGCGGAAAGCTGTAGCATATTTTCCTTCGATAGCATAGATTTGCTCGCGGCAGGCATAGCCCGCTTGCCGCAGAATTTTAAGGGCGAGAGCCAGGTCTACAAAATGAACGCGCGCTTTTACTTAATATTGTCTAACGAAACCGAGGACACCCGCCCCACTAGCGAGCTAGAAGCGGTTTTGCACGAATACGGACAAAAGCACGTATCGAACACAATCAGCCGCCAGTATTTGGCAGAACGTGGGCAGGTTTTTATTGCTGAGAATGCGGCGGAGAAGCTACGAGCTTACTAGCGCGTAATTTTACTTGTCGTTATAATGCCCCTTGCAAGCCAATATTTCAACAAACGAGTTTTCGCTGTTTTTAATAATTTTAAAAATAAGCCTGTTTTTTTCGTCAATCTCTACGCTCCACCAGCCGCTTAAATTCCCTCGTAGCGGCTCGGGCTTGCCTATTCCGTTGTAGCCGTTTCTTTATATGTATTGTTAATCTTCTATCTCTATCAGCTCGCGGCGAACAACATTAACGCCCCGAGCCATTTCGTCAGCCCGCAGAACCAATTCTGCTTCGGTAAGCTCGTAGTCCACGCATACATACGTGTTTCGTAAATCAATGTCAAAGGGTATTCTTCGCTCCCTTATCGCTTGGCGTATAAATACGTTAAATGCAGTCGAGAAATTAAAGCCAAGCTCGGTTAAGAAAAGCTCCGCCCTGTCCTTTAAGTCGTCATCAATCATAATGCTAATTTGTGCCATATGCTTTGCTCCTTTTATAAATTAGATTTACCAATCAAGCGACATAATATTTGTTACACAATCTGATTTTCCCCTGCAATGAAGCTATCATCTTGCACCCCTCTCCTCTCCGCCACCACAACCGTCCCAGCCGCCATATCCCCCAACCTCTTGCACCTCTTAGAAAACATAATAACAAACAACCCCACATAAAGCATATCTAAGCTAGAACGCAAAAGTCCGCGTACGAGCGACTGCGTAAAGCCTATGGGCTGGCCGTTGTCGCGTATTACTCGTAGCCCAAAAATGCGCTTGCCCACAGATTGCCCGTTAGTCACAAGCTCCATAACGATAAAATAGCCGGTCTGAATAACAAACACGCTCACCATGCTTATGCCAAGCGCGACACCGCTTACGTCGTTGCCTAGCAGGGCGTAATCAATGCCGTACATAATGCCGAATACCACCAAAAGCGACATCAACACCTGCAACAAATAGTCAATAATAAACGCCGCAAGCCGAGAACCCACACCTGCCAACCGATATTCCAGCTCTATGTTGGACGGCGTAATGATTGTAATTGTTTTCATTGTAGCCTGCCTTATCTGTTTTTTTAATGCAAATATATAAAAAATGATGGAACGCGGATTTTCGCGGATTTAACGGATTTTCGCGGATTTTTTCCCGCGTTCATTAAATCTAGCGGAACACAGATTGCGTGGATTTTTAATTACACGGATTCTAAAAAACACGCCAGACAGAATCCGTGAAAATCCGCCAAATCCGCGAAAATCCGCGTTCCATGCCCTTAAAAATCCACCAAATCAGTGTTCCGCAATTCGCAACAGCTTATGGTATCACTTCATGCGTTTGCCGTTAGTGGCAACACGCCCGAATATACCGATTAACCGCCGCCGCCGCAAATTCCTCCGCGCTACTCTCCACGTTAGGAATGCCCATAGCCGACAAATACCGAAACATGTCCTCGCGTTCCTCCTTAAACTCGCGCGCGGTATCACGCAAAAGCCTGTCTGCCCGCCCTCGGGGTCTAGGCTTGTCACGACCGTCCGCCGAAGCCACAAGCGGCGAAGCCGCACAAAGCTCGTTAAGATTCTCATTCTCCATAAAAATAACCACAGGTAAATGCTTCCTTTTTAGCATTTTCATATTAAAAATAAGCTCGCGCGCTTCCTCGGGAATTTCAAAATCCGTGAAAATGAACACCAGGCTACGCCGCTTCTGTTTTTGGCAAAGTGCTTGGAACGCGCCGCCGTAATCTGCTGTGGAGCGGTTGTCCTCTACCGTGTAGAGCGTGTCCATTATATGGGTCTTGTGTGCCGCGCCCTGCCCTGGCGCGATGTGGGCGCGTACCTGCGAATCGAATACCATAAGCCCTGCCTTGTCGCCGTTTTGGGTTACTATGTCGCTAAGAATTAACGCCGCGTTTATGGCGTAATCTAGCTTTTTGTAGCCGCCTACAGAATAGCTCATAGGGCGCGAAATATCCAGCAAAATATAGACTGGCTGATTACGTTCTATTTGGAACTGGTTTACTATTAGCTTGTTTTCGCGAGAAGTGGCGCGCCAGTTTATTCTGCGGTAATCGTCGCCGTCTACATATGGGCGAAGGCTCTCGAAATCGCTTCCCATGCCGTAATTTTTTATGCTCCTGTCGCCTATTGGCAAAAGCCTATGATTTTGCAGCATTAGGCGATATTTGCTCAAATCCTTGACATTTGGGTATACCTTAAACTCGATAGGACACAAGAATTTTGCGTACTTTACGCAAAGCCCCAAAACGCCCCTGTACCTGATATAAACGTGCTTAAACTCAAAGCAACCGCGCTTTTGTGCAATAAGCGTGTACGAAAATTGCTCCTGCTCGCCGTTGGGAATGAGTAACGCCTTGCTATGGGCGACCGTGTCAAAATGCCGAACAGCCTCGTCACGCACTTCCACGTCCAACGCCGCCCACGAATTGTTTCTTACATAAATAGTAAGCTCGTTTTCCGCGAGAAAATATAGCTTGTCGTTTGCCGCCCTGCGTACCTGTAGGTTGGCTTTTTTTGGCGTAATGCACATGTCGAGCAAAAACAGCCCAAGGATTGTTATATTCCAAAAAGCGAACACAGCAAAGTACGCCCCGCCATAGACCCATGTGGCAAAAACGGCGGCAACGCCCGCAAACGCTAGGCAAATAAAGGTTTTTGTTACACTCACCGCGGTGCCTTAACCTGCGACAAAATGCTTTCAATTACATTGTCGGCGGTTACTCCCTCTATTTCGGCCTCGGGCTTAATCACTATTCTGTGGCGAAGTATTGGCAACGCGAGCGTGTGTACATCGTCGGGGATAACAAAGTCACGCCCGCGAATTGCCGCAAACGCCCTTGACGCAAGCAAAAGCGCGACACTGCCGCGCGGGCTTGCCCCGAATTGTACCGCCCCCACACGGCGCGTGGTTTCTATTATGCTTACTATATAATTTAAAATATCCTCGTCCACGGTGACTGCTTCTATTTCGCGCCGCGCTTGGATAATATGCTCGGCGGTATACATCGGCGATAGCTGCTCGCCGCTCCTGCAAGCGGTGTAGCCTCGCAGCATTTCCTTTTCCGCCGTCACGCCCGGGTAGGTGATTAGAATTTTCATCATAAAGCGGTCGGTCAATGCCTCGGGCAGGGGATATGTCCCCTCGTATTCTATGGGGTTCTGCGTAGCCATAACAAAGAACGGCTCTGCCATTTTGTACGTTTGGCCGTCTATGGTGATTGCGCGTTCCTCCATTACCTCCAGCAACGCCGACTGTGTCTTGGGCGGCGTGCGGTTGATTTCGTCCGCAAGAAACAGCTGTGTAAACAGCGGCCCTTGCCGCAATTCAAAGCCGCCGCTCTGCTGATTAAAAATCTTCGTACCCAAAATATCTGACGGCATAAGGTCAGACGTAAACTGCACGCGCTTACACTGCACGCTAAGAAGCTGTGAAAGCGAACGCGCCCACAGGGTTTTTGCCAAGCCTGGCACGCCCTCGATTAGCACATGCCCCCCCGCCAGCATAGCCGTAATCGCAAGCTCTGTAAGGCTTTCTTGGTTCAAAATACGGCTGTTTAGCTGTTCCTTTATGCCGTCTACTAGGTCTTTAAGCATTTGGTTTGCTCCTTTATTTTAAATTTCTTGCAAAAATTTTTTAAAGGCATGGAACGCGGATTTTTTAAAGGCATGGAACGCGGATTTTCGCGGATTTGGCGGATTTTCGCGGATTCTTTCTCGCGTTCATTAAAAACTAACGAAACACAAATTGCGTGGATTTTTAGTTACACGGATTTTAATAAACACGCCAGATAGAATCCGCGAAAATCCGTTAAATCCGCGAAAATCCGCGTTCCATAATCTTTTAAATCTGCGCTCCATAAAGCTATTGAATTAACAGCGTACTTATTAGCGTATCAAACAACGCCACATACCTTGACAGTATCCGTTCCCCTATAGAACGTGCTACGCCCTCGTGGTATATATGCGAGGTCATGTTTCTATCCTCTAGCATGGTATACCAGTCCTCGCTGTCTATTAGGTCAATGGAAAACGCCTTTTTCAACACGGCCTTTGGCGTTTTTGCGTCACTGTAGCCCTCTGCTTCCAAGTATTCCTTCATTGCTTTCCACGCAAGCTCAAAGGTAAACTCAAAGCGTTGGATAAGCCCATCTCGGTGAAGCTCATCACCGCTTTTGGCATAAATGGTGCTTGCTTCCTTTAGCTTCAGCACGGCATTTTTATAGTGGTCGGATTTCCGTTCCTTCATATATAATGTAACTCCGTCCTCTTGAATATTTTTCAACAGCCGCTCGTCTGTATCGTCATTGACACAAACAACATTTATTTCATAAAGCGTTGGTACATCATCTACTACCTCAAGGCTAAAAGCAACTCGTTCCTGTTCAAAGTAGCCGTCTGCAAAATATACGGCAATATCAATGTCGCTTTTGGGCGTGTTGTCCCCTCTTGCCCTTGAGCCAAATAAGAGAATTTTATCGACATGGTACTTTGCGGCAATTTTTCTGATTTCGTTGTATATGCTTTCCACTGGCTACTTCCGACCCTTTCCCCTCACCCGCCCATAAAGCCGTGCAAGCGCGTGAATATACTCGTTTTCCTGGCGTTCTACTTCCTCGTACAGCGGTACGGGGTTTCCCATACGTTTTGCGAAAAATAGCACAACAAGCACCGCGCCGATTAGAAGCTGTGCGGCTATTACCTTTATTATAAGCGGCAAGCCCTCGTAAAAGCCGACGGCCTCGCCCTCGGTATGCGTACCGCCCGAGCCGCCGCCGTGCCGTCCGCTATGCGAGCCGCCCGCGCTCCACGCTCCGCCATGCTCCGACAAAATAACGTCCGTCCAGATTATATTATTAAGCTCGCGTTCGGTGTGCCAGCGGTCGAGGGTCGTTTGCAGCATTTCGCCGTAGATATGGCTGTTTATTAGCTCGCCATTGGTTATTTTGTTGACATCGCCTGTAATGATTTCGCCTGCGCCGTGTCGATATATCGTATATCCGCCCGCGCTTGTGCCGCTTCGCAGTGCGGTGTCCACGGGCGTACGCGGATAGGCTTGGTGCAGGAAAATCAGCCGTCCGCCGTCCCTTACCCAGTCTAGCAGCGCGCTTGTTTGCATAGGCAGGTCGGGCTGGACAAGAATACATACATCGCCTGTGTTCGACAGCTTGTGGCGTTTTTTCGCCCTTACGGAATAGCCCATATGCCGCAAAGTGTCGTAAAATACGCTTGTACCCGATTCCGTAGTATTGGTATAGGAATAGGGCAAGCCGCTTTCTGTATCAAAAAGCAAGGATACGGCTAACGCCGTCGCCACGATTAAGACAATTATTAGCGTTCTATTTTTCTGCATGGCGTTCCCCTTTATACGATAAAAGAGCCGTTACTGCCGAATTAAATTCCGCAAAGGCTTGGTCGTTCAAAGCCTTATGTCCAAACCACGCATAATGAAAGGCCTCTGCTACCTGTGAAAAATGCGGCGCGAGTTCTGGCGCGGAGCGTTTTAGTTGCTTCAAAATAATAGAATTTGTCGCGTGCGGCTCAATAAATATGCGGTTTTTTTCGTTAAGCGAAAGTATCACCGCGATATATTTGTAACGAACGGCAAGCCGTCTGTCCGCCGCGCTTTCGCTAAGCTGTAAAAGCTCGTCCAAGGTGCAATGCTTCATTTCCTCAAAAATGTCAGATAGGCTGTGCCGTCTTTTTTTCCAAGAACGCGAACGGACAAAGGCATACACCGCCACCACAGCCATAATAATACCCGCAATAATAAAAATAGCCGCGATTATTCCCGAAGCGTTATTGAACGAAAAAGGAACGTCAAAGGAAAACAGCTCGCCAAGGAAGTCCAAAATACCCTGCAAAAAGTCGGCGATTGCCTCGCCTAGCTCTCTACGCCGACCCATAAGCACGTCATACCGCCTGCGGTCTAGCACCTCGTTCATTGCGTTTGGGAAATTCATAGCTCGTCCTCTAGTTCTTCTCTCATTTTAACGCGCTGGTTATAGTACATAAGTGTCTGCAAAATGGCAGGAAGCGGAACAGCGGCTGCGGAAACAAGAGCCATTGCCGCCATGCCAAACGGAGCGACAATCAGGCCCATCAGCGTACCCAAGCCGACCATTTCCGCAATAGCAACAAGGACAATGTTAATTAGCCCGAAAACACTTTGACCGCAAATCGTGAACGCAAGAATAGAAAGCCACCATATAACACGAAGCCCAAGAATACGCCAGAAATCGCCGTATATCAGCCTGCGCGCCCGAGCGAGCGCACCAAAGAACGAGCGTTCCTCAAAAACAGAAACAGCCGTAGCAAGCGCGAAAAAATTGGTAACGACCAGCACTGCCGCCGCCCCAATAAGCACAAAAAACAAGAGGAAAATCACATACGCCACTACCGCCGCCGCAGAGGAATCAACGTATTCGGCGGCAAAGGTAAGCCCCACAGCAGGGACAGCCGCAATGGCAGAAGCCGCCGCAATAATCAAGCCCTGCACCAAAAGACAGCCGCATACGCGGAACAGCGATTTAAAAACCCAAGCTATGCGGCGTTTTGGGCGGTTCAAAAAAGCGCGCTCGGAATAGACCATATGCCCCGTAACTAAACAAGCGTACCAAAAAAGAGCAAGCCCCGCAACCAAAACAGCGGTAAAGCCCCCGAAAACGCCCGAAAAAAGCAAAGCCGTAATAACAGACGAAATCAAAAACCAAATACCGCCCACAAAGCAAACCAAGGCAGTATGCGCAAGCTGTCTGCCAAAGGCTTTTTTGCATACGTCTACCGAGGTGTCCAGAAGCTCTGATGCGTTCATGTAGGTTGTAAAATTCTGCATGTGTACTCCTTTGCTGTAGCCGTCACGACAACACATGAGATAGGAAGCTGTTGCGAATTATGGAACGCGGATTTTCGCGGATTTAACGGATTTTCGCGGATTATTTCTTGCGTTCATTAAAAACTAACGGAACACAAATTGCGTAGCTCTTTAATTACACGGATTCTAAAAGACACGCCAGATAAAATCCGCGAAAATCCGCCAAATCCGCGAAAATCCGCGTTCCATGCCTTTAAAAAATCCGCCAAATCCGCGTTCCAATCATACGAAAAAAATCCGTATTTTAAAAAGTCTGTAATATTTTTTTAATTCATGCAGTTGTCATGCCGTAGCTGTGGTATACTATTGTATCACATTTTTGAAAAGCAATGTCAATATGTTGAGGCTTGGGCTTGATGACGCAATGAATAACCTTGAAAAGAGCTAACATATGTTTACACAATTTTCTGCGCGATTGTTTGAAAAAGCGGTACGCGAGGACTTTATTCTTTCCAGTATGAACGGCACGGAGCTTTTTGATACAAGTCACTGGGTAGCCAAAAAGGTGGAAATGGCAACCCTTATTTTGTTTAACGTAATAGACGCTACCCAAATTGATTTCGAGAGAATCAGAAGCTACGACAAAAAAATATGCGAAAATACGGAAAAAGTGCTAGATGAAATGCCTGCAAGCCAGGTGGCGAATATTTATATACTCGCAGGGGGCGAAATCCCCGCCTTTGACGGCATAGAGGAATACCTGGGGCAGGCGGTGTACAGCATTTTCTGGCATCTTAACCTCGAAACAGGCGAAATAACAGTACCCACGGGGATTCCCAAGAAGCTGTTTAACCTGCGCGCCCTTGTCGCGGATTCCTGCAACGAAAAGGGCGACGGCGAAAAAACCAGCTTTTCCGAAATAAAATATCGCGCCGACGCGCTTCGCCCAAAGGCAAAGCACCGCCACGCGATTATGTCGTACACGATTATTGCGATTAACGCCATGGTGCTAATTCTCATGTACCTAGACGGCTATCACGAAAATGACGTTTCCGTACCCATTCGCTTCGGCGCAATCGTCGTAGACCGTATTATGCGTTTCGGCGAATGGCGGAGGCTGTTTACCTCCATGTTTATTCATTTTGGCTTTTGGCATTTTATCAACAATTCGCTTGGGCTTTTGATTTTCGGCTCGCGAATAGAGCGTTTTCTTGGGCGTAGGTTTTTTATCTTCATTTACATTTTTTCTGGCTTAGTCGGCTCGGCGTTTAGCTTGTTTAATTTGTATATAAATTACCCCACCATACCCTCCGCGGGCGCGTCAGGCGCGATTTACGGGCTTGTGGGCGCGATGTTTGCGTTCACGCGGATTACCAAGCGCGCCATGGATTCTATCGGCTGGTATGTTATGCTAATTTATATAAGCGCGGGAATGGCGTTAGGCTTCGCCACTCCCGGCATAGACAATTTTGCACATATTGGCGGCCTTCTTTGCGGCGCGATTATTGGCGGAGTGGCGGCTTATTCTCGGAAGCGGTACTAGGCACCTTTAAAAAATGCGGACAGAATTTAAAGATTATGGAACGCGGATTTTCGCGGATTTGGCGGATTTTCGCGGATTTTATCTGGCGTGTTTATTAGAATCCGTGTAATTAAAAATGTACGCAATTCGCGTTTCCTTAGTTTTTGATGAAAGCGAGAAAGAATCCGCGAAAATCCGTTGAATCCGCGAAAATCCGCGTTCCATAAATCTCACTTCAATTCACAAGAGCTATCCTAAAGGGCGTGCTGGAACTTCGCGCCCACAATATCCGCGCGTTGCTCGGCTAATTCCCATGGGTAGTTGTCTATAAATTTGTTGATATAGGCCGCCTTGTTTGTTCCGTATTCCATAAAATACGCGTGCTCGTACATGTCTAGCACCATTATGGGAAACGCGCCTGCGATATGCCCCTCGTCATGCAGGTCTAGCAAAATATTGCGGCAAGTGCCTGTGCGTTGCTCGTATACCAAAATACACCAGCCGCGCGCAGATGTCGCACATGCGACAAAATCCGCTTTCCATTTCTCAAATCCGCCAAAATACTTATCAAAAATAGCCTGCATGTTTTTGCCCGGCGCGGTTTTGCAGTTGCCGAGGTTTTGGAAATACATTTCGTGCAGAATTATGCCGTTTATTGCATAAGTTTCTGTCTTTTTCCACCCGCGGTAATGTCCGCCTGACGGGCTTGCGGTTTGCAGCTCGGGCTGGGTCGCAAGCGTTTTGTCGGTTAGGTTTGTCATGGTTACATAGCCCTCATACAGCGTAATGTGCGCGTCAAATTGGCTCTTGTTTACCACCGATGTGGTATAAGGAAATTTAATTGCGGAAACTTGCATAATATGACCTCCAGTTTTTTTCTTCTGGGGAAGTATATTCGGGAGGGAGGGGAAGTGTGACAGATTGGTGGCGGTAGAAACAAAAAAAGGGCTTCGCCCTTTTTTTGTTTCTAGCTACACGCCAACAAGCCTAAAGGCTCGTAACGACATTCCCACCAACCCCAAAGCAAGCCGTCAAGGCTCGTGACGACATTCCCACCACACTACAGCGGTAAAAAGCGACTATGTCGCCCCCCTAAAACTGCACCACATTAACAATCTTACTCAAATACTCCATTTCCCCCTCATTATCCTTAGCCTTCAACGATTGCGAGGCCGCTACTATTTGCAGCCAGCGTTCTACATATTGCCGCGGAGTGTCCGCTTTTTTGCAAAACGTCTTTAAATAGTATTCGCCCTCCTCCTTGCGGTTGTTAAGCAGGAAAACAAGGTACGTACGCGCTACGTCTGCGGAGGCGTTGCCCTTGGTGACATGCGCCCAGTCTAGTATGCAATATTTGCCGTCAGGCATGACGATAATGTCACTAGGGTGCAGGTCGCCGTGACAGACCTTGTTGTGGCGCGGCATACCGTCTAAATGCGCCCGCAGCTCGTATTTTGTCATATGGTCAAATTCCGTAAGCGCGATTTTATGGGTCATTTTGTCGCGATGGTTTGTAAGCAACGGACACCGCTTCTCGTGTATGTCCATTTGAATATCCACCATCATCTCCAGGTATTTGTTTTTATCGGCGGGGTTTTCTTCCATTAAGTCGGCAAAGGTTTTGCCCTCGATATATTCAAAAGCTATCGCCCACTGTCCGTCTATCATCGTTACTTCCAACACAGCAGGTATGCGTATACCTATTTCCTCCACGCGCGCGTTGTTTAACGCCTCGTTCAAGATGTCCGCCTTGGAATAATCCTTGTTAAACATTTTGATACATCTGTCGCCGTCGCGGTAAATCGTCTTGTTTTTCCGTTCCGCGATAATTTGGTCAAATTTCATGCTGTCAATCCTTTCCAGTTTTTGGCTCGCCTTTAGCGATTTTACGCAGACTTAAAAAGTGATTTATGGAACGCGGATTTTCGCGGATTTGGCGGATTTTCGCGGATTCTGTCTGGCGTGTTTATTAAAATCCGCTTAATTTAAAATCCACGTAATCCACGTTCCGTTAGCTTTAATGAAAGCAAGAAAGAATCCGCGAAAATCCGCCAAATCCGCGAAAATCCGCGTGCCATTTCTTTTAAATCCGCTAAATCCACGTTCTATCTTCACCCATGATAGACGTTCAAATAAATCTCCCGCATTTCCTCCATAAGCGGATAACGCGGATTAGCCCCTGTGCATTGGTCGTCAAACGCCTGCTCCACCATGTCGTCCAGCTGTGCCATAAATTCTTCCTCCGAAATACCATAGTCCTTTATAGACCGTTTTATTCCGATAAGCTCTTTTAATTCGTCTATTTTTTCGAGCAGCCTCTGCGTTTTTTCGTCGTCGTCCTTGCCGCCAAGCCCTACGAAGGAAGCGATTTCCGCGTAGCGTTCAGTCGCCTTGGGGTACTTGTACTGGGAAAACGTACCCATCTTTTTGGGATTGTCGGTGGCGTTAAATTTGATTACCTCGTTAATCAGAAGCGCGTTAGCCACGCCGTGCGGTAAGTGGAACGCCGCGCCGAGCTTATGCGCCATAGAGTGGCATATTCCCAAAAACGCGTTAGCAAACGCCATGCCCGCCAGCGTGGAAGCGTTCGCCATTTTTTCACGCGCTTGCTCGTTTGCGCCGTCCTTGTAGGCTATGGGCAGGTATTTGAAGATATTTTTGATGGCGGTAAGCGCGATACCGTCCGTGTAGTCGGTAGCAAGCATGGAAACATACGCCTCCAGCGAGTGCGTAAGCGCGTCTATGCCCGAGGCCGCCGTAAGTCCGCGCGGCATATCCATCATATAATCAATGTCAACTATAGCAATATTTGGCAGAAGCTCGTAGTCCGCGAGCGGATATTTTATGCCAGTGCTTTCGTCCGTAATAACCGCAAAGGGCGTGACCTCGCTGCCAGTACCCGCGGTAGTGGGAATTGCGATAAAATTCGCCTTTGCTCCCATTTTCGGGAACGGGTTAATGCGCTTGCGAATGTCCATGAAGCGCATGGCTAGGTCGTGGAAGTCTACGCTTGGGTGTTCGTACAAGACCCACATGATTTTTGCCGCGTCCATAGCAGAACCTCCGCCAAACGCGACAATGCAGTCAGGCTCAAATGCCGCCATAGCCTTCGCGCCCTCTACGGCACATTCGAGGGTGGGGTCGGGAAGCACATTAAAGAACGTGGTATGCTTTATTCCCATAGAATCTAGTGATTTTTCCACTGTTTTTGTGTAGTTATTTTTATACAAAAATTCGTCCGTCACGATAAACACTTTTTTCTTGTTGTACACGTCCTTCAGCTCGGCAAGCGCGACTTGCAACGAGCCTTTTTTGAAATAAATTTTTTCGGGTGTTCTGAACCACAGCATGTTTTCCCTCCGCTCGGCTACGCTTTTTATATTTAAAAGATGCTTTACCCCTACGTTTTCGGACGTGGAATTTCCGCCCCACGAGCCGCAGCCAAGTGTAAGCGACGGCGCGAGCTTAAAATTGTACAAATCGCCTATTCCGCCATGAGAGGACGGCGTATTTACCACTATTCTACAGGCTTTCATAGCGTTCTCGAACCGCGTTAAATCCTCATTGCAGTTTTCTATATAAATGGAAGCCGTGTGGCCGTAGCCGCCGTCCTTTATTAGTCTGTCGGCTTTTTCGATGGCTTCGCCAAAGTCGGCATATTTGTACAACGCCAACACAGGCGACAGCTTCTCGTGCGAAAATTCCTCCTCGAAGTCTACGCTTTCTACCTCGCCTATGAGTATTTTTGTGTCCTTGGGAACGGTAACGCCCGCTATTTCCGCTATTCTCGCGGCGGCCTGCCCCACTATTTTTGCGTTAAGCGCGCCGTTTACCACTATGGTTTTTCGTACCCTTTCGCACTCGTCCGCGTTTAAAATATAACAGCCGCGCTTTGTAAATTCCTGTTTAACTGCATCATAAATCTGCGCGTCGCATATTACGGACTGCTCCGAGGCGCAAATCATGCCGTTGTCAAAGGTTTTTGACACAATCACGGAGCTTACCGCCATGGCAATGTCGATTGACCTATGAAACACGGCAGGGACATTGCCTGCGCCTACGCCGATAGCGGGCTTGCCCGACGAATACGCCGCATGAACCATGCCCGGCCCGCCCGTGGCGAGTATTAAATCCGCGTTTTGCATGACCTCGGTGGACATATCCAGCGACGGCGTTTCTATCCACGCGAAAATGCCCTCGGGCGCGCCTGCCTTGACCGCCGCATCGTAGACAATTTTTGCGGCGGCGGCGGTACACAGCTTCGCCCTTGGGTGCGGCGCAAAGATAATGCCGTTGCGCGTTTTAAGCGCGAGCAACGCCTTAAAAATAGCCGTAGACGTAGGATTCGTTGTAGGAATAACGGCGGCGATTACGCCCATAGGCTCGGCGATTTTGCGTATACCAAAAAACGTGTCGTCCTCGACCACGCCGCAGGTTTTTACGTCCTTGTAGGCATTGTAAATATATTCCGCGGCGTAATGATTTTTTATTACCTTGTCCTCGACCACGCCCATGCCTGTTTCCTTTACCGCCATTTTGGCAAGTGTTATCCTGCTGTGGTTTGCCGCCAGCGCGGCGGCTTTAAAGATTTTATCCACCTGTTCCTGTGAAAATTCCGCATACTTTTCCTGCGCGCGGCGTACCTGCGCCATTGCCGCCGCAAGGTTGTCTATGCTGTCAACTGCAAGATTTAATTCCATAAGTGATTTGCCTCCTAGAAGTGCTTATTACTCCGCCGACTGAGCTGGTGTGGAGTAATAGAGAAAATTCCTCTTGTTTCAATTTATGTTATTGGGTGGGAAATGTCAAGGTGATACTGACACGAGGTGGAGCAGGGCAAAAATACGTCACAAAAATTTACGCCCCCTGCAATGGGTAAAAATTGCAGGGGGCGTAAATGCGACCAGTTGCGGAGGCAGGATTTGAACCTACGACCTTTGGGTTATGAGCCCAACGAGCTACCAAGCTGCTCCACTCCGCGCCAACAAAGGTTATAATATCATGTGTTTTATGAAAATGCAAGGCTTAGATTTGTAAATTTAGAAATTTTTTGTTATGGCTTGTATTGCAGTTAAGGTTAATACTCTTGTTGATTGTTATTTATGGGACACGGATTTGGCGGATTTACGCAGATTTTAAAGATATACAACACGGATTTACGCGGATTACGCGGATTTTATCGGACTTGGCGGATTTTCGTGGATTTAGCCGCGAGCCAATCCGCGTAATCCGTGAAAATCCGTTGAATCCGTGTTTAATTTACATATTTCGGCTTCGTGCGTTTGTCCTGTATCGTTTATGGGAACACCTTGAAAATTAACGCCGAGCCGTTTATAATGAGGGGGAAACATTAACTTAAACCCGCGCTTGCTTATTTCCTTGCTCAACGCGGTTTTTGCTAATAAGAAAATCCCGCGCGTTGTAACGGCCGTAACAATCGAAAATCCGAATTTGGAAAAGGAATCAATCGAGGACAAATATTCCATACTGGACATACGCGCAGGGCTTGACGATGGAACGAGCGTTCTCATAGAAATGCACATGTACAGCTTAGGCGAGCTGAAGGCCAAGACAATCCGCACTTGGGCGAAGTCCTTTGGCTCGTATTTAGTGTCGGGCGACCGCTACACGGGGCAACCGCCGACTGTTTCTATCGCGTTTACGAATGGACAGGTCGAGCCGCTAAGGAAAAGCGCGGCCGCAACGAATAAAATCCACAGCCTTTGCATGATAATGGATTGTGAGGATTTTTCGGTGCTGTCCGATGCAATGGAATTGCACTATATTGATATGAAAGCGTTCGCAAAAGCCGTAAACGAGGCAGGAAACCTAAACGCGGGCGTTACGGAGGAGGCTATGCTGGCAAAATGGCTGTCCGTAATCACGCAAAAGGAAATAACTGACAAAACCATAATCGAAAACGCATGTAAAGACGAGGAGGAACTCAAAATGGCAATTTCGACACTAGCACTACAGGGCGAGGACAAAAACCTGCGCTTTGATTATGAGCGTAGGCAGACTGAGATTTATTATGATAATAAGGAGAAGTATGACTTGAATTGTCGGATAGCGGAGCAGGCTGTACAGCTAGAAGAAAAAGACATACAGCTAGAGGAAAAAGACATACAACTAAAAGAACTAGCTACGCTTATTGCTGAGCTTCGGTTGCGGCGGGGGGGGGGGTGAGGGTGTCGGCTGGGGGTGGGTAAAAGGGGCGGTAAGGTATGCAAGGCAATAACGCGGGGATTAGCCGCGTTATTGCCTTGTTTTTTGTGGTTTATATTAGGGGG
>Ga0099364_10002313_pt1 | contig 30514 bp, 26 predicted proteins | sample TergutTh196P3_FD_73070 | JGI IMG/M metagenome (GOLD analysis project Ga0099364, IMG submission 73070) | Microcerotermes parvus P3 segment gut microbial communities from Pointe-Noire, Republic of the Congo - Th196 P3 | ecosystem: Host-associated > Arthropoda: Insects > Digestive system > Gut ...
TCAAACTCGCTACCGAAAACCACATGAACATGCTCACCCAACACCCTGATCGCGTCCAATCTTATTTCAATGATCCTAAAACCAAATATGCCGCATAATATTCAATACTTAATGGCCTGGTGAATATTTTGCGGAACTGCTCTGACAAAGGGCGGAGCTTCCCTGGCTGAAGCATTGCTGCGCAGCGAGCAATCCGGTAAAAATAAGGGCAAAAAGAAGCTGCGGCTTCCCCAGGATCAAGCGAAGGTCAAAGCGCAAGCCATCTTCACCTTCGTATGTTACAAATTGACCCGGATAGCGACGCTGCTCGGTTGGCGATTATCTGCGCGAAATGGCGGCTTGCGCCCGCTGATCGCCGCAAGGCGAACGACAACCCGGGTCGAGCATCCTGTTAAGGCCGAGGTGACTCAATCATTGCCATGGATGATAAGGTAATTCAAAATTGTGCTTTTCCCTTTCAAGACAGATAAAATATACGGGATTTGACGCATTGATTTCCAAGAGGCTTGAGGCCCGTCATTAAAACCGGAAAATCGGGATGATGGTTGTGGTCTCCGCCGCCCTGTTTCCCCTTTTCATTCCTGAAAGGAACTCTCATGCTAGAAGCCTACCGCGCCCACAGAGCCGAGCGCGCCGCACTCGGTATCCCCGCGCTGCCACTTTTCAGGCAGCAGACCGCTGATCTGATCGCGCTTTTGAAAAACCCGCCTCCGGGCGAGGAAGCATTCTTGCTGGAATTGTTGACCTGCCGCGTGCCTGCCGGCGTGGACGACGCCGCAAAGGTAAAAGCCGAGTTCCTCGCAGAAGTTGCCAAAGGTAAGGATAATTCTCCCCTCGTTTCCCCGGAAAAAGCGACCGAACTTCTGGGAACCATGCTGGGCGGTTTCAACGTCAAGCCCCTGATCGAACTCCTGGACGCTCCGAAAGTAGGAGCTATCGCAGCGGAAGGACTGAAAAAAACCCTGCTCGTTTTCGATTATTTCAACGATGTCGTCGCGCTTGCGAAGGCAGGGAACCAAAACGCCCAGACCGTGCTCCAATCATGGGCGGAGGGCGAATGGTTCACCTCACGCCCGGAAGTGCCTGCCGCGCAAAAACTGACGGTATTCAAGGTGACGGGCGAAACCAACACCGATGATCTTTCCCCCGCGCCGGACGCCTGGTCGCGGCCTGATATTCCCCTGCACGCGCTTGCTATGCTGAAAAATCCGCGCCCTGGCATTGAGGCGGATGAAGCAGGCGCGCGCGGGCCGGTAATGCAACTGGCAAAGCTGGCGACGAACGGACACCAAATCGCTTATGTTGGCGATGTGGTGGGAACAGGCTCTTCACGCAAATCAGCCACCAATTCGGTGCTCTGGTTTACCGGCGAGGATGTACCTTTCGTACCGAACAAGCGTTTCGGCGGGGTGTGTTTGGGCAGCAAGATTGCCCCGATCTTCTTCAACACTATGGAAGACGCAGGCGCGCTGCCGGTGGAGATTGACGTATCCGCCATGAATATGGGCGATACGATCGAGCTTCTGATTGACGCGGCAAGCGCAAAAGTGACCGCGAAAAAAGATGGCGCGGTGATCGCGGAAGCCATTTTGAAAACGCCGGTCATTCTGGATGAAGTGCGCGCCGGCGGGCGTATTCCGCTCATTATCGGGCGTGGTTTGACCGCCAATGCCCGCGCCGCGTTGGGTCTGCCTCCTTCCACACTTTTCCGCCAGCCGGGACAACCTGATGATCCCGCTACAGGCTACACTCTGGCGCAAAAGATGGTAGGACGCGCCTGCGGCCTGCCGGAAGGCAAGGGAGTATGGCCGGGCACTTACTGCGAACCGAAGATGACCACGGTCGGCTCCCAGGATACGACCGGCCCGATGACCCGCGACGAATTGAAAGACCTGGCCTGCCTTGGCTTTTCCGCCGATCTGGTGATGCAGTCCTTCTGCCACACGGCGGCATATCCCAAGACGGTAGATGTCAAAACGCACCGCGAGTTGCCCGACTTCATCAGCACGCGGGGCGGGGTGGCGTTGCGTCCGGGCGACGGCGTAATCCATTCCTGGCTCAATCGCCTGCTCCTGCCTGATACCGTCGGCACGGGCGGCGATTCCCATACCCGTTTCCCCATCGGGATTTCCTTCCCGGCAGGCTCCGGTCTCGTCGCCTTTGCCGCCGCAACCGGCGCTATGCCGCTTGATATGCCTGAATCTGTGCTGGTGCGCTTCAAGGGCAGGATGCAGCCCGGCATAACCTTGCGCGATCTGGTTAATGCCATTCCCTGGTACGCGATCAAGGCAGGGCTTCTGACTGTGGCAAAACAGGGCAAGAAAAACATTTTTTCAGGCCGCATTCTGGAGATTGAAGGATTGCCTGATCTGAAAGTAGAACAGGCTTTTGAACTGACCGACGCCTCTGCGGAACGCTCCGCCGCCGCCTGTACGGTGGCGCTTAACCGCGCCCCGGTGGTCGAATACCTGAATTCCAACATCACCCTGATGAAATGGATGCTTGCCAATGGCTATCAGGACGGGCGCACCTTGAGGCGTCGAATTGAAGCCATGCAGGAGTGGATTGAAAAAGGTGAATTGCTGAAGGCGGACGCGAACGCGACATACGCGGCGGTTATTGAAATTGACCTTGCCGATGTGAAGGAGCCTATCCTTGCCTGTCCGAACGACCCGGATGATGTCAAACTGCTGTCGGAAGTTGCGGGCGATAAGGTAGATGAGGTGTTCATCGGTTCCTGCATGACCAATATCGGTCATTTTCGCGCGGCGGGGAAAATTTTGGATGGGGTGTCGGATATTCCAACCAGACTTTGGATTGCGCCGCCCACCAGGATGGACGCGATGATGCTGACCGAAGAAGGCTATTACGGCGTACTGGGCAAATCCGGGGCGCGCATGGAAATGCCTGGCTGTTCGCTCTGCATGGGCAATCAGGCGCAGATACGCAAAGGCGCCACTGCGGTTTCCACTTCCACCCGTAATTTCCCCAATCGTTTGGGTCTGGATACCAATGTTTACCTGTCTTCTGCCGAGCTTGCCGCCATCTGTGCCTTGCTGGGCAGGATTCCGACCGTGCCCGAGTACATGCAGCACATTGAGCGGGTTAACGCGAAAGCCGCCGATATTTACCGCTACATGAATTTCGACCAGATTGCCGAGTTTGTGGAAGCAGCGGAAACTGTCTGAGCGTGATTCCCCTGGCCTGCCCTTGGCGTTCCAAGAGGGCAAAAGGGCGCACACAGTCGTGACGCATAAAAAACACCCTGCCTGATGTTCGACGGGGTGTTTTTTTATGCTGGTGGGTCGGGTGAGACTCGAACTCACGACCAACGGATTAAAAGTCCGCTGCTCTACCGACTGAGCTACCGACCCAAATACGGAAAACCGTACATTTTAGCGACTGTATGGAAAAAGGTCAATGCCATGCCGATTCGGTAGCCCGGTCGTTGTGGCGATTGGGTTCGTATTTTTTCGATAGCCAGGGAATCAAGCCATTCCTCTGCTGCTGACAATGCGTAGCCAGATTGTTAAAATATGTTTTTTCATTGTTTGAATGACAGGTACGGGCATGCATAATGGGATGGTATTGAAGAACACGGTCGTAACGCTGGACTATAGCGTGGTGGATACAGACGGCGGACTGGTCGACGAAGGGCGTGAAGCATTGGTTTACCTGCATGGCGGCTATGACGATATTTTTCCAAAAATAGAGGAAGCGCTGCATGAGAAGCGGATTGGCGAGAGCGTGACCGTGCGCTTGCAGCCGGGCGAGGCGTTTGGCGAATACGATCCGGAGTTGGTTCAGGTGGAGCCGCGCGATGATTTTCCGCGCGAGCTGGAAGTTGGCATGATGCTTGAAGGCGCTCCGGAAGGAAGCGGCGAAGAAGATTTTATCCTGTATCGCGTTACCGACATCGCGGGCGACAAGGTGATACTGGATGGCAATCATCCGCTGGCAGGAAACGCGCTGGTGTTTACCTGTACGGTCACAGCGGTGCGCCCCGCAAGCATGGAAGAAATCGCGCACGGGCATGTGCAGGGCGCGGATGAGGGCGGATATATCTGTCATTAAAAAAGCGAAAGAGAAGCGAAAATGGAAAAATTTGTCACTTTCTCCGGTCTTGTTGCCCCGCTGGATCGCAACAACGTTGATACGGACGCGATTATTCCCAAGCAATTCCTGAAATCCATCAAACGAACCGGGTTTGGGCCGAATGCGTTTGACGAGTGGCGCTATCTGGATCAGGGCGAACCGGGCATGGACAACAGCAGCCGTCCCCTGAATCCCAATTTTGTCCTCAACCAGGAGCGTTACCGAGGCGCGTCGGTTTTGCTTACTCGTGCCAATTTTGGCTGCGGCTCCAGCCGCGAGCACGCGCCATGGGCGCTGGCGGATTTCGGTTTCAAGGTGATTCTGGCTGAATCCTTCGCCGATATTTTCTTCAATAACTGTTTCAAGAATGGACTTCTGCCCCTGATGTTGCCTAAAGCGGAAATTGACGCGCTTTTCGGCCTCACCGAGCACACGCCGGGGTTTTCGCTTGCTGTGGATCTGGCGGAACAGACGATTGCTCGGCCCGATGGCTACGTAATTCCGTTCCAGGTGGATGCGTTTCGCAGGGAGTGTCTATTGAATGGTTGGGATGATATTGGCCTGACGCTTCGCCACGCAGATGCAATCCGCGCGTTCGAGGAACGACGCCAGCGGGAACAGCCGTGGTTGTTCGCGGCATGATGCTATCTTCGGAGGGATGAAAAAATGATGGAATCACTGGTTATGCTGTTTGTCAATGTTGTTCCTTTTCTGCTTATTGTACTGGTTTACTTTTTCATGATGCGCTCTTTCAGCGGTAGCCAGTCGCACACAGTTCGGCTTTTAGAGCGGCAAATCAATTTGATTGAGCGCCAGAACGATCTGGTTGAGCGTCATACGCAGGCCGCCGAACGTATTGCGGCGGCGCTGGAAAAGAAGAACGAAATAGATTGATTGCTGAAATAGCCATTCAAGGACAGGATATGACGAAAAAAATCTGTATTCTCCCCGGTGACGGTATTGGCCCTGAAATTACGGTGGAAGCGGTGTGTGTGCTGCAAGCCCTGAATCTTGGCTTTGAGATGGAAACCGCGCTTCTGGGCGGCGCGGCTGTTGACGCGACCGGCGTCCCCTACCCGGAGGCAACCCAAAAGCTCGCCAGTGAGGCAGACGCCGTGCTGCTCGGCGCGGTGGGCGGGCCGAAATGGGATACATTGCCCCGTGAACAGCGCCCGGAACGCGGCCTGCTCGGCATCCGCAAGCATCTGAATCTGTTTGCCAACCTGCGCCCTGCCGTGCTTTATCCCGAACTGGCGAATGCCTCTACCCTGAAAGCGGAAATCGTTGCCGGACTGGATATTCTGATCGTGCGCGAATTGACCGGGGATATTTATTTCGGCCAACCGCGTGGAATCGAAACCCGCAATGGCGAGCGTTTCGGTTTCAATACCATGCACTATTCGGAATCTGAGATTCGCCGCATTGGCCGCGTCGCGTTCGAAGCTGCCAGAAAGCGCAATAAAAAAGTGTGTTCCGTCGACAAGATGAACGTACTGGAAACCACCCAACTCTGGCGTGATGTCATGAATGAGCTTGCGCCGGAATACCCGGATGTGGCGCTTTCGCATATGCTGGTGGACAATGCCGCCATGCAGCTTGTGCGCGCCCCCCGGCAATTCGACGTTATGGTGACCGGCAATATGTTCGGCGACATTCTCTCCGATGAAGCCTCGATGCTGACCGGCTCTATCGGCATGTTGCCTTCGGCGTCACTGGATGAGAACAATAAGGGGCTTTATGAGCCATCGCACGGTTCCGCCCCGGACATCGCCGGGCAAAATGCGGCCAATCCTCTGGCGACCATTCTGTCAGCTGCTATGATGTTGCGCTATTCATTTAATTTGGAAGAAGCGGCAAAGCGGGTGGAGGGCGCGGTTAAAAATGTGCTGGCGCGTGGATTGCGTACCGGAGATATTTACGAGCCGGGTATGACACGGGTTGGCACGAAACAAATGGGGAACGCGGTACTGGCTGAACTCTAAAAGGAAAATGGTATATTCTGAAAATGCGTCTATATGATCCGGTAAAACTTTTTGTTGGAAACAGCGCTGCGCGTTCTGGTCACAATGTAGTTTTGAATACGGGTCTCGCCTGACTCCGCCATAAATGGCGGAGTCAGGCGAGGCAAAGCGTAACAGGGAGCCGAAGGCTCCCCAGGACCGTATCGAGGAATCCCCTGCCTTCAGGCAGGGTGACTCAATACGGGTCGAGTTTTAATCCCCGCCATGGCTGGCGGACTAAACGAGAAACCTCTGCCATGTATGGCATAGTGACTCAAATTGTTTAAGAGGTGGTTATGAAACGAGTTGGTTTGGTTGGTTGGCGCGGCATGGTGGGTTCTGTGCTCATGCAGCGGATGGCGGAAGAAAATGACTTTGCCTGGTTTGAACCCATTTATTTTTCGACCTCCAATGCCGGGGGCGAAGCGCCTGTTTTCGGAGGCAGGAAGGCCAATGAGTCTTTGCGGGACGCAAGCGATATTGATATGCTCAGGATGTGCGACATCGTTGTGACCTGTCAGGGCGGCGATTACACGAAGGAAGTATTCCCGAAGCTGCGCGGCGCGGGCTGGCAGGGACACTGGATTGATGCTGCCTCGGCGCTCAGGATGGCTGACGACGCGGTTATCATCCTCGACCCGGTAAATCTTGATGTCATTGAGAATGCGCTTGCGAAAGGCGGCAGGAACTGGATTGGCGGAAACTGCACGGTATCGCTGATGCTGATGGGGCTGGGGGGGCTGTTCCGGTACGATCTCGTCGAATGGGTGTCGTCGATGACCTACCAGGCCGCTTCCGGCGCGGGGGCGCAAAACATGCGCGAACTCCTCGCGCAAATGGGCGCGCTCCACGCTTCGGTGGCCGACCTGCTTGTCGACCCGGCTTCGGCCATTCTCGATATCGACCGCCGAGTGGCCGAGACGATGCGCTCCCCGGCGTTTCCCACCAGGAACTTCCGCAACACGCCGCTGGCGGGCAGCCTCATTCCGTGGATCGACGCGCCGGTCGAACACGGGCAGTCGAAGGAAGAGTGGAAGGGCGGCGCGGAGTGCAACAAGATTCTCGGCAGGCCGCCGTTTCGCGCGGCGGGCAGTATCCCGGTAGATGGCCTGTGCGTGCGTATCGGGGCCATGCGCTGCCATTCGCAGGGATTGACCATCAAGCTGAAGAAGGATGTGCAGCTCGACGAGGTATCCGACATCATTGCTTCAGCCAACGAATGGGTGAAGGTTGTACCCAATGAGCGCGAGATTTCCGAGCGCGAACTCACTCCTGCCGCAGTGACGGGAACGCTTTCCGTCCCCATTGGTCGTATCCACAAGCTGGCGATGGGGCCGGAATATCTGGGCGCGTTCACTGTGGGGGATCAGTTGCTATGGGGCGCGGCAGAGCCGTTACGGCGCATGTTGCGCATTCTGCTGGCCTGACCGCGCGTCTCGAAGAAGGGCCCCAACCTTCAGGTTGGGGCGACTCACAGATTCTCCCCAATTAGCGCGCAGGTTCCGCGTGCGCTTTTTAGTTTTCAGGCGATATGTGTGGTGAAAATGCCGAAAGAACTTTTCCTGAGAATCAAGATTAGCTTGCGCGTCTAAGTATATGATGTTATTTTGAAAATCCAATTCGGACACAAAGGTGGCAACGTGATAACAAATTGCTTGCTGATTGATGGGAGGCAGGAAGATACGCTCTGTAAGGCAAGGCGTGGCGCGGCCTTTGTGGCCTCTGCCTTTTCTCTTGTCATGATGCTGTCTGCCCAGTTGGCAAACGCGGCCGGGATGGAAGGAATTCAGGTACATTCCCTTTTGGGGCAGCCCCTGCGGGCGGAGATCAATGTTTCGGCAACAAGAGATGAACTGGGTTCAATGACAGTGCGTTTGGCAGACCCGGAACAATTTTCCCAGACCGGGCTTAGTTATTCCCATGAACATACCCGTTTGCGTTTGTCAATGGAAAAGCGGGGTGATAAGAGCGTTGTTGTTATCCGTTCTCTTGATCCGATAAATGAGCCTTACCTTGATCTTTTGGTGGAATTGAACTGGCAGGCGGGTCGCCTGATGCGCGGTTATACGGTTTTGCTTGATCCTCCCGAAGTAGCTTCCCAGATGCTTTACCAACCCGCTACGGTGGCGCCTTCCGTGACTTCCTCTTCGGCAGAGTCTAAGCCGGTCGCGCAGCCACAGGAGCCGGTTGCGCAACCACAGGAACCGGTCGCGCAGCAGCAGGAACCAATCGCGCAGCCGCAGCCGCAGGAGCAGCAGGCCGCGCAGCCGCAGCAAGCGCGCCCGACGTCTGGAACTCCCGGCGCTGAGTACGTGGTCAGGAAGGGAGACAACCTGCACCGTATTGCTACTGCCAACCAATTGTCGGGCGTGAGTCTGGACCAAATGATGGTGGCGCTCTATCGTAATAATCCGGAAGCATTTAGCGGCAATAACATGAATCGTTTGCGGCAAGGCGCGGTGTTGCGCCTGGCTGATGAAATTGATGTTTCTCTCATAACGCAGCAGGAGGCAAGGCAGGTGATCCGTACCCAAACCGCTGCCTGGAACCAGTATCGGCGTACCTTGGCTTCCTATGCGGGCGAGACGGGCGTGGCGACAGGTGACGGCGGGCGTTCGGCTACAGGCACGGTAAGCGCCAAAGTGGACGACAAATTGCCGCCTGCTGAAACAGGCGACCAGGTACAGGTTTCCCGCAGCAATCCGAGCAAGGGTAGCGCCGGGGTGAGCGAAGAAGACATGATCGCGCAGAACAAGCGTTTGCAGGAATCCAAGGAACGGGTTGCGGCGCTGGAAGAAATCGTAGCTAACCTGCAAAGGCTCCTGGAATTAAGAGAGCAGAATTTGCAGGAGATACAAAAACAGCAGAATTCTTCACCTGCTGGGGATGAAAGACCAAAAACCGGGCGTTCCGGCAGGCCGGCCGCTTCTTTGGGCAGGGAATTCCCCGGCGGACAAACCGAAGGGCAAATTTTTTCAACCATTTATGCTTACAGGGTGGCAGCGTGATGAAGAAAAATACTTTTCTTTTCTCTAATGGCGCCGTGGCGTCCAGTCTTGTGCTGGCGCTTTTGTCTCCTCTGGCTGGAGCGGCAGGCTTGAATGAAATCACCGTATATTCCGCTTTGGGGCAACCCTTGCGGGCGGAAATTCGGGTGAGTGCGACGGCGAAGGAAATTCCAGGCATGGAAGCGCGTCTGGCTTCGCCGGAAGTCTTTGCCAGCAATGGCATGAACTATGCCGTCAGTATGCGCCAGCTACGCTTCAACGTGGAGAGACGCGGCAGAGGCGTGGTTATCAAGGTGACTTCCGACGGGCCGATCAACGATCCGATCATGAGTTTCATGCTGGATTTGACCTGGCCGGATGGGCGTCTGACCAAGGGATATACCTTCCTGCTTGATCCTGTGGATGTTGGACGGGGCGCGCCGGTTTCCACCATGCCTGATGGCGCGGCGCGTTATGCTCGCACCACGCAGCCTCCGGTAGCGCAGAGCGCCTATGTTCAACCGGAAGTGCAGCAGGATGTCACTCCCAGGCGAGGCGGGCGTTCGGTTTCCACCCCCTCTGCCAGGCCGGACGCCAAGGCCGAGAGCAAAGCGGAAGATGGGGGAGTAGGCCATTTCGTCCGCAGGGGCGAAACGCTGCATAGCATTGCTCGCAGGAATCTCTCCGGCGGAGTGACGCTGGAGCAGATGATTGTGGCATTGTATCGCAACAACATCGTTGCTTTTGAAAACGGCAATGCCAATCGTTTGCCGACTGGCGCGCTTCTGCGGATTCCTTCGGTAGCGGAAGCGACTCAGCTTTCTCCGGAAGAGGCGCGTGAGGTTTATCGCGCGACTTTCACTGCGGTGAGAGCTACGCCTCGTCCGGCTACGACACCCAGGCAGCCTGCACTTTCTGCGGAAGACAGGGCGCGTGCGCGTGAGATTCAAGAAAATGAGGCGCGCGTGCGCAAGCTAGAGCAGGAGGCTGCGCAACTGCAAAAAGAAGTGGAAGCGCAGGAAAAACGTATTGCCGATGAGCAGGCGAAACAGCAAGCGGCGATAGACGCAAAGGCTGCTGCGGATGCACAAGCTGCTGCTGACGCAAAGGCTGCGGCGGATGCACAAGCTGCTGCTGAAGCAGAACTGGAAGCTGCGAGACAGGCGCTAGAGGCTGAAAAAAAGAGGCTTGATGATTTGGCGCAAACTACACAGCCGACATCTGATGATGTTGTTGTAGATGATAGAACAGAGCCGGTAGAGCAGCCTCCTGTTGCAGTGCAGGAACCGGTAGAACAGCCTCCTATTATTACAGATACTCCTGTAGAGCCACAGCAAGTTGAACCGCCACAGCCGCAGCAAACGCCTCCTCCACAACCTCCTGCCGCCCTGGACAGCAGCGCGGCTGAAGATGATATGGGCATTCTGCCCTGGGTAGGCGGCGGTGCTCTGCTTCTGGCTCTGGCAGGAGGCGGCTTGTTCTTCATGCGCCGTCGCAAAGCGAAGATGGAAGAAGATGAGTCTAATCTCGATTCCTTAACCAGCGCTAAAATGGTTTCCGGCTTGTCCGGTTTTTCGGATGAGGGTTTGAACTCGATCTTCCAGGTCACGACAGGACAAAACGTCAATACAAGCAGTACGGCAACAGCGCCTTCCGAATTGAGTCAGGCATTGCCTGATAGCTTCGGTACGGATGAGGTTGACCCGGTAGTAGAGGCGGATGTGTATATGTCTTACGCCAGGGACGCGCAGGCGGAAGAATTGTTGCTGGACGCCCTGCCGAAAGACCCGAACCGGATTGCGATTCGCGTCAAGTTGCTGGAAATTTATTCCAACCGCAAGAGCCTCAAGGAATTTGAGGTTATTGCGAGGGAAGTTCAGGCGCAAACCGGCGGCAGAGGCCCGGATTGGGATAAGGTTGTGATGATGGGCGCCGCGCTTGATCCAAATAACCCGCTCTATGGCGGAGGCAGGATAGGCGTTGCGCCCGGTATCGACGATTTGTCGCAGGAAGAAAGCGCGGCTATTGCCTATGCCATGCGAACTGATCCTGAGCTTGTGTCGCCCGAACGGACTGACCCTGGCGTGTTGCCGACGGATCCAGGCGTTTTACCGACTGAGCCTGGTATTTTACCGCTTGAACAATCGGATCCCGGTCTAACAGTCAGTGATGATCCTTTGCTGCGGATGTTACGCGAAGACGCAGTGCTGAAGCCGACGGACAGCGATCTGGATTTCGATCTGGAAGCGATAGAGCGAGCTGAAGAGTCGCTTCCTGAGTCTGTATCCGATCCTATGACTGTCGTCATGTATGAATCGGCTACTTTGAAACCCGCCAGCACCAGGTCTGAATTGGATTTTGCCTTTGATGAAGAACCAGGCGTAGAGGAAGAACAGGCTGTAGAAGAACCGATTGCCATAAGTGAGTCAGTTCCGGTGTCCGCGCCTGAACCTGAACCTGAACCTGAACCTGAACCTGAACCTGAACCTGAACCTGAACCTGAACCTCAGCCTCCTCGATCTCGTCCTGTTCCAGAACCGCCTGCGGAAGAAGATAGTTTCGCAACCTGGGTAACGGGCGTGGATCAGGAAGTGGCGGCGACCGTAGTCAATCCTGAGTTTGCGTTTACCAAGACCTTAACCCAGGCAGAGGAGACAGGGGGAATAAACGTTCCGGGCCTTGAATTGGAGGCGCAACTCATGCCGGAAGACATGGAGTTGGCAGCCACTACCTTCATGAGTCGGGATGAAGGGCAGCAGGAAGAGGAAGTGGAATTCGATGTAGAGCTTACCGAATCCACGATTCTTGGCAATACCGGAAGTTTGGAGGAACTTTCCAATATTGATCTTGACCTGCAAAAGCCGCCGCCTGCCGAGGATGTTACGGCAGAAATGACCGAATCCGTTGCCGAGGATGATGTTCCGATAGAAATGACAGAGTCCGTTTTCAAGGCTCTTGAGGATACGGAATACGAGTCCGTTGCCAAGGATGTTCCGGTAGAAATGACCGAATCCGTCTTCAAAGCTCTTGAAGACACGGAATACATGGCTGATATGGAAAGCCCGGAAGCCATGCGGGAAGAAGTCAATACCAAGCTGGATCTGGCCAGAGTTTACGAAGAAATGGGCGACCTGGAGGGAGCGCGTGAGCTTCTGGCCGAAGTCGTCAATGAAGGCGCTCCAGACCAGGTAGAGCAAGCTGAAGCGATACTTGCCCGGCTGTAAATGCGTCTTTCTCACCCCGTCATTTATGGCGAGGTGACTAAACTGGGTGGGGACACGATAATATGTCGTGTCCCTTTTTTTGTCCTTGATACTTGTTCCCTGATGCTTGCCTGTCCCTGGCTTAATCCTGCCGCGCGCCTGTTGCTCTGGTTGATGCTGGCTATTTTTCTGCAAGTAGCGGCGTTGCCGTTCCTTGTTGTGGTTTCCCTTCTGCCCTTGCTTGCCGGCGCTGAAATCCGGCGGCATTGGTGGAAACTTTTTTTGCGCGTTCGTTTGTTGCTGCTGACCTTGTTTTTGGTTTTTGCCTATGCTTTTCCGTCTGACAGTGCGAGCTGGAGCTGGTTGCCTGCCTGGGAGGGATGTCTGGAGGCCGGTCAGCATGTCTTGCGGCTGCTGATTTTTCTGGGCGCGTTGGCCTGGCTTTTGGTTCCCTTGCGCCTTGCCGAGCTTATAGGCGGTCTCTGGTTTTTGCTGCGCCCCTTCAAGTTGCTGGGCGTGCCGGTCGACCGCAGCATTGCGCGTTTGTCTCTTGTTCTGCTCTATCTGGAAAATCCGCCAGTCGCGCCTGATGCCTGGCAACGCTGGAAACAATGGCTGGAAGAGGGAATTCGGGAGGAACATTCTCTGGATGTTGCCGAGCCGGTTCGCATCTTTCTTCCCTTGTGGCGTGGCCGGGATCATGTTGTGCTCCTGCTGGCAGGGCTATCGCTTTTGCTTTTAGGGCACCTCTCATGACGCGCATCGCGCTGGGGCTGGAATACGACGGTCGGCCATTTCACGGCTGGCAGCGGCAAAAGAGTTTGCCTAGCATTCAATCGGCATTGGAAGAGGCGCTTCTGCAAATAGCGGGGCATCCTGTTCATGTGCGGTGCGCGGGGCGCACGGATGCGGGAGTACATGCTTGTGGGCAGGTTGTGCATTTCGACACTGCGGCGGAACGCACGGAAACTGCCTGGATACGAGGCGTTAACAGTTTTTTGCCGAAGGCAATTTCAGTATGCTGGAGTCGGGAAGTGCCGGAGGATTTTCATGCCCGTTATGCGGCAAGAAGTCGGCGTTACCGCTATCTGTTGCTGAATCGGGGCGAGCGTTCCGGGTTGTGGGCAGGGAGGGCGGGGTGGTTTCACCGTCCTCTGTGCCTGGAGGCGATGCAGCAAGCGGCGGAATTTCTGCTGGGCGAACATGATTTTTCCGCTTTCCGGGCGGCGGAATGCCAGGCCAGGAATCCAGTCCGCAATTTGACCTGTGTCGCAATCAGGCGGGAAGGCGATTTTTTCCTTTTCGATTTCGCAGCCAACGCATTTTTGCAGCACATGGTTCGTAATATGGTTGGCTCATTGGTTTATGCGGGCAAGGGAGCATGGGAGCCTGAATATCTGCGCGAGCTTTTGCTTGCCCGAAATCGCACTCTGGCCGCTCCGACCTTTCCTCCCGATGGCCTCTATTTTTTAGGACCGTCTTACGATCCGGCGTTACAGTTGCCAATGGCGGAATCAATACAAGGCAATGTTGTACCCGCCAGTTTTTCGGGATAGCGGCTGATAACTGTCTGGTGGCAGCGCCGTTGAACTTCCGCTGAAAGACCGGATATAGTGGTTCACATAATTTCGGGGACATCGCCTCCGGGAGCGCCGGGCTCTAGCACGGCATCTTCGGCCAGTTTGCTGTATCGCCTGGCCGCATAGGTAGCGCGGCGCTCCCAGAATTCTCAGGCAAGGATATTTACTGAAACATCGTTTTCCCGACTATCTCTTTGTTTAGGCGAATCACTATAACGCTTTGATACTTTGGCAGTTTTACCAGAGTATTTCCTGCGCCAGAAAAAAGCGGTCGCGGGAGGCGTGCGTCAGCGAGTTTGTGACTTCCTTCAACTCGTCTCCGTCCGGGCAGATCATGGTAATGAGCATCTTGTCCACATGGATGGAGATGACCGGACAAAACATATCCGGCGCCAGATTGCAGAGAACAACCTGCCCATTTTTGATCAGATCAATCAGGATTTGCGCTTCTTTCAGTTCCATGGCAATACTCTCCTGGTGGTTTAGGCTGATGTTTGCCTTTATATGTTAGAGCGAAACGATAGGGCTGGCATACGAAAACCAGCATACTGGCGATCTACACGCGCCAGTTCCTGGAATATAACACCGGAATGTGTGATTTTTTGGTTTTTTTACAAAAGAGAAAAGCACAGTCCGCCGGAAGTGATGGCAGAAAGTTTCATGATTTCTTTTTCCGTGGTTGGGGGAGGGGGGTGATTGCCTCAAGAATGCGGACGATCTCTTTGCTGAAGGCTGCGTCGTCGATATCGAGGATGTAATGTGGCCGAGCGCCCGGATAGGGAGTGCCGACGGCAGCGTTTTTCATTTCCGTCTTCAGGCAGTCCTGTTGTTTGACAAATACGGTGTTGTCACATACGAGCAGAATGGGCTTGTCATTGACGTAGACCATGTATTCTCCGAACATTTTCCTGGAGCGGATTTCTCCGGCCCCGGCGATTTGCTCGCAGATGTATTCAATGAAACCGGGCGTGCAGGCCATGATATCCAGCCGGGTGCAAGGTCAGTGCCGAAAATGCCGGATGCCCGTGAAGACCATCGCCAGCCCGTGCTCATTGGCGGCTGCGATGACCTCTTCGTCGCGCACGGAGCCGCCGGGCTGAATGACGGCAACCGCGCCCGAGGCGGCCAGTACGTCCATGCCGTCGCGGAAGGGAAAGAAGGCGTCCGACGCAACCACGGAGCCTTTTAGCGACAGCCCGGCGTTGCCCGCCTTGATACCGGCGATGCGGGTGGAGTCGACGCGGCTCATCTGGCCCGCGCCTACCCCTAAAGTCATGCCGCTGCCGCAGAAGACGATGGCGTTGGACTTGACGAACTTTGCGACGCGCCAGGCGAAGAGGAGATCCTGAACCTGCGCGGGGGTCGGCGCTTTTTGGGTGACTACTTTCAGGTTCTCCGGCGTGACGCTGAAGGCATCCGGCGTCTGCGCGAGCAGTCCGCCACCGACACGCTTGAACTCCAGGGCGTGCTGGCCGGTTGCTAAAGGTGTTTCCAAAACTGGCACTTCCAGAACGCGCAGGTTTTGTTTCGTTTGCAGCAATGTCATGGCGGCTGCGGTGAAGGCGGGGGCGATCAGCACTTCAACGAAATGTTTTTTTGCGCTCATGGCTTCCACCACGTCGGCATCAATCATGCCGTTGAAGGCGATGATGCCGCCGAAGGCGGAAATGGAATCAGTCTGGAACGCTTTTTCGTAGGCTCCGGACAGGCTGGAGGCGATGGCAACGCCGCAGGGATTAGCGTGCTTGACGATGACGCAGGCGGGTTCCGGGAAGGCTTTGACGCATTCCCAGGCAGCGTCGGAATCGGCGATATTGTTGTAGGAGAGCTCCTTGCCCTGCAATTGCCGATAGGCGGCGATACTGCCTTGCGGCGCTTGCGGCTCTCGGTAGAAAGCGGCCTCCTGGTGCGGGTTTTCACCGTAACGCAGGGTTTCCGCGCGGTCAAAGGCCAGTTGCAGGTGCTCGGGAAAAATCGCAGGAACCGGAGCAGGGGCGTGCGGGGTCGCCTCGACGCCATCGGGCTCGCCGGTAAGCCAGTTGGCGATCATGCTGTCGTAGCGGGCGGTGTGGGTAAAGGCTTTTTTGGCGAGGCCAAAGCGGGTGGCAAGTTGCAGCGCACCGCCATTGGCCTCCATTTCCGTCAGGATGGAGGCGTAGTCCGCCGGGTCGGTGACGATGGTCACGCTGGCGTAATTCTTGGCGGCGGAGCGCACCATCGCAGGGCCGCCGATGTCGATGTTCTCGATGGCAGCCTCCAGCGTGACACCGGCCTGGGCAACGGTTTCCCTGAACGGATAGAGGTTGACGCACACGAGATCAATCGTTGGAATGCCGTGCTTATCAAGCGTAGCCATGTGCTCCGGCAGGTCGCGGCGGGCGAGAATGCCGCCGTGGACTTTCGGGTGCAGGGTTTTTACCCGGCCATCGAGCATTTCGGGAAAGCCGGTGTAGTCGCCGATTTCGGTAACGGCAAGACCCGCGTCCTTCAGGAGTCGGGCAGTGCCGCCGGTGGAAAGCAGCTTGACACCGAGGGCGGCGAGTCCGCGAGCGAATTCGAGGATGCCTTGCTTATCGGAGACAGAAATCAGAGCCTGTTGAATCTTCATGGTTAAAGCTTTCAAATGAGTTGGTATTCGGCCAGCTTTTTACGCAGAGTATTACGGTTGATCCCCAGAATTTCCGCTGCCCGGGTTTGATTGCCCTCGGTTTCTTCCATTATCCGCATCAGCATCGGGCGCTCAACGCTCTTGATGACGGTATCGTAAACATTGCAGGGTTTTTCACCGTCCAGATCGCGGAAATATTTTTCCAGCGATTGCAGAATGCAGTTGGCGATGTCGTAGCATTGAGTGGTTTGATTCATACCGCGAGTGTCTCCTGTGTTGTGATTATGTGCTCGGATTCCATAATTTTCTCCGGTTGGGGCGCTTGGCGGAAAAAATCATGAATGGTCGCTTCCTGGCTTCTTCTGTCAGGTAAGGTGTTCATTGTTTTGCGGAAGACAGCAGAATTGGGCAGCTCGCGGGTGTACCAGGAAATGTGCTTGCGGGCGATGCCAACGGCGGCTGTCTCACCGTAAAAATCATATAAGTCGCGCAAATGTTCAGAGAGCAGGCTGTGAATTTCCGTCAGGCTTGGATGTTGCAGCTTTTCGCCGGTGGCGAGGAAGTGCTCAATTTCCCGGAAAATCCAAGGGCGTCCTTGGGCGGCGCGACCAATCATGATGCCGTCGGCTTTTGTGTAATCCAGGACAAATTTTGCTTTTTCCGGAGAATCAATATCGCCGTTGGCAATGACCGGAATGCCGATTCGGGATTTTATCTCGGCGATGGTGTCATATTCGGCTTCGCCCATGTATTGATCGGCGCGGGTGCGCCCATGCACGGCGAGTACACGCACGCCGCAATCTGCGGCGATGCGGGCGATGGCGACGGCGTTTTTGTTGGCGCGGTTCCAGCCGGTGCGTATCTTCAAGGTAACAGGCGTCTCCGGCACGGCGCGTACCACGGCATTGAGGATGCGGGCGACGAGCGTCTCGTCCTGCATGAGCGCCGAACCTGCCATGACGTTGCAGATTTTTTTGGCCGGGCAGCCCATGTTGATATCAATGATTTCCGCGCCGCGCTCAATGTTATAACGCGCGGCTTCAGCCAGCATCGCGGGATCGGCCCCGGCGATCTGCACCGAGACCGGTTCCGGCTCTCCGGTGTGGTCGGCGCGACGGCGGGTCTTGGCGCTGCCGTAGAGGAGCGAATTGGAGGTGACCATTTCGGAAACCGCCATCCCCGCGCCCATTTTTCGCGCCAGGCGGCGAAAAGGCCGGTCAGTCACGCCCGCCATGGGCGCGAGAAAGAGATTATTACGCAGAGAGAAACCGCAGAACTGCATGGGATAACGCTGGGGGAAGAAGGGCGGAAAAAGGCAAAATTGTACTCTCTGACGCATGGGAAGCGTACACAAAATCAGCCCAAACTTTGCCCTCATACCTTGCTGGTAACGTTGGCCATTGCTACAATGTTACATGTAACGCAGGCGGAGGTTGAAGATGGAAGCAGCAAATGTCAACGCAAGAGTTCGTAAGCACCGTGATGCTTTGCGCATGGCAGGACTTCGTCCGGTGCAAATCTGGGTTCCGGACACAAGGCGCCCGGGTTTTGTAGATGAATGCCGCCGCCAGAGCTGCCTTGCAGCCAAAGCGGACGCAACCGATGCGGATATGCAGCGTTTCATGGATGAAATCCTGGCAGACGTAGACGGATGGACAGAATGATACGTGGCGACTTCGTAACTATTGTTATACAGGGAGATTCTGGCAAGCCAAGACCGGCGTTGGTGATTCAGTCTGACCCATTCAACGAACATGCCACGGTCACGGTGCTGCCGGTAACAAGTTCGCTTGTTGATGTGCCATTGTTTCGCGTCACCGTTCAGCCGAGCGCGGAAAACGGCCTTCTGAAGCCTTCGCAAGTAATGGTGGACAAGGCCATGACGGTGAAACGCGACAAGGTAAGGGCGGCTTTTGGACGCATTGATGCGAATGTAATTATGGAAGTTGATCGTTGTTTGGCCGTGTTTTTGGGAATAGCCATGTAGCGCCAAATAATGCTGAAGTTAAGCGGCGAGCGTCAGCGTGTCCGAGTTGAACACGCGTCGAGCGTAATCCTCGCCATTTATGGCGAGGTGAGCGAGACAGTTGTTTTTGGAGCCGAAGGCTCTCTGACCTGTGTCGAGGAATCCCCGGCCTTTAGGCCGGGGTGACTCAATGAAATGTTAGAGAACATCACGATTCATCCCCTTTGCAGGTACGCGGAAAGAGAAGGTAGCCTGCAATTAACCTCGCTTTGAACGTGAGAAACCCAGACACAAGCAGCGTAACGACGCCTTCGATCAGGCGTGCAGGATGAGTGATCGTCGCCTCAAAAACAGATATATTGTTCTTCCACAATAGAGCAGCAACTGAGAAGTAATGGGTCAATAACGGAAGCGCCCTAGCGACAAACAGCCAAAGCCCAAGAACTATGCAAGCCACTATTGCAGCCTCGTGTGTGGGAACGCGAAGGACATTGTCGAATTGGGTACGTGGCACCAGCTTGTGCGCGATAACTATTGGGAATAGCCAAAGCACAACAGCGACGGCAAACACAATGACGGAAATGTAATATGGTGTCCATTGCTCTAGCGGTAGCTGACGGTTCATTGTGCTGCCAAGACCGATGAGTTGTACGGCGGACAGAACGAGCCAAATAGCGAAGAGGCGAACAAAAAGTCCAACAATCTGCTGTGGTGTCATGATGTTTTTTTAATTCTATGTTTATCAGGAACGTAGTCAAAGCACCAGCGCCATTTGGCGTGAGTTTTCTTCTTCTTCGTTCAGTGCGCTCGATTTGTTTTTGTCTTGCATTTCAATGGCGTTCAGATATTCCGGTGAAATGTCGCCGGTGACGTAGTGGCCGTTGAAGCAGGAAGCGTCAAGCATGGAAACGCTCGGATTCAGTTTGAGAATAGCGGCTTGTAATGCTTCAAGGTCCTGATAAACCAGCATGTCCGCACCTATTGTCTGGGCGATTTCGGCGTCGCTTCGCCCAAAGGCAATCAGTTCGGAACGGGTCGGCATGTCAATGCCGTAGACATTGGGGTAACGTACCGGCGGCGCGGCGGAGGCGAAATACACTTTCAGGGCGCCGGCAGCGCGCGCCATCTCCACAATTTCCTGGCTGGTTGTGCCGCGCACGATGGAATCATCCACCAGCAGAACCCGCTTGCCCCGAAATTCCTGACCAATGGTATTCAGTTTCTGGCGCACGGATTTTTTCCGCAAGGATTGGCCGGGCATGATGAAGGTGCGGCCCACATAGCGATTTTTCACGAAACCTTCCCGATAGGGAAGGCCCAGCCGGTGCGCCAATTGCATCGCGGCGGGGCGGCTGGAATCCGGGATGGGAATGACCACATCAATTTCGTGGGTGGGAATTCGCGCGCGCACTTTATCGGCGAGAAATTCGCCCATGGAGAGCCTGGTTTCATAGACGGAAATGCCGTCCATGATGGAATCGGGGCGAGCCAGATAGACGTATTCAAAGATGCAGGGAGAGAGGCGAGGTTCAGCAGCGCATTGCTTGGCGAAAAATTGATGCTGCAAGTCAATGAAAACGGCTTCGCCGGGCGCGACATCGCGCATGAGGCTGAATCCGAGCGCGTCCAGAGTCACGGATTCGGAAGCGACAATGAATTCAACGCCCTGCTCGGTTGCGTTTGTGCCGATGACCAGCGGGCGGATGCCGTTCGGGTCGCGGAAAGCCAGAAGGCCATAACCTGAGATCATGGCAACTACGGCATAAGCGCCTTTTACCCGGCGATGCACGCCGGATACGGCGGAAAAGATGGCGGAAGGGTCGAGCCTGATGCCGTGGGTGACTGCCTGCAATTCGTGCGCGAGGACGTTGAGCAGCACTTCCGAATCGGAATTGGTGTTGATATGCCGCAAGTCCTGATCGAATGTGGCGCGTTTCAACGTTTCCGAATTGGTCAGATTGCCGTTGTGCGCCAGCATGATGCCGAAGGGGGAATTGACGTAGAAGGGCTGTGCTTCCGCGAAATTCCACGCTGATCCGGCGGTAGGGTAACGGCAATGCCCGATGCCCCATATGCCCGGCAAGGCCCGCATGTTGCGGGTGCGGAATACGTCGCGCACCAGACCTGGCCCTTTGTGCAGGTGGAAGTTATTGTCTACGGCAGTGGCAATGCCCGCCGAATTCTGACCGCGGTGCTGGAGCACCATCAGGCCGTCGTAGAGGAGTTGATTAACCGGAGTTGTGGCGACTATGCCCAGAATACCGCACATGATGGCACCTGTTGAATTGTTATCTGAATTGAATCTTTTTGGCTATCTCTTCCGGCAGCCAGAAAGATAGGGTGAGTACGGCAATCTCCAGCGGGGGCGACAATTTGGCTTCGCGCCACCATGTTTCTTCGGGCAGTGTGGTCAGGCCGCCAGCGGTGACCAGCGCGATTATGATGAGCAATCCCCGCGCCAGTCCGAAAAAAAGCCCCGCGAAACGATCGAGCGGACTTAATCCCAGGGCTTGAATCAGGGCGCGGGCAAGACTCCTTGCCAGGGTGAGCAGAACCAGAACGCCCACAAAGACTGTAACCCAACCTGCGGCAGTACGGAAGGGCGCTTCGGCGATATGCGCGAAAAACAGCAATTCTCCGACTTCCTGACCGACTGCGCGCGCCGCGAGGAAGGCTATCACCCAGGCGGTGAGGGCAATGATTTCTCCGACTACGCCGCGCCAGAAGCCAAGCAACATGGAGAGGAGACAAATACATAGGACACCGTAATCGAAAACGGTCATGGTTTGGCATGGTCAGCGGGGAGAGGGCGACTGCGGATAGATTTTTGTGTCGGCAATTTTGCCATCCTGGTTGATTTTTGCTTCCGCTCTTTCTGCCTCAATGCGCGTGGCGTAGGGGCCGACGCGTACCCGCGTCATGTTGCCGGAAGCGGTTTCCGTATAAACGGGGAGTTTCAGGGCGCGAAGTTTTTCCACGGTTTCCTGAATGGCGACGGTGTTACTTGAGGCGATAACCTGCACGATGTAGGAGGAAGCGGTATTCGTGACGGGTTGGGGTGTGCCATGATTCGCGGTTTCCGGCGAGCGCCCGGCAAGAATGGCGGCGGCGCGATTAGCGTCCTGTATTGCCGGGTTGGCGACAGGGGCGGCGGGCTTAGGTGTGGTGGGAGTTGAAGCCGGATTGGGCGCAGGTTTGCTCGCTGCCGGATCGGGCGCGGGGCGTGACGCGGCGGCGGGAGTGGTCGCGGTTACTGTTGCCGGGCGGGGAGGTTCAGCGTGGACGACGGCAGCGGGCGGGGAAGGTTGAGTGGCAGGCGGGGAAGGCGTGACGGCAGGCGTTGTCAGCGGCGGCACAGGCGGCGCAGATTCAGGGGGGGGCGGAGAAGTATGGGGCAGGGCGAGGCTGCCATCCAGGGGGAGTACTTCTGCGCCATCCTGTGATGGAATAGTCAGGGTGAGCGTGGTTGTGTCGGGCGGTTCGGCATCCATTGCCAAAAGGAGCGCGAACGCGGCAATTGAGACAAAAACCACCGCTCCAATCAGGCGGTGGCGAGCTTTTTTTTGTAGCTGAGCGTCGTCAACATTGGGCATTTTCAAGTTTTCCTCCGCGCCAGAGTCACAGTATGTGACAGGGCGGCGACTGTGTGGAACGAACCAAATATGACTATTCTATCATTTTCCCCGGCGGTATCTGTCGCCTGCAAGAACGCTTCTTCCGGGTTGGCGTGGCAACTACAGGAAATAGCGGGGAAGGAAGTTTGTATCCGCAGGGCGAGAGCTTCCGCCGTAAGGCCGCGCGGGCCATCAAGGCTAGCCAGGAACCAGTGCGTTATCCGCTTTGCTAAAACCGCAATGCTGCCGGTTATATCTTTGTTCGCCAACATACCGAACACGGCATAGGTTTTTTCGTAAAAGCCCATGTTGGCAAGGTTTTCCGCCAGAGTTCGCGCAGCCTGGGGGTTATGTCCTACATCCAGCACGATTGCCGGTTTTCCCGGCAAGACCTGAAAACGCGCTGGCAGTTCCGCGTAGATCAGCCCGTCGCGGATAGCCTGCATGGGCACGGGCAGTTGTGTTTCCAGGGTTTTAAGTGTGGCGATTGCCAGTGTTGCGTTTTTGAGCTGCATGTCGCCTGTTAAGCCGGGGTAGGCGAAATTGCGCCGCTCGACACCTTCAGGGTGGTTGCGCCAGAACGTCCATTGTCGCGTTCTGCTGTCTTTCTGGTAGCCAAAGTCACGCCCCAGCACAGATAGCGGCGCGTTCAGATCGGCAGCGCGCGCGATGAGGCTGTTCGGCGGGTTGAAATCACCGTAAAGGGCAGGGCGGCGCGGGCGGAAAATTCCTGCTTTCTCAAGCGCGATAGTTTCCCGGTCATTGCCCAGCCAATCCTGATGGTCGAGGTCGACGGTCGTGACCAGCGATATGTCAGAGTCGTAGAGATTGACGGCGTCCAGCCGTCCGCCCATCCCAACCTCCAGAACCAGAACCTCGCAGCGGGCGGCGGTGAAGAGCTGCCAGGCCGCCAGTGTTGCGAATTCAAAATAGGTCAGAGAAATATCTCCGGCAGCCCGGCGCGCCATTTCTACTGCGGCGAATGCCGCGCACAGAGCGTCGTCTTCGGCGTCATGAAGGTTGATGCGGATGCGTTCGTTGAAACGCAAGAGATGCGGCGAAGTGTAGCTGCCGACGCGATAGCCCGCCGCGTTCAGGATGGAAGCCAGACAGGCGACAGTGGAACCTTTGCCGTTCGTTCCCGCTACGGTCAGGATTGGGCAGAAAGGACGCTGGCGCAAGGCGCTACTGACCTGCCGCGCCCGCTCCAGACCAAGCTCAATGCCCGCTTCACCGTGCGGATGCAGATGTTCCAGATAATTGAGCCAGAGAGGAAGAGAGTCGGGAAGGTCAGAGCTGGCGTTGGGGGGCGGATACATGGCCATTCAGTCCTGTTGGGCAGGAGGGGAGCATCGTTTGTTCGGTAATTAATGTATGGGGACATATTCGGGCGTCAGTATACATTGTCGTGAGAGTCGCCTCATTGACGATAGCGAACTGCGCTGACCAGGCGCATGAAGCAGGCCAAATCAATTTGCGCCCATAACCCGCCGGACGTTCTCCCAGGCGAAACCCCACTGAATGCGCTCCTGCTCCAGGCGGATGCTCTTGCCCCATTCGTTGCGCTTCAGCGATTGATAGATGTCTTGCTCTGAAGGCGTCAGTTGGGGCAATTCCAAGGCCGAATATTGCTCCTTCTCTTCAACCCATAACGCCCGATGGCCCAACAGCGTTGCCTCGTCCATCAGCACGGCCTCCAGCGTAGGCAGCCAGGTTCTGGCGCGATTCAGGATGGCGAAGCCATGCGTATCGACGTCTCCCCAATAGAGACATCGCGCAGGCCGGAGCCAGGGAATCCGGCCCAACACGTCAACGCCATACCCCAACCCCATGATAACGACGGAACCGGCCAACTCCTCAAAGGCAAGCCCAGTTTGAAGGTTCTCGACAATGAACACGTATGTCGGCCTGATGTCGATGTCGACCATTTCTTCCAAAGGAGCCGAGATGTCGCCAAGACCACCGAAACAGCTTCGTAGCGATGGGTCCAGAATGCGCACACGAATCAACGGTGGCGGCGGCCTCAAGCCGCAACGACTGAAGAAATCTCGCTCGCCCGACGGATCGCCTTGAATCGCCGCGACAAGCTCGGAGACGAGATTCCTGTGAGATTCAAGCCATTTGCTGTCGACACCCGCCACCGGGATCTGCCGTGGATAAAGGTTGGAGTTTGGATTGGAACATATCCACGACAGCATTTCGGTGAGGCATGAAAAATCAACATCGTCGTAATTGGCAAGAACGCTAAAGTGCTTGGGCAACACATCGATCAGGCGGGGCCAGCGCCGAAGCAACGTCTCAAAACGATGACTGGCGCGTGACCACCTCGTTGCCTCGCCAATCCACAGGGCAACATCGTCCGGCCCCTCCAATATCAGTTTTTCCGGGATGCTTTGTGTTCCGAGCGCACGCCAGCGACGCTCACGCCAGACAAGCGTTCCTCTGCCCTGCCAGGACTTCCACGCAAGCGTCCATGCTCTGACGCCCTCCGGCTGTTTGAGTGCGTCCCGCTCCGTCGGGATGTCGAGGTTGATCTCCATCGGCCACGCGGTCTCGTAGTCGTTGTCGCTCACGCACGCCTTCAACCACTCACGATGCTTGCTTCGGAATCTACGCGCAAGGAGCCCGCGGACATCGTCAGGCAGCTTCACTGTATGCCTCCCTACGCGCATGATCCGGGAGATCGAGCCGCTGACGCTCACAGTCGTACTCGATAAGCATAACACTGGAAACGCGCCGATCACTGATGTCGACGAAGCAGGCTCCTCCGATAAACGGCTCAAGAGTCATCACGGATTTGAGCGGTGTAGCCACAATCATCTGAAAACCGAAGTTGTTGAAGATGTTCATCGCCAGCGTGGTGAACTCATTATCCGTTTTATCAAATGCTTCATCGAGCACCACCGGGGCGTACATTGGAACGCCGGTATCCTCTCCGCCAAGCTGGTAGCGTAGCGCGGCGGCCAGACAGGTCGTTGCCAGCTTTTGGCGTTGCCCCCCGGATTTGCCGGAACCGCTACGATAGACTTCGACCTCGACACCGTCCTCATCGATTTCACGCCCGATGAATTCGACGTGCTGGCGAACATCGAGCACCGACTCCCGCCAGCGCCTCTGTTCAGGTTCCTGACTGGAAAGTCGCTCAACCAGTTTGCGTAGCGCCAGAAAGCGATCCTCGGCGAACTCCCGATCCTCGCTCCATGCGTGACTCAGCGCCCGCTGTATGTCCTGCTTGAATGCCTGAACATCCGGCAACTGCCGATCACTGGCGTCTATGTGGAGGTAAGTTCGTTGGCTCGCCGATTGGTTGAACGGCACCTGGCTGAGACTGCCGTTGACGAGATCCATTTTTTCTAAAATGGCCTTTCTGGCGTCGTTCAGATAAGTGGACAGCGCCGCCAGATTTTGATGACTCTGGGTTCGTAACAACTCAAAGAAGCGTTGTTCGTGAGCAGGCAAGCCGTCCGTTTCCAGCCTCGCCAATTTCGCAAAGAAATCCGGCGCGCTAGCAAGGCTTGTATCCACATCGCTCGCGTCCATCGGCCAGGCTCGCTTGAAGTCGGCGAAGCTGTTTTCGATCTGTTTTTCGCATTCAACGATGCTTTGGTTGATTGCCTCGGTTTCCTTGTTCAGGGCTTGAACCACGCGGGTGGTCGCCCAATCGAGGTTGTCAAGGCGAACACGATCCGTCACCCGCGCATAGCGTTCGTCGAGTCCTTCTTGTTGATGAGGCGTCGGGGCAATGATGGAGGTGTCGCCCTGGAGCGCACTGAGCTTGCCTTCAGCCTCCTTTATTTGCTCAAGCGTCTTTTCATGTTTCACTCTGGCATCGCGCAGATTCTTGTCCGCCTGTTCGACGAGAGATGTTTGTTTATCGATTCGTTCAGCAATCTCCCGCAACGCCGCGTTGCCTTCGCGGGTTTCGCGGATGCGTTTTTCGATAGACGAGATGCGATCCATCAACGAAACGGCATCGATCTCTTGCCACTGCAAATTGACGAGCGTCTGGCAGTGAATAGCGCGCGATACGCTGTTTTCCTCTTGATCGTTGAGCGAATTGATCTGCTCAGTCAGCGTGGAAATGGTCAGTGCCTGCCCTTGGGCCTGCTGTTGAAACAGCGCCAGTTTTTCACGATTATCGAACCCCAGCACCCAGTGACGCCGATCGTCGACCCCGCGTCGGTCATCCTTTTCGTGGCGGGTTTTGCTGTGTTTGACTTGTCCTTCGCGCGTCAAGGCGCGATCTGCGGCTCTGAAGGTTTGAACCGAATCCACGCAGACATAATCGAAGCGTTGTCGAAGCTCGGCTTTCAGCCAATCCGCGCAACCGCCCTCTTTGACGTTCAGTTTCAATACCATCGAGTCGGTACTGATCGGCCTCGCCTGCCCGGACTCGACGCGCCCTGTCCGGTAATAAACCAGGCGGCGGCCAAGATGCGTACTGTTGATATGGTTCGACAGCGCTGGGTAATGGCGCTCATCGACCAACAGAGATAAGGCAAAACCGTGCAGAACACGCTCGATGGCGCCTTGCCACGATGATTCATCCGGCTTGACCTCGATCAGTTCTCCGACAAAAGGCAACATGTCCCCGGTGATTCCGATTGCCGAAGCAATTTCTTCTCGAAGCTCCAGCATATTTGCGGGGATATTGGAGGGCTGGCGTTCGAGCGCCTGAATTTCCTTGCGCGTCGTCGAAAATGCGCTTTCTGCTTCTTTTTTCTGCACTTCCAGTGTCGCCCGTTTATTCCGGGCAACGTCACTTCTGTTTTTCCGCCCCTCGATTTCCTCGCGCGCCTTGCCGACGAGCTCGGCAAATCCCTGGGGGGTGTCGCTGAGTGTCCAGTCCAACTTGCCGCATGCCGCGACCGCCTGATCCCGTTTGCGCAGACGCGCGTCGCGTTGTTCTCCGAGCGTTTTCTTTTCACTTTCCCATTGCTCGATCTGGTCGCCGCCAACCTCACGGTGTTGGCGTTCAAGATCGCGCAAAGCACTCGTATGGTTATCCAGCAGGGCTTGCCGCCGATCAGTCTCGCCCTTCAGACCATCGGCGCTGACGTTAAGCGATGCGATGATCTCTTCCAGCAAGCCCATCCGCCGGGTTTCACGGTAGCTGCCGATGCCCGCCTGCAACTCATCGAGGGCATTTCGCTGTTCCAGTAGCGCCCCTCTCCGGTGATATTTCTCTCTTGCCGGAACCAGTGTTTGGACTTGTTCGCGCGCCGTCACCACCGCCTGATGCGCGGCATTGAGTTCACCGAATTCGTTCACCAGCCTGTCTGCCACCTCGAATGTTTCCGGCTTGTCGAGCATAAACTCACGCAGAAAGATATTCAGATCGCCCAGGTTTTTGGCCGACTGGGTCTTGTGCAACAGCCTGAGCGCCATTTCGTTTTCGATGCCCAGCAGGCGGCAGAAGTGTTCGCAATAGGCGCGGAACTCCTCGCGGCAGAATGCCTCCGGGAACGATTGCTTTAGTTTTCTGATATCGAGGTTGGACTGACCGAACGCTTCCATCTCGCGCAGATCGAATGCTCGCTCGAATACGAAATAGTGGCGCTTGACATCGGTACTGCCGTTGGCGTTGCCGCGAAGCCAGAAAACCTGGACGAGGACGACGTTCTGCCCCAAAGCATTGCGATAGGACAACGCCAGTGCCGACCATGTGGTTCCCGCCCGAAGGAAGCGAGTGGCGATTTCGCCCGAGCCCCCATCTTTTTGCTCTGCCCAGGCGCCCCGTATGTAACTGACGAGGTTGCGATCCCGCCCGCTTCGGTCGGCCTCACGCGCGGCGGCATTGAAATCCACCCAGCGAGGCGGCACCAGCAAGGCCGAAAAGGCGTCCAGAAGCGTAGACTTTCCCGCGCCGGATCTTCCCACGAACAGGAAACCCCGTTCTGCGATGGGGATGTCGTGCAGTCCTGAAAAGGTGCCCCAATTGAAGACTTGAAGCCGGGACATGCGAAACTGCTCTTTCTCAAATAGAAGTCGTGAGGTCATTGTTCGGTTCCTTCATCTAGGGTGACCTGTTTCTCATCAATCGTTACCTCACCTGCCGCCATACGCTGATAGAGCAGTGTAAGCGCCTGAATTTCTTCTGCCGAAAAAAGCAGTTTCAGCGTGGGAGAAATCTCGAATCGATCATCGGCGGAGCGGATCTTCTGGAGAATGCTGTGTTTCTTTATTTTTTCTATCGACGCGCGAACCCGTTTATCAAACCCAGCATGATCGGTATTGCTGCTACGCCCGTACAAGCTCAGGTATTCGATGATTTCATCTATCGACGCGACAGCGCGTTCGCCATGCGACTCGGCCTGAGTAAGAAGTTGCCGCAGATGAAGAAGCAGAATCGAGTCGATAAAGGTCAGTTGGGCTCGGCGCAGCAGCAGCGGAACCTCCAGATCGTCGGTATCCGCCTGACGGGTGAAGGCGACCTGCAAATCCCGATCGATGACCAGTTCCAGAAACAATTCCGCCAGACGGCGACGAATGATCTCTTCGTCCCTGATAAGAATCGGCCACAGCTTCGAGTGCCGCCTTCCATCCAGTGAAGGGCCGGAGAGCAACTGCACCAAGGCGCGGCGTGAGTCCAGGGGCAACTCGCCTGTGTCGCCGGAAAATACGGGGACGGGGGTAGCGGCATCCGTCATTTGTTCAGTCCCATTCATTGATTCGATCCTGTGAGAAAAAAACTTTCGGTATCCGCGCGCTGCGCTGCTGCGCATCGTCACCGATCCAGGATACCGTTTCCTGGCTTTCCGACCTGTGCCCATGCCGACTTCCAAGCGCGAGCAGCCCGACGACGCTGCCCAACCCCTGAACGGCAGGATGCTGTTCGAGCACCTCGCCAATCGATGCCTGAGAACGGTGTTCGAGCACCTCCCGCACGTTCGCTCTGAGCGTACGAAAGTCGATCTCTGACTGCGCCACCAGTTCTCCAATCAACTCCAGGTCGATGGATGGCGCGTCTCCATCGTGCATCCCGTCGGGCAGCGCCCGAAGGGATGGGTCGAAAAGCACCCATTGGGACAACGACCGAATTCGACTACTGGTCAGCGTGAGGGTGTATTGAAGCGCCTCGGTCGCTCTGACCTCATCCTTGAGCGCCAGCGCCGCGCGTTGGGCGTCTTTCAGGAGTTGGTTCAATCGCCGCTGCTCAAGATATTCACGGCTTTGCACAAAGTGCTTGAGGCTACGGGCAAACGTTTGCAGGACTTCGTGGACGGCCCCGCCCTGTTCGAGCAGGCTGCGCATCATGCGCAGGAGAAAACGCCTGTCTTTGGCGTCCAGTTGCGCGACGAACTGGCGTGACATCACGCTATCCAACGCCTGATCGAGCGTAGCCGACTGTTCTGGATCGGTCAGCAGCCGCCAAAATGCCGAAAACGTTCTGCCTGCGTCGCTCTCCGCAATCAGATCGATTCCGGCGAACAGGGAGTCCAGCACTTCGCCGCGACTGCCTTCGTCGTCCATGAGCCGTTCTCTCAGGTTTCGGTTCAACTGGTCGAACTGATCCCGTACACGTCGAAAATCTCCGGTCAAATCATCTACCAGCGAAATGATCTCGCGTGTTCTCTCAAGCGCCGTCGTATGGGGCAAGACCCGCATCTGCCCTTTCTGGATGGCGTCTATCTCCTTGTCTATGCGCGTGCGTTCGGCCATCAGCCGATCGATACGGCGAAATTTGTCTGTATCGGTATCCTCGGCCAGCTTCACCAGCGCCTGAATCACCAGAGCCAGTCGGCTCTCCGTGGCTGCCGAGTGCGGTTGAGCCATGCTGGACACAAACCGGATGGCCTCGACCGCCGCCGTGGAGAGCTCGTACTCCTCCTCGGCTGCGCCTGCGGGAAAGCGTCTCTCCAGAAAACCGTCCGCCAGCCAGTTGGCGATGTAGGCTTGAGCCGTTTGAGGAAAGTCTTCGCCCTGTGCACGGAGCGCCTCCAGGTCGCGCCTGATGCGTTCAAACATGATCGAAGCGGGAAGGCTCCGCTCGTTCTCGAAAAGATGCGATTGCAGCAAGCCGATGACAGTGGGGCCATTGTCGGCAGCAAGCAAACGCCACAGCGGCTGGCTCCGCATACGGCGGTAGGTCGCTATGGCTTTGTCGGCTTTCATTCCAGTACTCCAGAGTGCAAGGGATGTTCACTACATTATCATCAAAATGCGGCTTATACAAGTGTTAAAATGATTATCAAGGGCAATCGCATGAAAGTCATGTCAAGCTGAGCAATTGAGCGCGGTAGGAATCGGAAGTTGCGGCGATGAGGCGTCGGGCCTTAATGCCGCCCTTTCGTGGTATAGGGTCAAGGCGGATGAGGTTCAGGGTGATGTGCCTGAGCACGGCGAGGTTATGGGCGGCATGTCCGGTACGGGTGCGCATATGATCGTCGGCGAAGACAACATCCATGCACCAGTGCAGTCGGTTTTCAATACTCCAGTGAGCGCGGATTGCCCGCAAGAG
>Ga0099364_10002314_pt1 | contig 30506 bp, 31 predicted proteins | sample TergutTh196P3_FD_73070 | JGI IMG/M metagenome (GOLD analysis project Ga0099364, IMG submission 73070) | Microcerotermes parvus P3 segment gut microbial communities from Pointe-Noire, Republic of the Congo - Th196 P3 | ecosystem: Host-associated > Arthropoda: Insects > Digestive system > Gut ...
GACAAGATTGCTGTCAAGTTGGCGCAACTTAGGCATTATGGACAGTATGACATATGGTATATTAAACGTAACATGCGCTATGAGCAAGGTGCCGAAACCAAATTCGAGCTTTAGCGCGGCGCCAATGGACACAAAAAGGAGGCTTAACGACACGCCCGTTACAATATCGGCATTTATCATTGGGATATTATTGACTTGCATAAGCGGCGTTCGCCAACGCTTTCGCATATTGAAAAACCCAACTGCGGCGAAAGTGCCTGCGACGGTTGCAATAACTGCCGCTAAAAACGAAACGGCCAAAGTAACATAAAAAGCATTCAATATCGATGCATCCTGGATAAGCTGTCTATACCATTCCAGAGAAAACCCTGACCACACAGACCGGCTTTTTGAGCTATTAAACGAAAACACGATAAGCACAAGAATAGGGGCATAGAGAAAAAAGAGAATCAGAGCGTTGTATAAACGTCCGGGAAGGCCCGGTTTTCTGATCATAGTGTCACCACCCTTTCCTCGCCCTCGCCGAACCTGTTCATGACATACATGAATGCTATGACGATAAACATCATGACGAGCGAGATTGCGGAGCCCAGATGCGGATTATACGCAGCGCCGAGGAACTGCAGTTCGATAAGGTCGCCCAGCAGCATATCTTTCCCGCCGCCAAGAAGCTGAGATATGACGAAAGTCGAAACACCGGGAACGAAAACCATTGTTACGCCTGAAAGAATGCCCGGCAAGCTCAGAGGGAATACCAACTTGCGGAAAACAGTCATGGTGTTGGCGCCGAGATCCTGCGCCGCTTCAACGAGGCTTCTGTCTATTTTCACAATAACAGAATAAACAGGCAATATCATAAACGGGAGGAAGTTATATACCATCCCTATGACGACCGCAGCTTGTGTGTTAATAATTCTGACGCCCGGAAGTCCGAAAAACCCGAGAAGCCGGTTTAGCAGTCCGGTATTCTCAAGTATAGACATCCAAGCATAGGTGCGCAATAGGAAGTTCATCCACATCGGAAGCATGATGAGCATAATCATGATCCTTTGTACCCGGAGGCCTTCGCGCGACAAAAAATATGCGACAGGATACCCAATGATGATACACACAGCTGTCGATATTGCGGACAGCCGGAATGAGCGAATAAATACGGACGTATAACTGCTCATAGTAGAAAAATGAATTAGTGTAGGTGCGCCGTCACGTGTCGTGAAAGCGTAGAAGATGACTAGAATAATCGGCGTCACCACAAATAATGCCATCCATCCGACATACGGATACGCAAAATACTTAGGTTTCATAATGCTCCTCCGTATATTCCGGTTCGAACTCATATTCAACGTCGCTGATGTCGTCATATTCTGCGCTATATGAGCTGTAGTCGCCGAACATGCCGGAGAACGGGCCTTTTTTCATAATATGTATACCATCAGGATCGATCTTAATACCTATTACTGAGCCGATCGGGCTGAGATCTGTCGTTTGTATGAGCCACTTGAAGCCCTTGAAATCGACTATGATATCGTACAGGACGCCCCGGAAAGTTATACTCGTCACAGTGCCCGTAAGAGCACCGTCTTTCACGCTCACAATATCGACGTCCTCAGGGCGGATAACGACGTCAACCGGTTCCTTGGGGGAAAAACCACCATCAAGGCACTTAAATTTGCGTCCGAATATTTCAACAATGCCGTCAGCGTGCATTATTCCATCTACAATGTTGCTCTCTCCGATGAAATCGGCGACAAACGCGTTTCGAGGTTCATTGTAGATATCTTCCGGCGTGCCAACCTGTTGGATAACGCCACCCTCCATGACTACGACCGTATCGGACATAGCAAGCGCTTCTTCCTGGTCGTGCGTTACATATACAAAAGTGATGCCCGTAATCTGCTGAATGCTCTTTAGCTCGTTTTGCATATCCTTGCGAAGCCGCATGTCCAGAGCGCCTAGCGGTTCGTCAAGCAGCAATACTTTTGGGCGGTTCACAAGAGCGCGCGCTATTGCGACGCGTTGTTGCTGTCCGCCTGAAAGCGTAGAAACGGCGCGCTTTTCAAATCCCCTCAGACTGACGACTTCGAGCATTTTAATAACCCGTGAGTTGATTTCGTCTTTCTGTAGTTTTTTACCATCCAATCGTTGGAGTTTCAGTCCAAAAGCTATATTCTCAAAGACATTCAGGTGCGTGAACAGCGCATATTTCTGAAAGACCGTGTTGACCATTCGTTTATATGGGGGAACGTCATTAATCCTCACACCGTCAAAGAAGACGTCTCCGGAAGTGGGCTTCTGGAATCCGCCGATAATCCGCAGCGTCGTGGTTTTGCCACATCCGCTCGGGCCTAACAGTGTGAGGAACTCTTTGTCATTTATGTAAAGATTAATGTTGTTTAAAACAACCTCACCGTCAAACGCCATCGAACAATCCGACAAGCGAATCAACTCTTTGGACACTTATCCTCCCCCTTTTCTTTGTCATAAACTGCGTCAACACTACATAGCAAGTTCAGTCTACCGACAGCAATATATTGCTTTTTTCCAAAAAGCCGGACCGCAGTATATTGCGGTAAAAAGTCGAAATACCTATGTAGGGTTAGGAAGCGACAGGTACAATATACAGCTACAAGAGTAGAATGTCAATTACAAGTTTTATTCAAACAGCACAAGGTTAGCGCCTATGCGCCGCGCTGCCTCGGTACACTCATCGGTAAAGCCCGACCTTGAAAACAGGTATAAAAGCCTGTTAGTGAAGCGTAACAATCTACTGCGTTCAACAAGTGAGTTAAGCGCGCTGACCTGCATGGGATCTTCAGACCATTCACAATCGCCAAATATCGCGTGATCGTCGTCGGCATAAGCAACGATCGGAATAACCGCATCAGCTTTCAAAACGGGGTCGACGCCCCACCAGCGCCCGATTTCTACGATTTTTATAGGCAGCCGCCCGGCTAGATTTCGACTGTCGAGCCATTGACAACATATATTCTCAAATACTGTTTTCATAAACAAAGGTATTTCCCGCGCCACGCCGCGCCAAATTCTATCCGCCATCCCGCTTTGTATCTGTGATATGTTGCCGTGTACAAACCGATACCAAAAATGGAACATATTATCCTCGATAGCATAGACGGTCTTTTTTCCTGCCTTTTCAGTCATAGGAGTGTGTTTTCCTATGAGTCCGAGTGCAATAAGGTTTTTCAGATAAGCTGTGCATGCGCTTGTCTCAAGCCCTACTGTTGAGGCAATTTCAGAGTTTTTTGTCTGACCGATTGCTATAGCTCGCAAAACAGCGTTGTAGTACGTTGGGTCACGAATCTCACGCCTCAGAATATTTGCCGGTTCTTCGAACAGTAAAGACGATGTGTCAAAGAAATTACGTCGGATATTGTCCTCAATAGACAGCTCCGGATCCATCTGTTCTAAATACTTTGGCACACCGCCTGTCAAACCGTAAACGACGGCGATATCAAAAGTGGAAAAGTCGGTATATAGCTGCTTGGTCTCAAAAAAGTTAAAAGGTTGAAGTCTTATCTGCGCAGTGCGGCGACCATGGAAAGCGCTGTCATATCCAAGAGTTTCACTTTCCATGACCGGCTCTGATGAACCACAGATAATCAGCATCAGCCGACTGTCTTTGAGCGTTTTATCAATTTGCTCACAAATAAGTTCCGAAATACTGCGGTGTGCGGCCACGAGAAACTGATAGTCGTCGATAATAAGCATGATACGTTCTGTACGCGCAAGACCATGCATGTACTCAAATGCATCCTCATATGTATTAATACTACGGACTTCTGCCTCAGGTTCATGTGGGAACGCTTCAATGCTTCCTGTAAGGTTTAGCAGATTCTCGCGGCTGCTTGTTTCCAGAGCCGAGAAATATACGCCCTTTTTATTTATCATGAATTCGCGAACCAGCGCGGTTTTACCTGAGCGCCGCCGGCCGTGTATCACGACGCATTCAAACTTTTCGCTGCCGTACAATGCTTCGAGCCTATTGAGTTCATTACGCCGCCCCGCAAACATTAAAACACCGCCTTGTAATATGATTTATCGGTTCTTACCGCGCCCGCCTTTGTAGCGCTTGAATTGCGGCTTTTTAGCCGGAGTTGCGCTGTGGGGTTGTGCGGAAGGCGTTTTCGCAGCCTTTTCGCCGTCTTTTGGGAGACGCTCGGCAGCTTGAGGCTGAGGCTTTTTTTTGGAATCCGGTGCGGGCTTGCGGTCATTTCGGCTGTTAGGCTTCCTTGCCGGCAATGCAGAAGCAGCAGGGGCAGCCGGTTGACTTTCTCGCGATGGCTGGTTAGAAGATACTGTTACAGATTGCTTCTCAGGCGGAGGGGTTTCTGTGAAACCGGCTTCAAGAAGTTTTCCTTCAGCCTTGGCAGCTATATACTCAGCCCTGCGGCCTTTTCCGCCAAGCACGTCAAGTTCGTCAAAAGTAAAAGTCTTCAGCGTGGTGTCGAGACCGTCTTCCAGTCGCACTTTGGCGTTTCCGCGGAGCAGGTTAACATTTATGACAGTGCCTTTGCCTGATGGTGTTTCAACAAACGCGTCAGATTTTGGCGCTTTTTTAATTAGGTCTTCATACGCTATATCCTCGTATTTCAGACAGCACATCAGTCGTCCGCATGTACCGGATATTTTCGTGGGATTTAGAGATAATCCCTGAACTTTAGCCATTTTAATCGAAACCGGATGGAATTCGCTCAAGAACTGCGAGCAGCAAAATGCCCTTCCGCATACGCCAAGACCTCCCAGCATTTTCGCTTCGTCGCGTACGCCTATTTGTCGAAGCTCAATACGAGCGCGAAACTCGCTCGCAAGATCCTTTACCAACTCCCTGAAATCTACTCGAACTTCAGAAGTGAAGAAAAAAAGTATTTTGTTTCCCTCGAATCCATACTCAACATCCACAAGTTTCATATCAAGGCCAAACTCCGCGATTTTCTTCTGGCAATAGTTGAAAGCGTCTTTCTCTTTCTCCTTGCCCATACTTGCGCTTAACTTGTCAGCCTCAGTCGCAATACGCACCACAGGCCTCAGCGGTCTGACAATAGCGTCGTCACTCACCATCCTGTTGCCTCGTACGCATTCGCCGTATTCAAGGCCTTTTGCTGTTTCGACGACAACATTATCGCCTTTATTGACAATCAGCCCGGACGGGTCAAAAAAGTATGACTTTCCTTTATTACTGAATCGAACGCTGATAATCTCTGTCAAATCATTGCCCTCCTTGCAGGAATTGGAAATCAACTAATGAGGCTTGCGCATAGCATTCCGGAAATGTGGCCCAAGCCTACATTAAGGTCGAGATAATCGTTTGCTTTCATGAGTATCTGCTCCACACGCGACAGAATCTCCGCGTTCAGCGCTTCGCTTTGCTCTTTGCGAGAAATGCTACCATGTAATGCTTCATGACAGCTAAACTCGCCTGCTCTAAGTCCAAGGGCCGTTTTTTTGCGCGCGGCTGTCAGAAACTCGGAAAACTGTCCTTTATCCAACGTTTCCAATCGGAACATAAATGCTGCCAGCGAAGCATTCCCGCTCTCAAGCGCATGGAAAAAAGCACTTACCATATCTGTGATGTCGTCGTCCGGCCGTTTTTCCTCTATTCCGGATTTAAGCTCTACACAACGAGAGCGCACAGTTGTAAGCAACTGCGCAGGGGCGCCGGTTTTCAGGATAAACACAGCATGTGCGGGTGGCTCCTCAAGAATTCGCAAAAACGCATTCTGTGCGTTTACGTTCATCAAATCCGCATCGTTGATAATATAAGCCTTTTTCTCCGCTTCATTTGGGACTATAATTACATCTTTTTTCAATGCGCGTATCTGTTCGATAACAATTTCGCGTTTGTTTTCCGGTTTATACACATGCATTATATCAGGGTGGGCGCCGCGCGATGCTTTATCACAATGCGTACAGTTCATACACGGCTTTTTCCTGTTACCGGAACACACGACAGCCATTGCGAGCGTATCTGCCGGATTGCCTGCGACGATATATGCGTGGGATAGTCTGTCGCTGTCAAAACTATTGGATTGATGAGAGTATGCAGAACTCATAATAAGACTTTTCCATTCACGTCACAGTTCAGACACAGTGTTAAAAGGTTAACAAAAAAAACAAGTCCCGTCATTCCGAGCTTGACCCGGAATCCTTTGGAGAGCGCGTTATTCGGGTGATTGCGGTTTAACTCCTTGACAAGGTGACGGCGATATAGTAGAATACCGAATATTCCGTACTCCGGGCTTGTATAGCTCAGCCGGTAGAGCAGCGCATTCGTAATGCGCAGGTCGTCAGTTCGAGTCTGACTACAAGCTCCAGTAAAAGCCCTGTAGCCGCCGGGAGTTCTCGCGGTTACAGGGTTTGTGTTTAAAACTTAAAGATACTGTGAATAATTCACCAGATAAAGAATGAATATTACAGTTGACACTACGCTTATGGTGATCAGAAGCTTATTAAAGCGGTCGGTTTTCCTGCGATGACGGGCGATGTTGGCAATTACCCCTATAACGCACACTACAAACGAAGCTAAAGTCGCTGCAAATGCGCTTCTGAGCAAGCTGGTATTCCAATAGCTGACGACTGTGACGTCAAAAACCCTTGTAAATAAATCCTCTTGAGCCGGGCTTGCCCTGTCAATCATCATAAGCGCGACCAGTGCCAGTATCCATCCAAGTGCTGCAATTACAGTTACAGAACGGACAACCCAATCTTGCTTCTTCCTGCGGTCGGAACTTCTCCTGCGTTCACCATTTTCTGGCGTTTGCCCTGATGTCCTACCGGTTCTCCGATCAGCCATATGAATACCTCCGAATTATCTCTTTGAAAACTGGGGCGCTCTTCTGGCAGCTTTGAGGCCGTATTTCTTGCGCTCTTTCATTCTTGGGTCGCGTGTGAGGAAGCCGGCTTCTTTCAGCGGTTGCCTGAAAGTCTCGTCGACAAGAAGCAGCGCGCGCGAAATCCCATGCCGTATAGCGCCGGCCTGCCCTGTAACACCGCCACCCTTCACGGTCGCGTTTATATCGACTTTGCTTGTCATATCGGTTTTATTCAGAGGCTGGCGGACTATGTACTTAAGCGTCTCCAATCCGAAATAATCGTCGATATCGCGGCCATTAATAGTAATTGTGCCTGTTCCGCCCGGGAAAAGGTGAACTCTGGCGACCGAGGACTTTCTTCTGCCGGTTCCGTACACATAAGGCTTTTTACTTGTATACATTAAATGATCCTCCCTATTCCTGAGTCCATGCGACAGGCTTCTGCGCCGCATGTATATGTTCTGCGCCCTTAAAAACACGCAAACGCTTCAGCGCGCCGCGGTCGCGCGTATTTTTTGCCATCATACCGCGAACTGCTAACGTCATTGCAAAATCCGGCCGGGTCTCCATTAGACGTTTATATTGGGTCTCTTTAAGTCCGCCTACCCAGCCGCTGTGACGTCTGTAGTACTTCTGCAAAAGCTTATTACCCGTCAAAACAGCATTGGCAGCGTTAACAACAATGACGAAATCGCCGCAATCGACGTTCGGAGTATAGTCGGGTTTATGCTTGCCGCGTAAAAGGTTTGCGGCTTGCACAGCAGTGCGGCCGAGCGGTTTACCGGCAGCGTCGAGTATATACCATTTGCGCATAACGGTATTCTTGTTTGCAAGTGTTGTTGACATGATCCTTCCTCCATGTTATTGGTGTAAAAGATTAAACCACAAGCATAATCATGTGTCAATACCCATATTAGCAGTATTTCAGATTACAGCCAATAATCTCCAGAATACTCAATATTACTAAAGAATACTGGAATATACTCGTGAACGAAATTATTTTTTATTGGTAAAATTTACGGTAAGTGTACGGATATCAGAGCGGACGGGGGATAGTCTGCAGGAAGAACAACTTAGACTCAGGGGACGGCGTCCGCGACGCTTCATCCCCTGAGTCTCACCGCCCTAATAGGCGGCATATTAAGCCATGTTTATTTTACGCACAGTAAGCCGCCGTCGAATGCCCAGTTGACGCCGGTGACCATGCCTGCTGAAGGGGAGGCCATGTATACGCACAGGGCGCCTATCTCAATCGGTTCTCCGAAGCGGTGCGAAGGGAGGTCTTTTTCAATCGCTTCTATGAAACTTGGCGGTAAATCCTTGTCAAGGTCGGAGTGTATGGGACCTGGAGCTATGGAGTTGACACGGATGCCATAGTCGCCTAAAACGACAGCAAGATAACGGGAAAAAACGTCGAGTCCCGCTTTAGACGCGTTGTAAGGGGCGTTATGGTGATCCTTTGATCCGGAGACGCGTTGTCCTCCGACAGATGTGATATTGATGATTGTGCCGCCCTTGCCCGCCTCAACCATTTTTGGGGCTATTTCGTATATCACGTTTGCCGGGCCATGCAGATTAGTGTTGATAATCCGGTGCCATTCGCTTAAGCCCTTTTCACTTAGGAACGGGAATGTTGTGGCGATGCCGGCATTATTGACAAGGACATCGACGCTGCCGAGAAATTTAAATATTTCAGCGGCGGCGGACTTGACTTCGTCATAGTCCGAGGTATCGCACTTGAATGCGGCATACTTTCCCCCGAATTTATCGATTTCCGCGACAGCGGTTTTCCCGCTCTCATGGTTCCGGCAAAGAATGGCGACATTTGCTCCGCACTCCGCGAAAGCCTGCGTTATACCGCGACCGATACCGCGGTTTCCGCCGGTTACTACGACATTTTTCCCCGCGACGTCATAAGCGCTTTTCATATCGGCGATTGGTGTTGATTTAATTATCATGTTATTATTCCTTTCAATTTATTCGGATTAGCGAATACAAACAGTGCCGCCGTCAAACAGCCAGTTGACGCCGGTGACCATGCCTGCGGAGGGCGAAGCCATATACACGCACAAAGCGCCGACTTCAATAGGCTCTCCGAAGCGATGCGACGGCAAATCCGTCTCGACTCTGGCGATATACTCCGGCGGCAGGTCTTTATCCAAGTCTGAGTGGATGGGACCCGGTGCGATTGAATTTACTCGAATGGCGTAATCCCCGAGGACGACCGCCAGATAGCGTGTGAATACATCCATTCCGGCTTTTGACGCGTGGTACGGCGCATTGGGATGGCTTTTTGCGTTGGAGACTCGCTGAGCCGCGACAGACGTTATATTGATTATTGTGCCGCCCTTGCCTGCATCGACCATCTTGGGGGCGATTTCGAACACGATATTCGCGGGACCGTGCAGATTAGTGTTAATGATGCGATGCCATTCGCTCAGACCTTTCTCGGCAAGGAAAGGAGTTGTGGTGGCTATGCCTGCGTTGTTTATCAGGACGTCGACATTATCAAAAAACTTGAACACTTCCGCTGAGGCGTTCTTGACTTCGTCGTAGTCTGAGGTGTCACACCTAAACGCAGCATACTTACCGCCGAGCTTTTCGATTTCAGAGACAGCGGTTTTTCCGCTCTCCAAGTTCCGACAAAGAATGACAACATTTGCTCCGCTTTCTGCGAAAGCTTGCGTAATGCCGCGGCCAATCCCGCGGTTTCCGCCGGTTATGACAACATTTTTTCCCGCAACGTCATAGGCGTTTTTCATATTAGTTATTGGTGTTGTTTTGATAATCATTTTATTCTCCTTAATATCAAATTATAGTGATGTGGTTCTTTTGAAAACAGCGCCGGGAAAACAACTAAAGCGAGCCATCGTTGTCTTTATCCTTTTTGGCACAACCACCTCCTTGGATGAACATTGATTATATCATGTATATAATATCCGCCGTTTCGGATATTGTCAAGAAAACAGTTTGACAAAGATGCGTTGTTATGCTATCGTTTTACTCGGATATTCAATCACCCGGCAATACCTCGTAAACGATAGGAGCAGATAGATATGGCGGAGAATAAAGGGTACATTATTAGCACAGACGAGAAAGGCAGTATCAACATTTCCGAAGACGTTATCGCCGTTATCGCGGCAACAGCTGCTGCTGAGACTGAAGGCGTCCACGGGCTATATGTTTCTCACAACAAAGAGATTACAAATATGCTTGTTAGAAAAGGGCTCTCAAAAGGAGTAAAGCTCTGTATGGATGGCGACGACGTTTCAATTGACATCAATGTCATAGCCGATATTGGCGTTTCTGTCAATGAAGTCGGCGCGAAAGTACAAAGAGCTGTGATATCTGCTGTTGAGGATACGGTAGGGATCAAGGTTACAGCAGTGAATGTCAGTATTTGCGGCATTGCCCTTAAGAAAAAGTAGGACGGAAGTATGACGCGGACAGTGGCAAGGGAAATAGCGGTCAGACTGTGTTTTTGCGTTTCAGAAAACCCCTCGGATCCCGGCGAGCTTATGTCCCATGTTTTCGAGGAAGAGTATTATTCCACGCTGAAAAAGGAAGACAAGCTGTTTAGCGCAAGCCCCAATGCCGGACAGCTTGACTACATTGCCGGTCTTGTCAAGGGCGTGTACGAACATGCGGCGGAACTTGATGGTTACATCGACAAGTATGCCGTCGGTTGGAAGTTCGGCAGGGTATCAAGAATAGCCGCCGCGATTATGAAAACCGCAATGTACGAGATATTGTATATACCTGACGTGCCGGACGGGGCTGCGATTAATGAGGCTGTCGAACTGGCAAAACGCTATGAATCGCCGGAGACAGTCTCGTTCATAAATGGCGTTCTGGGATCGTTTGCTCGTGCGGAGATAGGTGAGTTATAATAATGGCCGATAAGGTTTTTTCAGTCAGTGAGTTAAATGGATATATAAAAAAACTGCTTGATTCAGATGATAAACTGGCAGGGATATACGTCCGGGGCGAGTTGTCAAACTATAAAACATATCCGTCCGGACACCATTATTTTACAATGAAAGACACTGATGGCGCACTGCGCTGCGTTATGTTTAAAGGCAGTGCGTCAAAGTTACGCTTTAAACCGGAAAACGGCATGAGCGCAATCGCATTTGGAACGGTAGCGGTCTACCCGAGGGACGGCGTTTATCAGCTTTATGTTAACGAGCTGACGCCGGACGGAGTGGGCGACCTTTTTGTTGCGTTCGAGCAGCTAAAAGAGAAGCTGCATAAGGAAGGGCTATTTGACGAGCGGCACAAAAAAGCCCTGCCGCGTTACCCTAAGTCAATAGCAGTTGTAACGTCGTCTGCGGGAGCGGCAGTGCGCGATATAATAAGAGTTTTAAATATGCGTTGGCCGATGACTAGGGTTATCATTCTGCCGGTTCGGGTTCAGGGTGCTGAGGCGCCGCCGGAGATTGCGGGCGCAATATCCTATGCCAATGATCATAATATTGCCGACCTGATTATTACGGGGCGCGGCGGCGGTTCGCTTGAAGATTTGTGGGCATTCAACGATGAACGGGTTGCGCGCGCAATATTCAAATCAGAAATACCCGTAATATCGGCAGTCGGGCACGAGCCGGATGTAACGATATCAGATTTTGTCGCGGATCTCAGGGCTGCAACACCTTCAAACGCAGCGGAACTTGCGGTTCCGGATGTTAATGATATACGTGATGCGCTGTACGCGGCGGAGCTGAGGTTGCGGCAAGCTATTAACCGGGATATAAAATCACTGCGTCAGCAGCTTTCTGACTTGAGAGGTAAACGCGTACTGCAAAGCCCGAAGTATTATATAGACGACAATCGGTTGCACTGTGACCATTTACAAGACAGACTGCTTGCGGCAATGCAGAGGAGAGTCTACACGAACCGCGAACAGTTCGCAAAGCTAGCAGCCGCCCTGGATGCCATGAGTCCGTTAAAGGTTCTCGGTCGAGGATACGCAATCGCAAGAAACAAGGATGGGATAGTTATTAAAAAAGCATCCGATGTGGCCCCCGGCGACAGCATAACGGTGAGGTTGAAGAAAGACGAGATCAACTGTGTTGTTTCGGGAAAATGAGGAGTTAGGATTTAATAGTATGCAGAAAAATACAAAAATGACTTTCGAGCAAGCAGTGGCACGAGTCAATGAAATTGTAAAGCTGTTGGAAAGAGGGGACGCGCCGCTTGATAAATCGCTTGCATTGTTTGAAGAAGGAGCAAAACTAATAAAAATCTGCGGAAAAATGCTTGATGAAGCCGAGCAGACGGTCGTTCTTTTGCAAAAAGGCGCGGACGGCGAGCCGGAAGAAAGGCTTTTCAATGACGAACCGTGATGATCGGAACATGCAGCTGGAATTTGAGTTTTGCCGGACAGTCGTTGATAGGCGTCTGACGGAGTTTTTCACGGAGCGCGAAAACTATTATGTGCTGCTGGAATCGATGCGTTACAGCCTGCTTGCCGGCGGGAAGCGCGTAAGGGCGATAATTTGCATGAAATTCTGCGAGGCGTCCGGCGGGGAAATGGAAAAAGTGCTGGATGCCGCATGTGCGATTGAAATGCTGCACACATACTCGTTGATTCACGATGACCTGCCGTGCATGGATAACGACGATATGCGGCGAGGCAAACCGTCTAACCATATCAAATTCGGTGAGTTTACAGCGACTCTGGCAGGCGATGCTCTGCAGGCAGCGGCATTTGAGACCTTGCTGGGCTCGGGGATGCCGGCTTCCACAGTGTTAGAAATGGGGCGTGTATTAGCAGCGGCCGCGGGACCGCACGGCATATGTGCGGGACAATATCTCGATATGCACGAGAAACCGATTGGGATGAGTGGACTTGTGGAAATACATAACCATAAAACGGCGGCGCTCATATCAGCTGCGGCAAAAATCGGAGTATTAGCTGCAAAAGGCACTGAAGAACAAATAATAGCGGCTGACCGCTATGCGAAAGATTTAGGGCTTGCATTTCAGATCCGCGATGATGTACTTGACGCTACCGCGACCGCTGATGAACTGGGGAAACCCATAGGATCCGACAGGGAAAACGATAAAACGACGTTCGCTACACTTATGGGGTTGAGTGAATGCAATGAACTTATTCGCGTAAATACGCAGAATGCTGTAGCGGCACTTGGCGGGAAATTCGATAACGCCGAATTTCTGATATGGCTTGCGTGGATGCTGGCTGAAAGAAAGTATTGATTATTTGACGGGAACTTGTTAATATATTGAACACAGCGGCGCAGTATCCTAGTCAGATCTGCCGTCTACCAGGAAGGGCCTAAAAATCCTTTAAAGGGCATATCGTTGAAACCCCTTGTGTCTGCTTTGAACGCCCAGTTTGGGGTGGGTGCTGGGGGGAAGCGAAAGGGGGAAGGCCCCCTCGGCTTTATAGCCGCGCTTGCGTTTTCAGGGCGCTCCCCAATGGCATGGGGAACCCGACCCTGTTAATGTGGAGACCTGTTCTTGTGCGGGATAGCATTGGAGTGCGAAAATGCTCTATACTAAGCCCGTACGAATCAGGCTTGAACCTGTATCGCGGTGCGTTAGGGAAAAGAACGTTTATTCAGGTTCCATATCCCGGGCGAAAGCCTGGAGCCGCAAGGCTCTCAGTGCTGTGTGCAGTGTAGCCTGCCTTGAGTGGGCAAGTGCGGATGGGGGATTACGCACGTTTGCTATGGCCATAGCAAACTACGCGGTTGCCCTCTGAAATACTTCCTGCAAAAGAGGCTAAGAGACGGTTTGACTGCTGTGGAAAACACCTAGGCTGTCCGGGAGGGTACGCCTCCCGGGACGGGCGGAGGATTGCAGTGCGGTCTAAGTGGCAATCGGGCAGCGGAGTAAGGCAACTCTCCGGACGCGGGTTCAAAGGGAAACCGCCTCATCGGCAACGTGAGGTAAACGCGGGGGAAATCCGGCCCGACCTAAGCCGTAAGATTTACTTTGCCGGTTGCCGCTATAAAATTATCAATGAAAAAAAAGACTAACTTCAAATGGCTTATAAAAATCGTTCTGATAAGCGTAATTGCGTCGATGGTGTTCACGCTCGCGTCAACGGAGGTGCTCGGGCGGGCGGATTACATTGTAGCGTTTGCGGTTCTGGCCGTGTTTATTATCCTCGGGATCGTCTTTGACATGATAGGCGTCGCGGTGACAGCGGCAGCGGCTATTGAAGCCCCGTTCCATTCGATGGCCTCGCATCGTGAGCGGGGTGCTGCGGAGTCTTTGCGATTGATAAAAAACGCGGATAAAGTTTCAAGTTTCTGCAATGACATGGTAGGCGATGTTTCGGGCATAGTCAGCGGGTCGACCGCAGCCCTGATAGCAGCGCAGTTAATGATAGGGTTGAGTATAGATGGTCTTATGGTTCCGCTATTGATATCAGGCGCAGTTACGGGCCTGACAATCGGCGGAAAAGCGGCGGGCAAGACATTTGCGTTCAATAACAGCACTGCAATCGTGTTCAAGGTTGGGAAGCTGCTCAACATGCTGCGTTTCAAGCCGTACTCTTAAACTATGAGGTTTACATACATTGGGTATTTTTGATAGTATCAACTCACCTGCTGACGTCAAATCGCTCCCAATCGGGGATCTTAATGCGCTCTGTGAGCAGCTGCGCGAATTCCTGATAAAGAGCGTCTCTAAAACAGGCGGGCATCTGGCGTCGAATCTCGGCGTAGTTGAGCTTACCGTTGCGATACACAGGGTTTTTGATACATCTAAAGATAGATTGATTTTTGATGTAGGCCACCAGAGTTACATACACAAAATGCTGACCGGAAGAAAATCAGGATTTGAGACGCTTAGGCAGCTTGGCGGACTTGCAGGATTCCCCAGACCATCTGAGAGCGTGCACGACGCGTTCATAGCTGGGCACGCCTCGACATCCATTTCAGTAGCGCTGGGGATGGCACGCGCAAGATCGCTCTCACGCTCTGAGTATTCAGTTGTAGCAATCATAGGAGACGGTGCGCTGACAGGGGGGCTTGCCTTTGAAGGACTGTCGAATGCCGGCGGTTCTGGCGAGCGGATGGTTATAATTCTAAACGACAACGGCATGTCGATAACCAATAACGTCGGCGGCATCGCGCGCTACCTATCGCGCCAAAGAATGAGACCGTCATACACGACGTTCAAAAGACGGTACAAGCGGCTGATGGAAATATTGCCCGGCGGCCGCGCAATATACAGATTCACGCACAGAATTAAAACGATCATTAAGGAAGCGGTCCTCAACTGCAGTATGTTTGAAGACATGGGACTGCAATACTCAGGCCCGGTTGACGGGCACAATACCAAAAGGATTATCGAAGCACTTGAATGGGCAAAACGGCAGGAAGAGCCGACGGTTGTGCATGTGCTGACAAAAAAGGGAAAAGGATATGAGTACTCCGAACAGACGCCGGAAGAATACCACGGAGTACCCCGGTTTGATTATAAAACCGGTCTGGCAGTTGGCACGGAAAAAACATTTTCCGGAGTTTTTGGCGACGAGCTGATGAGACTTGCGGTATCTGACCCTAAAATATGCGCAATAACGGCTTCAATGACGACAGGTACCGGGTTAGACTCCTTTGCCTATCGCTTCCCTGAACGCTTCTTCGATGTCGGTATAGCGGAAGGGCACGCTGCCGCAATGGCTGCAGGAATGGCATCGTGTGGAGCGGTACCGGTTTTCGCGGTGTACTCGACGTTCCTCCAGCGCTCTTACGACATGCTGATCCATGATGTTGCAATCAGCAAGTTGCACGTAGTCCTGGCGGTGGACAGGGCCGGTCTGGTTTCAGGCGATGGGGAGACGCATCAGGGGCTGTTCGATGTTGCTTACCTCAGTTCCGTGCCGGGGATGACTATCCTATGTCCGGCAAGCTATGCTGAGTTGCGATGCATGCTGCGCTACGCTGTTTATGATGTAGGTGGGCCTGTCGCGGTCAGGTATCCGCGTGGAGGCGAGGGCGCGTACACAGACGGCGGCACAGATGCAATCAAACGTGTGCGTGAAGGAAAAGATTTCACGCTCGTCACATACGGGGTTAGCGTCAACACGGCGATTGAAGCTGCAGAAACGCTCGCGAATGACGATATCCACGTTGAAATCATAAAGCTTGGCTGTATAAGCCCCATTAAAATAGAAGCCATTGCTGACTCTGTCGCGAAAACAAGAAGACTGTTGGTGCTTGAAGAATGCGCACAGCGCGGGTCAGTAGGAGAGCGCATAGCAGCAGCCCTTTTGCAAGGTAGTAATTCCTGCAGCGGCATTGAGGGGCCGGCGCCGCTCGGAAGCTTAGCTGCCGGATACGGCGGAATCGCAGGAAGCAACGTTAAAAGAATCCCGGAAGTCGTTATTTTGCTAAACACAGGAGACGAGTTTGCATCATGCGGCGAAATCAGCGAACTGCGAAAAATATGCGGTATCGACGCAAAAAGCGTATGCAGCGCGATAAAGGAGAATATGGGGATTTGGAATTCGGGATACAGAGTTCGCAATAGCACGGCAGCGCCGAAGAAAAACATCATTATTTCAGCGAACAGCATTGGTTGCACGAATGAACAAGATCCGGCTTGATGCGCTCCTGGCTGAGCGCGGATTGGCTGATAGCCTTGAGCACGCAAAGGCCGTTATTATGAGCGGCAGCGTCTTTATAGGGGGACAGAGGGCAGACAAAGCGGGTATGCAGGTAGGCGTCGATGCTGATGTGCAGGTTCGCGAAAGAAAACAGTACGTCAGCCGCGGCGGGGTGAAGCTTGAAAGGGCATTGGGATTTTTCGGAGTATCACCGAGTGGGAAAGTATGCATAGATTGCGGGGCTTCGACCGGAGGGTTTACGGACTGCTTGCTTAAAAACGGTGCGCGGTTTGTGTATGCCATTGACGTCGGCTACGGGCAGCTGGCATGGAGCATTAGAAACGATCCCCGCGTCATTGCGATGGAACGGACAAACATACGTCATGTAACAGCGGGTTTATTCGCAAAAGAGCCCGAACTCGCGGCCATTGACCTATCGTTTATATCTCTGGCGATCGTGCTGCCGGTTATGCGGGATTTACTGACACAGGACGGTCAGGTATTGTGTTTAATTAAACCGCAGTTTGAGGCAGACCGCGAAAAAGTTGAGAAAAAGGGTGTTGTGCGCAGCCCGGATACACATATGGACGTACTTGAGGCGTTCTTGCACAATGCCGCAAAGTCGGGGTTTTGCGTAAAAGGCCTTACATATTCGCCGGTGAGGGGACCGGAGGGGAATATAGAGTATTTGGGTTGGCTGCGATGTCAGGGAGACAGCGATGTTGTCGATGTTGCCGAGATTGTCTCGGAATCGCATAGGGTTCTGTTTTGAGGAGAGTTAATGAGGAAAAAGATAATCCTGTGTCCAAATGTGAGCCGTGACGTTGGATTTGAAATGACGCAAAAAGTCGGAGAAATGCTGACAAAATGCGGCAGGAGCTTTGTGATCTGTCCGGTGTTTGAGGACGATGCGCCGGCAGACCCCCGTTTGTCCGGCGATGCGGCAGCGGAACTTGAAGATGAACTCTCTTTAGCGGAGATGGTTATTACATTCGGTGGAGATGGCACGATACTGAGGGCAGCGAGGGCATCAGCGGGCTTTGGAGTGCCGATCTTGGGAGTAAATATGGGCGGAAAAGGTTTTATGGCGGAGCTTGAAGTCGATGAAGTAGAGTTGATCAAATCTGCAGCTTCAGATGAGTATGACATTGAGAGCAGAATGATGCTCGATGCTGAATTGGTTCGCAATGGCAAAACTGCTCATCTGGATTTTGCGCTCAACGACATCGTCCTGAGAGGTTACAACAAAGTTATCGACCTGACATTATTTGGGGATGGGCAGATTATATCCAATTTTTCGGGTGATGGGGCTGTCATAGCGACGCCGACCGGTTCAACCGCTTATTCGATGGCAGCGGGCGGGCCTATCGTGGAACCGTCAGCGCATAATATAATCGTCACTCCGGTCTGCGCGCACACACTTGAAGTAAAGCCGTTTGTTCTTGTGTCGGACAGGCGTGTCTCTGTTGAAGTCGGGCACGAGAAACACAATGCCGCTTACATGTCGGCTGATGGCTGCGAGCGTGTGGAAGTATTATGCGGGGATGTTGTGAATGTAAGTAAATCACAGAGATATACACGCCTTGTGCGTTTATCTAACAGAAGTTTTTATAGAAAAGTCAGCGAAAAGTTGGGGGAAAGACCATGAAAAAAAATCGCCAGGGCGCAATATTGCAAATCATTACATCGACCGACGTCGAAACGCAAAACCAGTTGATTGAGGAACTTGCCAAGGTTGGGATAAAAAGCACGCAAGCGACTGTGTCCAGGGATATCAAAGACCTGCACTTGATCAAAGAACTGACAGCTCGGGGGTTTTACAGATACGTCACCGGCAGCAGGCCGGACACGCAAAGCCATGCGTCCAGGTTGAGGGCGATATTTAAAGAAAGCGTAACCGCCTATGCCAACGCCCAGAATATTGTAGTGATAAAGACACTGCCCGGGCTTGCTCCGGCAGCCTGCAGCGCTATTGACAGTATGGGTATAAGGAGCATTATTGGTTCTATTGCAGGAGATGATACCGGTTTTCTTGCCATGAACGACATAGCGGCTGCCGAACGATTTTGCAAAGAGATTGAAGAGATGCTTAAATGATAAAGCTGTTGCATATTGAGAATATAGCAGTGATAGAGAAGGCGGACATTGAGTTTGCGCCCGGATTGAATGTTCTTACAGGCGAAACCGGCGCCGGCAAGTCGATTTTCATTGATTCGCTTTCCGCTGTGACAGGCGGCAGGTCGTCGCGCGACGTTATAAGAACCGGCGCCGACTACGCATCTGTTACCGCTGTATTTGCAAACATTGACGATAAAGCGTGGTTTGAGGCCAACGGAGTCGAGCCGGACGAGAGCGGCGAAATCTATATTGCACGGAGGATAACGGCAGACGGAAAGAGCGCCTGCCGAGTAAATGGCACACCGGTATCGGCAGCGCAGCTGCGGGAGTTGGGGGCGGAACTGCTCGACATTCACGGGCAAAACGATGGCAGGAAATTGCTCGATGAAGCAGCGCACAGATCATATCTCGATGCTTTCGGCGCGCTTGGCGGCACATTGGCTGAGTTTCGGGAGTCGTACAAAAAACTTATTCATAAGAAAACTGAAATAGAGAAACTCTCGATGGACGAAAGCGAGAAAGAGCGCCGTGCCGATGCGCTGAAATATCAAATCGAAGAAATTGAAAGGGCAAAACTGAGAAACGGCGAGTACGATGAACTGACATTGAGGCGTGGACTCCTCATGAATGCATCGAGGCTGACGGAAGCGGTGGAAACTGCATTTGAAGCGTTGTACGGAGGCGAAAGCACTGATGGCGCCGTTGCGCTCATCATTCAGGCGCTCTCAAGGCTAGACCAAGCCGCCGGGTACTCAGACGGGCTGCGCACAATAAGCGAGCGGCTTGTGGATTTGCGATACACAGCGCAGGACATATCGGACGAGCTGCGGGATTTTCGAGCTGAACTGGATTTTTCGCCGGGCGAGCTGGATGAGCTGGAAGCCCGGTTGGACGTCCTAAAGCGAATCACGCGCAAGTATGGAAGTGAAGAAAAAGCCATTGAGCATCTGGAGCAGGGAAAGGGCGAGCTTTCTGATATAGAGGATTCTACAAACAAACTGGAGAAACTGGAAAAAGAACTCAAAGAGCATGTACAGCAGGCAGCGGCTATTTCCGATAAACTGTCAGAAATGAGAAGGGGAGCGGCCAAAACGCTGCAAGTACGGGTTATGGAAGAGCTTTCGCAGCTTAACATGCCGGGGGTTGAATTCGTGGTCGAGTTTAGCGCCGCGCAGGGGGATTACGGCCTGGGCGAGTCAGGGCGCGACGAAATCTGTTTCCTCATGTCGGCAAATGCAGGGGAGAAGCCGGGGCGCATAAACCGCATAGCCTCCGGAGGAGAGCTTGCGAGAATAATGCTCGCGCTGAAAAGCGTGCTTAGCGGCGAAAAGGAAACAGGCGCGATGGTTTTTGATGAAATTGACTCCGGCGTATCCGGGATCGCCGCACAGCGGGTCGGAGAGAAACTGACAAAACTCGCCGGACGCCGACAGGTGCTTTGCGTGACTCACCTGCCGCAGATAGCGGTCATGGCGGATGCTCATTTTGAGATCCAAAAAAGCATGATTGGAGGTAGAACTTTTACTAATGTTAGTGAGCTTGACTTTGAAGGACGGAAAAAGGAAATAGCCCGCCTTAGCGGAGGCGAAAATATAACGGAAACTACGCTCACAAGCGCTGCGGAGCAACTTGCTGCTGCGGAAGCGTACAAAAAAATGCGGATGTGATGGAATTGGTAGACATGCAGGATTTAGGTTCCTGTGCCGAGAGGCGTGGGTGTTCGAGTCACCTCATCCGCACCAACTGCGAAAAGTCTTGGAATGTTACAGATCAGACTTTACCGGAAAAGATGTGTGTTTTATGCCCCGCAGAGTGAAACCAAGGACGGTGGAGCGTTCGCTAGTAGGCGCAAGGACGCGCCGCCTAGCGACAAGGGGCAGAAAATACACATCTTTTCCATGCACCGCACCAATGGTTTCGACCCCCTGTGACCTGTAACCTTGGAATTGCAAAGGTTTTAGGGCTTTTCATTTTCTTGTTGCAGAATCAGGTTTCCTATGCTATACTTGCGATTGGCTATAAGAAGGCTCCTGCGCTTGCAAGAGTCTTCGAGCGACCCTTTTACTGTTCGCAAAATGCAAAACAGCCGTGTTGTCGCGTGCTGCAAGCTCAGGGGGCAATAACCCTCTGTAGCGCGTTGTTATTTTTTTTAGACGATCCGAGGACTTTAGTCACAGTCTATGGGGGGAGTACATGACAGATACGCATGTTGTACGGCCCGATACTGGGTATCGTGTGGAAATGAAAGGCATATATAAGAACTTCGAGGGAGTTCAAGCGCTAAGAGACGCGCAGTTGAGCGTGCTCCCCGGTGAAATCCACGCTCTGGTCGGAGAAAACGGCGCCGGCAAATCAACGCTTATCCGTATATTGTCGGGAGTGCATACGGCTGATGAAGGCGAAGTTATCATAGACGGCAAGACAGTCCGCTTTTCAGACCCCAAAGCCGGCATTTTGGCGGGTATTTCTGTTATCTATCAGGAGTTTGCGCTGGTTCAGCATCTTACAGTAGCGGAAAACATCCTTTTGGATGATTTCCGCTTGAAGAAATTTGTAAACTGGAAAGAAATGCGGGCAAGAGCCAAACAGTTTCTCGAGGAAATAGGATTCGGAAACATCTCTGTATCAGCGAGGGTAAGCGATTTGCCTGTTGCATATCAGCAGGTCGTAGAGATATGTAAAGCGCTTATGCGAAACGCTTCTGTTCTTGTGCTTGATGAACCTACAGCCGTAATGACAAACAAAGAAGTCGAGCAGCTATTCAGGCTGCTTGACGATTTGCGCGGCAAAGGAGTATCAATAATCTATATATCTCACCGTTTGGAAGAGATATTCAAAATCTGTGACCGAATCACCGTACTTAAAGACGGGCAGTACGTGACGACGGTAAACACCACGGACGTAGACAAGAATCAACTGGTATCCCTCATGATAGGGCGGGATTTGAGCACATTCTTCCCGCCAAGGGTATCAGACATAGGGGATATAGCGCTTAGCGTCGAAAAAATTCACGCCGGTATAGCGGTAAAAGACATCAGCTTCAATGTGCGCGAAGGAGAAATCCTCGGCTTGAGTGGATTGGTCGGCGCCGGACGGACAGAGTGTATTAGGGCCATTCTGGGCATAGACAAGCTGGATGGGGGCAAAGTGAATCTCGGTGGGAGGCCCGTTCGCCTTAAGTCAACCACAGACGCATATTCCTGCGGGATTGGATTTTTGCCGGAAGACCGCAAAAATCAAGGGGTGCTGTTAAGGCGTCCGATTTATCAGAATATTACGATGTCATGCATGAAGGTATTTGCAAGATTTGGACTGATCAGAAGCAACAAAGAACAACCAATAGTAGACAAATACATCAGCGAGCTTGCGATAAAAACAGCCTCGCCCCGCAACAATGTAGAAAGCCTCTCCGGAGGAAACCAGCAAAAAGTAGCTATTGCTAAAATGCTGGCAGCTGACACGAAGGTGCTGTTCTTGGATGAGCCTACGCGAGGGGTCGACGTCGGTGCAAAAATCGAGATATTTAAGATCATCAACGAGTTGGTTTCGAGGAAGTATGCTGTTGTGATGATTTCGTCGGAAATGGCAGAGATTATCGGCATGTGCGACCGCGCGGTGATAATCAGGGAAGGCCGCAGCGTGGCGGAGCTTGGGAAAGATCAACTTAATGAACTGAGTATTATACAACATGCTATGGGGGTCAGTGAAAATGGCGGATATTAATAGCAACGCACCGAGAATTGATAATACAAGTGCCGCAGCGGTGCATAGAATGTCACTTCGCGCTTTTTTAACACGTTACAACGCGATCATTATACTGATTTTACTTTTCTTATTTGCAGCGATTTTTGTGAATAGGTTCCTTACGACCCAGAACATATTCACGCTGCTTAGGCAGCAAGTGCCTTACCTCATTATTGGAATGGGTATGATGATGGTCATCATCACCGGGGGGATTGATCTGTCTGTTTGTTCGGTAGCGGCAGTCAGCAGTATATTAGTAGCGTACTCCATGAACAGATGGGGGCTCAGCGGCGGGGGGATAAACACCTGGGGCGCCATTGCCCTCGGAGTTAGCGTAGGCGCGCTTTTTGGCATTGTAAACGGCTTTTTGATTGCAGGGCTCAGAATGCCGGCTTTTATAGTGACGCTTGCTATGATGTATGCCGGGGAAGGAATAGCCTACATCATCACGCAGGGGAACACCCTGATGCTAAATGCCCAGAGCGGCGGCTATTCAGATCTGGTAGGCTTTGCGATGGGGACTGTTTATGGCGTTCCCTACTCCGTGATTTTCGCGTTTTCGATCGTGGTCGTTTTCTTTTTCGTTATGAAGTTTACGACATTTGGCCGTATGGTCTATGCCATCGGCTCAAACGAGACGGCTGTCAAACTTGCGGGCATCAACTCAAAAAAGCACTTATTTTTCGTATACCTGTTGTCCGGCATCCTGTGCGGCATAGCGGGCGTCATAATTACCTCCCGTTCAGGGAACGCTTCGGCGCTCACGGCGAGGGTTGACTATAATATGAGCACGATAGCCGGTGTTGTTATCGGGGGGGCGAGCCTCGCAGGCGGAGAGGGGACTGTAGTAATGACTGTGGTTGGTATTTTCGTAATTGCAATTATCAGCAATATTATGAGCCTGATGGGCATACCGTCGTTTCCGCAAATGGTGGTCAAGGCTATGGTCATTATACTTGCAGTGCTGCTCAGGAGCATCAGCAGTAAGAAGCATGCGTAAGTTGTATGGACGCTTTTGCCCATATTTCTTAATATAAAACCCAAAAAACAAGGAGGAGAAAATGAAGAAGACAAAAATCCTGTATGCGGTAGTCGCCATGCTATTGATTGCAGCGCTGATTGCGGGCTGCGGCAACGGCACAACGACCACACAGTCCCCATCCCCATCGCCGTCGCCGGAGGCCAGTCAGCCGGAGACGCCGGCGTTATCTTCACTCGAGCAGTTGTTGGCCATGGAGAACAAACGCCCCCTGGGCGGAGTGCAGCCTGCCTTTCAGGAAAGCCGCGCACATATAAACAAAGCCCTGCCAATGAGCAAGACCAATGATGATCCTATAACCATCGCATGGGCAAGTGCATCGCAGGGTTCATCTTTCTTCACCGAAATGGTGAGATCTGCAATGGAAAAGTGCGATGAGTACGGCTATGAGTTCATTATGCAGGTCGCGAACTTCGACCTCAACGCACAGATGACGCAAATTGAGAACTTCCTGACGATGGAGATCGACTTCCTGGTCGTCAACGCCGTCGATATTGACGCAACGGTCCTATATTACCAGCAAGCGGTAGATCAGGGCATTCCCGTCATCGTCGTCGGGCCGACGGCTGCAAGGCCGGAGTACCCCTTAGTCACCACGATACTTTCGGGCAGCTTTGAATCCGGATTTGTTGTCGGCGAATACCTTGCGGAAAAACTCTTTAGCGAGTTTAACGGCAAAGAATTGGAAGTCGGGTTTGTATTCAGCCGCGCGGACGACGCGGACTCAAACAGCCGCCCATGCGGATTCGTGAGCGGATACCTCTACAAGCAGGCTGAGCTTAACGGCAGGCCATACGGCTCGAGGTGGGACGCAACGCTTGAAGGCTACAACACATGGGTTCAGTGCGTACAAAGCGGTTCAGCCAAAATCGACGGGATAATGAATCTTCTTGGTTATGAAGCTGCCGGCGCCACAGATGCAAACTCTGGCCAGGACGCAGCCGGAAGGCTTCTCACGCGTTTCCAAAACATGGATTTGCTGTTTGCCGATACAGACTCGCTCAGCCCCGGCGTCCTGCAGGAAATTGAGCAAAGAGGCCTTGTACCCGGTCAGGATATTTTAGTCGCCACGGGCGCCGACGGCGCGAAGTACAACCTCGAGAACATCCTCGCAGGCAAGGTGATCGCGACAGGGACGAACGCCCCGTACTACACAGGCTCCGGAGTAGTTGATCTCATCCACAGGATACTCGGCGGCTTTGATGCCAACAATCTGCCGGCAAGCTCATACACGCCGACATATTGCGTGAATGTGGATAACATTAATGATTACTACGACCCGAACTACGAGTTTGCGCTTTCCGTGCCGTGGGACGTCATGACGATTGACGAGTTCAACGCAGCAAACGCGAACAGATAACCATTCTGATTGCAGACCAAAACAAAGGGGCGGCAATAGCCGCCCCGAGCGCATCTACTCCTATCCCTTGTATTTATAGTCATATGTATCCTGCATAACGCGCACCAACCGCCAGACAGTTTCGTTATAAGGGGTGGGAATGCCGTATTTCTTTCCCTCATTGACGACAGTACCGTTAAGAAAATCGATTTCTGTCTTCCGCTTCTGGTAGGAATCAAACAACGCTGAGACATAATGGAACGTCTTGACCCTATTCCTATCGTAGTTCCTTCCTGATCTATCTTTCCAATAATTGTTGAAATCCAGATTAATGCCTTTTGCTTGCGCAACTTCGCATGCTTCCCGTACCAGTTCTCTCATCAGCAGCCAACCGTCAGGATGGCCGTCGTTGTCTTCATTCGCTGTCTGAAGAAGAGCGGCAATGCCGTTATACATGATATTATTGCACAGCTTATCCCATATAAACTCCTCGGTGCGGTCATTGCATTCAGCCGGCATGCCTCCCTCGCACCACATTTTCTCCAGTTCATCATATATTTGACGGTTAGGTGCGCTAAGATTTACAGGCGAGAAATAAATACCTTTCGGGCTGTTCGTGAACCGTGGGCTGCCAAGGATCTTCCCGGGCCCGAGAATATTCGCGGAAGACTTGAGTACGCCGAGCCCCAGATGATCGCTGTCGAAGTACTTAGCAAGTATATCGGCGGCGCCAACTCCGTTTTGCAGCGCAATCACTACTGTGTCTTTCCCAAACAGCTCCGGATTTGCCTCGACGGCTGCCTCAATATCCACGCACTTGACTAAAACGATAACAACGTCACAGATTCCCACATCTTTCCCATTCGTTACAGCGCTATCCAAAAAAACAGTCTGAGGTTCAGGCTCAGTTTCCAGCACCATCACGAGCCCATTTTCCCGAATTGCTTTCATGTGATCTTCAAAAACATCTATAAAATGGACTTCTCCCCCGCCTTTCTTCAAATGAGCGCCCACTAAAGACCCCATGGCGCCCGCGCCTAATATTCCGATTTTCATTTCGTAATCTCCTTTTTATTATAGAAAGTTTACATACTATAATGCAATAATATTAAAGATTCCCCGTGTGAAACATCAGCGCCGCAAGCACAGCGGCAGGCGCGGTCTCGCACCGCAGTATGCGCGGGCCGAGCGTGACCGAAATCATTCCCGCTGTCTGCGCGGCCTCTGCTTCATGAGGTTCAAAACCGCCTTCCGGCCCTGTGACAACTGAGGCTGTCTGAAAACTTCCGCTGCTCTCCAAAACTTGCTTTAGATGCCGGTTTTCTTCGCGTTCATAAAAGAATAAAGGCAGTGCGGTGCAAACGGCATGCTCAATAGCCGAATTGAATGAGCTGATTGCTGTTACTTCCGGTATGCGGCCTCTGCCGCACTGCTTTGCCGTCTCCAGGGCAATTCTTTGCAGACGGGCGGTTTTTGATGTCATATCTCCCGGCGCCGATATGCACCTCTCCGAAGGGAACAGCACAATTTCGCCTGCGCCCAGCTCGACTGATTTTTGCACAGCATACTCAAGCCTGTCGCCTTTGGCCAAAGCTATATATACGCTGCACATAACGGACGGTTCACCGAGTGAAAGGTTCGTCTCTATTATTTCTGCGGTATTAGTTCCCCGACCGCCAAGATGGCAGGTATAATCGGTACCGGAGCCGTCGCAGACAATGAACCGCTCTGCGGGGCGCAGGCGCAGCGCGCGTATATGCTCCGCGTCTTCCGCGTTGAGCTGTATGACGCCGTCGGCTATGTTTTGCGGCTCAGCGAAAAAACGTATCATCGACCCACCCTCAAACAAGAAAATGCAAATGCGAGTATATATTAGATTGGAAGATAAGAACTCATGAAAGACTTTACTGAAGGTAAAATCGCAAAAAACCTCTTGTTTTTTTCCGCACCCATGCTGATAGGCAACTTATTCCAACAGATGTACAGTGTGGTTGACATGTTGGTGGTCGGGCGCTACGTCAGCGGGGATGCGCTGGCATCCGTAGGCGTCTCTATGAGCATAATAATATTCATACTATCGACTCTCATCGGCTTGACTACGGGCGCCTCGGTCGTTATATCGCAATTTTTCGGTGCAAAGCAATACGACAGGCTCAAAAGCACCGTATCCGTCAGCATCGTGGTGCTGCTGGGTATTTCGGTTGTCCTTACCGTATTGGGGATCACGCTGGTGCCGTTCTTCATCCGCCTTCTCAATACAAATGAGGACATTTTCGACAATGCAGTGACATATATGCAAATACTAATGGCGGGAATAGTATTTCCGGTCTTTTACAACATGTACACAGCATATATGCGCGCCCTCGGCGATTCACGGCGCCCTTTGTATTTCCTGATATGCGCCACAGTACTCAATGCAGTATTGGACGTGTATTTCGTTGTGGCTCTGGGGATGGGTGTAGCCGGGGTCGCGATAGCCACTGTAATCGCGCAGATAGTTGCTATGATCCTTTGCATTGCATACGCCACGCTCCGTATGCCGCTGCTGCGTGTCAGCAAACTGATGTTCGACGGTGAACTGTTCCGCTTAATACTGAGGTACGGGGCGCCGGCAGCCCTGCAGTTGTCGCTCGTCTCTTTTGCCCAACTGACAATAACAAGACTGATAAACTCTTTTGGTTCGGCGGCAATGGCAGGCATTACAGCAGCGGCCAGAATAGACCAATTTGCTATAATGCCGGTACAGAACCTGAGTATGGCCATGTCTACATTCGTTGCGCAAAACATGGGGGCGGGGCTTGAGGAGCGGGCAAGAAAGGGTTTCCGCACCGCAACAATCTATATGCTGCTTTGTTCTACGTTGATGTCCGTGGCAATAATGGCATTTAGCCATCAGCTTATAGCCCTGTTTCTGAACCAAGGCGATGCGAATACGCAGGAAATACTTCGTATTGGTGGAGAATACCTGAATATAATGGTGATTTTCTACTTCCTGTTTGCATTCCTGTTTGCATTCAATGGTTTTTTCAGAGGCGTTGGAGATGCGGTTATGGCAATGGTATTTCCTGTATTCAGCTTAACCGTCCGTGCTTTGTCGGCATATGGCCTTGTTGGCTTTGCGGGGATGGGGCCGGAGGCCTTGGCATGGTCGATCCCAATCGGATGGGGGCTCAGCAGCCTTGCCAGCTGGATATACTACAAAAAACGCTTATGGGTCGGTAAAGTCGCAACACAGGAGAGGAAGGTTAAAAGTTGAACGTTACCGCTACCAATTGCTGTAACTGCGAAGAACCGTTGAGGATAGCAATCAGAGCGCGATGTACAAGGCTCCTGGATATTTTCCCATTAGTTTCTGCTCCGCAGCTCCGCACGCTTTATCTTGCCGCCGATGGTCTTGGGCAACTCCGCCGTAAATTCGATAATGCGTGGGTATTTGTACGGAGCTGTCATGCCTTTCACATGCTCCTGCAGTTCTTTTACAAGCGCATCTGACGGCTCCCAGCCTTTATTGAGCACGATTGTGGCCTTGACGACCTGCCCCCGCTTAGGGTCAGGAGCGCCTGTGACAGCGCACTCCAAAACAGCATCGTGCTCAGACAGCACGCTCTCCACTTCAAAAGGCCCGATACGGTAACCTGAGCATTTTATCATGTCGTCGTTCCGGCCAATAAACCAGTAATAACCTTCTGGGTCACGCCACGCAGTGTCCCCTGTGTCGTATACTCCGCCGGCAAATGCGCCGGCGGTTAGCTTTTCGTCAAGATAGTACCCCTTGAACAACCCTACCGCATCTACGTTGCGCACGATTATACGGCCTTCCTCGCCATCCTCGCATGTGTTCCCGTCCGCATCGACAAGGTCTATATCATAAATTGGCGCAGGCTTGCCCATTGATCCGGGTTTCGGGTCAAACCAAGGGAAATTTGCAATCAGCACGGTAGACTCAGATTGACCGAAGCCCTCATACATATCAAGCCCCCAAACGGCCTTTATCTTATTGAAGATTTCCGGGCTAAGCGGCTCGCCGGCGTTTCCGCAGTGCTCAATAGCGCTGAAATCGTAGCAGTCCATGCCGTCCGCCAGCATGAACCGGAACATAGTGGGAGGCGCGCAAAATGTGGCTATGCGATATTTCTCCAGGCGTTCCATGAGGTTTTTTGGGACGAACTTCTCCATGTCATATGCAAAAACGGGTGCGCCGCATATCAATTGACCATAAATCTTGCCCCATCCGAACTTCGCCCAGCCGGAATCGGACATGGATAAATGAAGTTTATTCTCCCGCACCTGCTGCCAGTATTTTGCAGTGACTATATGGCCAAGGGGGTGGGAGAAGTTGTGCAGCACCATCTTAGGCATACCGGTTGTTCCGGAGGTGAAGTAGATAAGCATTGGATCGCGTGATGTGACGCCGTCCTTCCCCTGCGGACGCTCAAAAGTATCGGGGAAGCCTTCCAACGGTTCGTTAAACGGAAGCCACCCATCACGCGTCCCGGGGGTCAGTATTTTGAAATCGACAGTAGGGCATTCCGGGAGCGCCTGCTCCATTTGAGAGACGATGAAATCGTCACTATCGCTATAGCAGACCAGAGCCTTGACTTTAGCGGAATTCAAACGGTAGATGGCGTCTTTTGCAGTGAGCTGCATAGTGGCGGGGATAATGACAGCTCCAAGCTTGCATAGCGCGATAGCTGTAATCCAGTACTCATACCGCTGCCGCAGAACGCACATAACTACGTCGCCTTTCTTTATGCCGAGGCTTTTTAAATAGTTCGCTGCTCTATTTGAAACTGCGCTTAGCTCTCGGTATGTAAAGCTCCGCTCATTGCCGTCGTCGTCACACCAGAACAAAGCGAGCTTGTCCCGGTCGCGGGCAGCCCAGCCGTCTATTATATCGAACCCGAAGTTGAAATCATCGGGTATATTAACGTTGTAGTTTTCTATAAAATCCTCATACGATTCAAACTCCGTCCGCGGAAGATATTTCTCTAACATCGTGTTAGCTCCAATCTGTAGTCATGATTCATATCCGTTATTTGCACATAGCACGCTTTTTTTTGCAGCTTACTCCGTAATGACTGTTAAGAATCTGGCTTTTTCCTTGCCGATAGCTTTTTGGCCATGAGGGTGGGTGGGGTCGAAGTAGACCGCGTCTCCGGCATTCAGCACATATTCTTTATTATCATAGGCAATGACGATAACACCCTCCAACACGAGATTGAACTCCTGGCCTCCGTGGGATACGAGGGCGGCTTCCGGTTCGCCGGGTAAGAGCGTAACAAGCAGAGGTTCCATTATCTTGTGGGTAAACCGGGGCGCAAGGCTCTCAAACATATAACCCGGATAGCGGTCAATGGTTTTGCCCTTGCCGCGCCGGCAAATCTGTACCGTTGACAATCTGGCTGGCTCGCCGGTGAGGATTTCTGACAGATCGACGTTGAATTTCTGTGAAATATGGTACAGCACACTGATTGGTATATTCTCTCCGCTTGACTCATACTCGATGTACTTTTCAGTTGTCACACCCGTTTCCCTCGCCATTTCCTCCTCGGTCAAGTCGAAAATCTCGCGCAGCTCCCGGATGCGATCTGATATTTTCTTCATTTCTTCCTGCATTTTTATCTCCTCTCAGAAAAGGTAAACGCCAATCCCCTGAAAGCAGAGAGTATATAGTAAAACTCCCGGGCTTGTCAAGGAATTTCGAGTTTGTTAACAATACACAGCCCATTACAGGTCAGCCTCATCTGGAAAAGATGTGTGTTTTATGCCCCGCAGAGCGAAACCAAGGACGGTGGAGCGCTCGCTAGTAGGCGCAAGGACGCGCCGCCTAGCGACAAGGTGCATAAAATACACATC
>Ga0099364_10002315_pt1 | contig 30501 bp, 24 predicted proteins | sample TergutTh196P3_FD_73070 | JGI IMG/M metagenome (GOLD analysis project Ga0099364, IMG submission 73070) | Microcerotermes parvus P3 segment gut microbial communities from Pointe-Noire, Republic of the Congo - Th196 P3 | ecosystem: Host-associated > Arthropoda: Insects > Digestive system > Gut ...
TCCTTGACGAAAACGGATTAAGCGATTACGGTATCACCTTCCACAAATTCCGTCACACTTTCGCAACACTCCTAATGGAGCAAGGCACTAACCCCCGTGTTGTTCAAGAACTGCTCGGACACCGGGATATTGAAACCACGCTCGGCATTTACACAACGGTTTCAATGGGAATTAAGGAGAAAGAAACAAACAAGCTCGCGGCGGCACTGGCGGCGATTCGCACCATGACAGGTACCGACCAGAGGCACAATATTATAGTGGCTCATGGGTAGCGATAGGCAAACCATAGGCAAACCGCAAGCACTGAAAACGGCAAAGCCTTGTGCCGCAATGATTATATCGTACAGTTTAACCCGATGGGGTTCAAGAGGCCGCAGGTTCAACTCCTGTCACTCGGACCAACTTCCGAACCGTGTAACGCTTGTGCAGCAAGGGTTGCGCGGTTTTTGCTTTGCCATGAAATTTGCCGTTGTCCCTTGTTTGTCCCTTATGCGCTAAAGTTCAGCTTTAACGCGTTACCCGCCGACTCACACGCCCGTGCCTGTGCTGTTTGGAACTCATGCGCGTAAATATTCATGGTCGTGGTAGCGTGCGCGTGTCCAAGCGCCGCCTGTACTGTTTTAACGTCTAACCCTGCAGTGATTAGCATGGAAGCGTTGAGGTGCCTGAAACTGTGAAACGTAACCACCCGTAACCCGTGTTTCGCGTAAAAGTCCTTTGTGTTTTTTTATGTATATATTCGCATACATCATTTTGAGTTTATTGCCGAAACAATGCGCTGCGGTCCGTTATTAGCCTCCAACGAGATATTTATGGAAACGCATTGCTAAGAGCAAATGAAGAATAATGAAGAAACCGGCACAATCACGCCATCCATACCGCTGTCCGGTTTTTTTACGGTTATAGGCTTTTGGATGGGAGGTTTCAAAAAGCGGTTTCAACACAGGTTTCAAAAAAATTGCCGCGCAGTTAAAAACTTTGTGTTGCTTTTATCAAAAGAATGTGGTAGAGTTCCTTAGATTGCAATTTACACCGGGGGGATTTGATTGAAAAACCATCCGCTGATAAAAACACTGCTGTCACTCGAGGGGAACCCCAAGGTCTGTGTTTACACCGAGCCCTTGTGGAGCGTACCCTTTAATTTATTCATGCCGTTCGCGTCGGTCTACATGGCGGCTCTTATGCTGACCGACATGCAAATAGGGCTTATAGCCTCTGTATCCCTGTTGTCTCAGGCAATTTGCGCGCTGGTAGGCGGTGCCGTTACCGACAAGCTGGGGCGCAGGCTGGCAACTCTGATCTCCGATATTCTCTCGTTTTCAATTCCGTGTCTTTTGTGGGCGTTTTCACAAAACTTTTGGTGGTTTGCGGTCGCGGCGGCGTTCAACGGCTTCATGCAGATATCAAACACCTCGTGGAACTGTCTTTTGGTCGAGGACGCGAAAACGGAGCAGCTTGTAAAAATCTACTCCCTTATACATATGAGCGGTCAGCTGGCGGTTTTTTTCGCGCCGCTTTCCGGTCTTTTGGTAAACAGCCTTACCGTTGTGCCCACCATGCGGATAATCTATCTGTTTTCTTTTCTGTCAATGACCGCAAAATTTATCCTGCTGTATAAATACTGCGACGAAACAAAGGTCGGAAGGGTCAGGAAAAGCGAAACGTCGGGCATATCAATTTTCAAAATCATGTCGGGCTACGGACAGATTTTGAAAATGATTCTGGCGTCACCCGGAATGGTTTTCGCCCTTGCGCTGTCCGCGGCGTTTAATATAACCGGAATAGTAAGCGGCAGCTTCTTCGGGCTTTTCATATCGGGAACTCTGTTGATACCGCAGCATTTTCTGGCGTATTTTCCGATTATACGCTCGGTCATTATAGCGTTATTCCTGTTTGGCGTTCAGGAAAAACTAAACCGTTTTGGAGTCAAAAGACCAATGCTTTTCGGAACGGTGCTGTACACCGCGAGTCACGCGGTTTTGATCATGTCACCGAAAGAAAATCTTGTTATGCCGCTGTTGTATATCGTTTTGGAGGCGTGTGCCTTTTGCTTTGTTGTACCAAGAAGAGATTCCATCGTTGCGCAACTGATAGAGCCGCAGGAACGCGCGCGTATATTCGGGCTAATGACCGTTATCACGCTGGGCAGCGGAATCCCGTTCGGATACTTGGCGGGGTGGCTGTCGGATATGGACAGGCGTTTGCCGTTTGTACTTTGCATAGTTATATTTGTTTTGATTTTCACGGTTATTGCGTCCTCCCGCGCTTTGAGGAAAAAGGACAATACAATTAACAGTTAACAGTTAACAATTAACAGTTAACAACTATAATTAGTGGAGCGTAGGGGACTTGGCGACTCGGCGCGCCGAGGACGAAATACCCGGCTATGCGTTAATCTTTTATCGGCTCCCCCTAAACATAGGACAAATACAGATATTCAGGGCTTTCATAAAATATACTGCGCACGGTGGCGGTTTCTTTCTTCGGCATATGGCATCCTCACTTTCGTATTTTTTATTCTATTATGATGTTATTTATTTGCTATAATTTTATCAGAGTGCTTTGTATTAATCAAGTAAATATTAGCGATAGCGATCGACGCACGTTACATCGACCTCAATGTAACCCTACTACGTCACCGACTGTTACATTCGACTGTGACTAGATTAACAAAGGCGTCGCGCCTGACATGTTTTCCGGGCAGAAGTGCCGGGAAAATGTGTCGGGCGCGACAGTTCGACATTACGGTTATGTGCGTCAGAAGGTATGCAGGAATCGAGTGTTGTCCATATGTTACCATACTTTGAGCCGACATAGAATAAGATTATAAAGCGTGGTTCAACAATTACTAATTAATCAGAGCTGCTGCAAAAGCGTGTCAGGTTCTATGACCTTGACAGGCGAACCCTTAAAATGGTTCGGGTCGCGTGTTACGATGTAATCCGCTTTATGGCGCTGCCCGCAGCAGGCGAGCAGCGCCTCCTCATAATCCGGCAGCGGCAGCGTAAAGGCTCGCTCGCAATCCATATCGGTAACATTCAGAATATTAACAGACGTGATCAGACCCAAAAGTGTTTGCCTTGTTCTTTCATGATCATGCAGATGTTTGCGGAGCAGATAGTACAGGTCATATACGGTGCTGGCGGTTATACACCCCTCAACCTTTTCCTCGGCTACGGCCAACAATATTCACACGGTACTTATACTAATTTCGAGTTAAAACATATCAAGAATCCAAGTTCTCGCGGAGATGCTTTTAATGGTAGTATTTGTCAGTTGGCAAATAGTATCACAAAGCCTGTCAATCACTTTGCTCAAGGTTGCAAACGCCTCGTTTTTGAAACCAAGTTTACGTATTTCTTTCCATATTTGCTCAATCGGATTCATCTCCGGCGTAGCCGGAGGAATGAAAAACAACTCGATATTGTCCGGAATATTTAGCTTTTTAGCTGTGTGCCATGCCGCCCCATCAGTTGCCAGTAGAATGTAGTCGTTGGGGTAGGTTTCGGAAAGTTTTTGCAAATAGACACTCATGCAATCTGTATTACAGTACGGCATCACAAGAAAAAATGAATCTCCTGTCAAAGGCTCGATTGCGCCGTAAGCATAACGATATTCACGGATATGATGGCATGGGACCGTTGGTCGAAACCCCGGCAAACACCAACAATACTTTGGTTTATTGATTCGTCCGAACCCTGCTTCATCTTGAAACATAAGGCGAACCTTTCCACAGAAATCAGGCTTCTTGTGGAAAACCTCGTTTAATTCTTGGATTCGTATGTTAATTTTTTTGAGGATTCTATCTCCTCATCGCTGGCTTTATTTGGATGTTTGCTGCGTGGCATGACTTTTCGCCAACCATGCTGATGTAATAGAGAATATACGGTGGACAAAGATTTGCGCTCCCGCCCGGTTTTTGCGTTTAGTGCTTGGGCGATGACTCCTACGGTAATCATTTCTCCGGCTCTCGCTTGCTCCTTAAATTGTTCTAAAAATTCAGTAGCTTCATCTTTGCTCATCATACGATTATTACCGCCACGGCGACCATCGCTGCCTAAGGCATCTATGCCCTCCTTGTGGTAGAGCACGGCAAGATGACGCACATAAACAGCGTGATATTTCTTTATCTCCGCTACTTCTTCCGGCGTCTTTCCCTCGCCTAACAACGCAACCGCCTCCATGCGCCGACAGGCTACGGCATTTTTGGTTGTACGTATTCTTTCACGCAGCTCCGCCGCTGATTCCGAGCTTATTTTGTAGATTGCCTTCATCACATATCACCCGTTTACAGTATAACATATCTTTCGCCTTGCTGCAAATTGTTTGCGTGGAATTAGTATTATATGCAGTTCAAGTGCAGAGAGTAGTATCCCGTTTTATGGATTTACGGCCTACACAAAAGGATAGGCCAATGTTTGAGAACAGTCTGGGCGGCGATACACCGCTGCCCGGTCGGGCAAACAGCTTTAGAAAAACGAAGCGATAATCTCCGGGATTCGGGGCTGGCCCAGATGGGCGAAGCACTTACTCCACCGGTAAGCTTTTTTGTTGCCGCATGGAAACGGAATCGGCGTGGTTGGAAACGATCACAATACGGTCAAGGATGGCGTCGGTGATGGTGCCGATTTTCTCGTGTCAGCCACCGAAATCGTGCTGGGAACAGAAGATTGTGGAAGCCTTCTTTTATCTCGCTTCGGCGATTTCGAGCAAATCTCTGGATTCGGTTTCTTTGAGCGGATATAGTATCCATTCATCCAAGACCATCGGAATAAATATAAATACTGGTAAAAATAACCGCCAAAAGCGGCAGTATTATTAAGAGCATCAATAACATCAAGTTCACGCTTGATTTTTCCAAATGTTTCCCTAATACTGTCCCAATCGGTTGGTTTAATCGGGTAATCTTTTGCCCCGAACCTTATGCCTTGACGGACAAGATCAAACTCCTTGTGTCCGCTTAAAATAACGATCTTAATGCCGGGATAATGTTCGTGTGCAAACTTGGCTGCCTAAATGCCGGACATAACGGTCATCTTTATAGATCATAACGTTATACCACTCGTTCCATCTGCCCAAAGCGTCCAAGAAAGCTACGGTGGCCAATACCGGCTTGAACAGCCCCAACGCTATCTGGAAGGATATTCGAAACTCGTTCGGCTTTTTATTCTTAGCCGCAAGAACTAAATTAATATAATCGGGAATAAAATCTTTCTTAATATAAACATACTAGGCTTAATTATTGCCGCGCGATTATTTGCCTTGACAGCGTCAAGTCCCGACTTTTCAATGGCCGCACTACGCAAACGCCAAATGTCACAGAATGTCCTACCCCAAAAATGTTTCACGTGAAACATTTCCGCCTCCCACGTATGACGCACTCGGCCAAACAAACACAGGACCCCCGGGTGTGCGTCCCCTACAACGCGGGGTTTTTTACGGCGCGGCATCCCTGACGCGCCGTGTAAATTTCCCGTCCCGCAGCGTTATCAACGTTTATGGCGTCTCCACAAAGGATACCGCCTGCCCAAGCGCGGCCGATTCAAAAACAGCCTCCATCACCCGCATAACCCGCATAACCTCGCCCGGTTTAACTATCAGCTCCGCTTTATGCGAAACCGCGTCATATACGTTGCGGTAAAAGTCACGGATATCCGATTGAACCTTCGGTATCGGATACCGTTTGATTGTTTCCTCCGTGCGCGGCGCCATAGTCTTGGTGAGTCCGGCGGCGGTTATCACCGGCACGGCGTCACGCTTTTCCCAGTCGGAAACCATTACTATCTCGCCGGACATATCCCAATCCCGGATCACGGCGGTGCCGTTCTGACCTTGTATGTACCAACGGGGCAGGCCAATAAAATTGCTGGTTCCCACCTCCACCAGACAGTCGGGACCGCCGCTGAAATGAAATATGGCACGGAACCCGTCTTCGACCACTTCATTGGTTACATATGACAGCTGCGCATATACTGTCTGAAGTTTTTTGCCTTTCAACAGAATTAAAAGCTGGTCGATGAGATGAACGCCCCAATCAAGCACCATACCTCCCCCGTGTTCCTTTTTATTGCGCCAGTCGCCAGGAATTCCCCTTGAGCCGTGTACACGGCTTTCAATATTAAAGACATCTCCCAGCGTGTTTCTTTCGTATATGTCCTTAGCGGCCAGAAAATCCTCATCCCACCGCCGGTTTTGATGTACGGTGAACAGCACGCCGTTTTTTTCCGCGCAGGCAAGCATCTCGGCCAGCTGCCCGCTGTTCAGCGCCGCCGGCTTTTCGCAGATCACATGTCTGCCGGCGTTCATGGCCTTGTTGGCTATGGGGAGGTGAACATCGTTGGGCGTTGCGACAGTCACCGCCTTTACCGCCGGGTCGTCCAGAACGTCGCCGAGAGAGGCATAGACATGGAGCCCCGCCTTATGCGCCTCCTCGTTGCGTGTCCGGTCGATGTCATATACGCCGCGCAGCTCCAGCTCGGGGATTGCGGACAAGGTGCGGGCATGCCATTCGCCCATGCCGCCGTAGCCGATAATGGCCAGTCCTAATTTATGGCTGTTCATAATTCAATACTCCTTAATATATTAGTGCCAGATATTCTGATGAACTCTTTAGCGAATTATTTTGATTCAATCCCCCAAAGCCATTGAATCTTTTCTTCATGGCTATTATAATAGAAACAGTTTGTAAACGCATGCCGGCGTTTTTCTATTTAGTGCCAGATATTTTTATCTTTTTAAGGTTGGAGTGTTTTTTATATGCCTAATATCCCCGGTGTTTATGAGCGCGCGCGCGACCATTACCATTGCCCGACCTGCTGGAGGTGCATAGGTAATACATGCGCGCCGCATTTCCACGGCTCTTTAGAGTTGACTTATGTCCATAAAGGCGCTCTCAATGTCATGCTGGACGGCGAATTTTTTACTGCGGGCAGGGGAGAACTGGTTATCGTGCCAAGTTACTCGGTACACCACTTTGCCTCCGGTTCTGAAACTGATACCACGGTGCTGATCATCCCGATGGACTATATCCGGTCTTTCCAAAAACAGATAGCCGAGCATGAGTTTGCCAAGGTGTTGATTGCCGCCGGTAAAACCACTCAGGAAATTGCCGGATGTATGCGTTTGCTGATAGAACGCGCGGCTTACGGAAGTGATTCTTACATCGTGAGAGGGCAGATCTATACCATTCTGGGTGTTTTGCTGGAAGCCGTGCCGCTGCTGCCATCTCCAAGAAAGGCCGTGAGGTTTCAAACCCGGGACATTTTGGACTATCTGCACACCAACTATCGTTATAGCCTTTCGCTTGAACAGATCGCCCGCGAGTTTGGATACAGCAAGAGCCGGTTTTCCAGTATATTTAATAAGAATGTCGGGTGCAGCATTCCGGAGTATGTCAATACGCTGCGTTCACGGGCAGCCGCGAATATGCTTTTAGAAGCCGGCGCAAGCATTACCGATGTGGCAATGGAGGCGGGCTTTGAGAGCTTGCGCACGTATTACCGTTCGTTCAAGAACTGCTTTGGAGTTACACCTACAAATTTTATTAATCTCTCCCGAAACGAGATACATATGCTTATTTTGAATAACGGATTAGATGTTATATAGCCGGATAGCTGTGTCGCGTATCGGCAGGGGTTGCAAAGGATGTCGCGCTTGATAAAAGGATAATGGTGTGTTATGGCTGTGAAAAAGTGAAACGGGGGTGAAATTATGCGCGAAGGCAGTACCAGAGAATATAAACGGGCGGCGTTTCCGGTCAAATTTCGTTAATCTAACGGCTCACGCCCCACGGATGATGTATACTTCTACTGAAACATAGTGTTCAGGGAGTAACCGTCATTCAGAAATAGGAGCGTGACCATATGAAGCGGATAGGCACCAAGATCACAGCAATCATGCTGTGCGTGATTTTACTCGGGATTCTTGTGACGGCGGGGATTGCCGCATTGATTTTAAGCCGTGTTATTTCGGATGTTTCGATGGAGAAAATCCAAAAGGATATGCAAAACGAGCTGCATCAAATGGATAGCTGGCTGACTGAACAGGTGGCGAACATGACCACTTTGGCGGGCGTCCTGTCTAAAAAGCATGAGGATGTTACCGCTTTGGCAGATTTTCTCGTCGAAAATCCGGATACCGCTTATGAGCCGACGGTACAGCCCATGCTTAAATCGGTGCTGGATCAGAACGACGCCTATTTTGACGTATACATGGGATTCCCCAATGGACTGGCACAGGCAAGCAACGGTTATATCTTTGACTATGAGGGAGGCTGGACCTCTTATGAGCGCGGCTGGTACAGGCTGGGGATGACCGATACCTCCCGCGCGCATATCACCGCCCCGTATGTAGACGCGCAAACCGGCGACTGGTGCATTACCATTAATCACGCCGTTATGCTGAACAGGGAGTGCCTTGGCGTGGTTGCCGCCGACATTTTCCTGACAGACCTCCAAACGATGCTGGCCGGCGCTGATCTCGGAGGGGAAGGATACTCCATGCTGCTGGATGAAGACGGCTATATTTTAGCGCACCCCGACGAGAAATATGCCCCGGACAAGATAACTGAGGAATTCAAGAAAATCACCGAGGTTTCAGGCGGGATATACGCAAATATTTGGAATAATGTAAAAAGCTCGGATGCCCCTTCGCGCGGCAATGACGAAAACGGCATCGACAATTATTATATAGCCGGGGTCCTTCCGACATCAGGCTGGTATATGCTCTCGGTTCTCCCGTCAAGGGTGGTATCCCAGCCCATTATGACGGCTGTGTTTGCCGTCATTGCCGCCACGCTGATTGTCCTGCTTGCGGCGACGCTGCTTATCTTCACAACGGCTTCCCGTATCATCAGCAAGCCGATTTCGGCGCTGACATCCATGATGAAAAGAGCCGGCCATACAGGGGATCTTACGCTTTCGCCCGCGGATGAAAAAAAGATAAACAAATACGCGCAATCAGACGACGATATGGGTCATCTGATTGTCGCCGCCACGGAATTTGTCCGGCGTGTGGCGGAGGTCGGGCAGGTGTTGGAAATGGTCGCAGGCGGCGACCTTACCAAGGAAATCGTATTGCTTTCCGACAAGGATACCATAGGATTTTCGCTGCAAAAAATGAAAGATAATCTAAATCGCATGTTCCATGAAATTTACGCGTCAGCCGCGCAGGTCGCCGTCGGTTCCAAACAGATCGCCGGCGGCTCACAGGCGCTTGCGCAAGGCTCGACCCAGCAAGCCGCCGCCGTGGAGCAGCTCTCCTCATCCATCGCGGAAATCGCGCAAAAGACGAAAGCAAACGCCGAGCTGGCCGGGCGCGCCGCCGAGTTTGCAGATACCATCAAGCGAACCGCCGAAAAAGGCAACCGCCGGATGGACGGGATGATGGAGGCGGTAAAGGACATCAACCAAGCCAGCCAAAACATCGGCAAGGTCATCAAGGTCATCGACGACATCGCGTTTCAGACCAATATTCTCGCCCTAAACGCCGCCGTGGAAGCGGCGAGGGCGGGGCAGCACGGCAAGGGCTTCGCGGTCGTGGCCGAGGAAGTCCGCAATCTGGCCGCCAAGAGCGCGGAGGCCGCGAAGGACACCGGCGCTCTGATTGCAAACTCGATTGAAAAGGCGGAGCTGGGCGCGAGTCTGGCCGGTCAGACCGCCGCAAGCCTTGAAGAGATCGTATCGGGCATAAGCGAGAGCAGCCAAATCGTGGCGCAGATTGCCCTGTCCTCAGAGGAGCAGTCCGGCGGTATCACGCAGATCAACACGGGCATCGAGCAAGTAGCGCAGGTCATTCAGCAAAACAGCGCGACGGCCGAGGAGACCGCCGCCGCGTCGGAGGAAATGAGCGGACAGTCCGGCGTGCTGGAGGACTTGATCGCGCAGTTCAAGCTCAGAGAGGAGCGGCCCAAAAGCCTGCCGGCTATTAGAGCGAAATATTGAATCCGTTCATCGAAAACCCATATGAGTTAAGAAAAGTAAATTTATATTTGAAAAAACACGCTGTTGTGTGCTATTACTTCCCATAAAATACTTGACTTTGCCACATGCCTGTGATAACATTACCCCATTATGGCGCTTTTCAGCAATAAATGAAAATCGAATACTGGGGGTTATTAACCAATGACAAAAAGGACAAAACGTATTATCAGCGCGGCGCTCGCCGTTTTACTCGCGCTTATGCTCGCGGCCTGCGGCAGCCAACAGCAGGGAGATTCGGCCGATGCCGCAAAAATCGTTTATTATGCTACAAATTCAGAGCCGATCCTCGACTGGGATCCTAGCGTAGAGTTTTCAAACGGGATTATCGTTATGCATAATATTTATGAAACCCTGCTGAGGTATCTGCCCGAGCAGGACACTTTTGAGTATGTTCTTGCCACCGGTTATGAAAAAAGCGGCGACGGGCTTCAATGGGACTTTGATATTCGTCAGGGTGTCAAGTTTCACGACGGAACAGCGCTGAACGCCGAGGCCGTTAAATTTTCCTTTGACCGGACGATTGAAAAAGATGAGGGCGCGGCTTTTATTTGGGACGCGGTGGAGTCTGTCGAAGCGGTTGACGAATACAAGCTGCGCATAATCCTGAGTTATGCCGCGCCCATGGATCTTGTCGTTTCCTCAGGATACGCCGCGTTTGTCATGTCGCCGGAAGCCGTTATGAGCAATGATGACGACTGGCTGAGTAGCGGAAATGTAGCCGGAACGGGCCCGTACATAGTCAGAAGCAGCGTCCACGGCGAAGAGGTTGTGCTTGAAGCCTTTAAGGATTACTGGCGCGGTTGGGACGGAGACCATACCGAGCTTGCCATTATAAGAAAGGTGCCAGAAACCGCGTCGCGCCGCCAGCTGATTGAGAGCGGCGAGGCCGCGTTTATAACTCAGGTTACCCCGGAGGATCACGCCGCGTTAAGGCGCGTTCAGGGCGTAACGGTTCAGGAGGCGACTTCCTACCAAAACCTTTTACTGTTCTTTAACAATCAGAAAGCGCCGCTTAACGATGTAACGGTTAGACAGGCGCTGTCATACGCGTTCCCGTATTCGGATGTGATCGACCATATAATGTCCGGCGAAGCGACCCAGAGCCGCGGGATCATACCTCACGGCCTTTGGGGACACGGCGGCGACATATTACAGTATCAGTATGATCTTGAACAGGCGAGGACGCTGCTGACTCAAGCCGGCTACCCCGACGGAGGCTTTTCGCTGTCGGCGACATATACGGCAGGCGACGAGCCTCAGCGCCGTTCGCTTGAGCTGTATCAGTCCGAGCTTGCGAAGCTCGGCATAACCCTTGACATACGCGGTATGCCGTGGGACAGCCAGTGGGAATCAGCCAAGGTCGAACCCGCTCAGGCACAGGACATTTTTGTTATGTATTGGTGGCCGGATTACGCAAGCCCCTTATCGTGGCTTTTGAATCTGTTCTACACCGAGGATGATGTCTTGTTTAACATGAGCTATTTCAGCGACCCGCGTGTTGACGAGCTGATCGACGAGGGCAATGTGCTTTCCGGTGTTGACCGTGACGCCGGTGGCGGCGCTTTCATCGAGGCGCAGAGAATCATCATGGACGCCGCCGCCGTTATCCCCATGTACGACCAGCACTACATCAGGGTATTCCGCGACAATTTCAAAGGCTATAGGGATAATCCGGCTTACCCCAACGTCGTGTTCTTCTACGAAACATATTTAGATTAGAGCAGAGGGGCTTCCGCAATGGGCAGATTTCTGCTGAAACGCGTGTTTTTCGGCGTTATCGTACTGTTTGGCGTTATAACAATAACCTTTCTTTTAACGCGTGTCATACCGTCCGACCCGGCTGCGCGCTGGGTCGGGCCGCGTGCTACGCGCCAGCAAATCGCCCAGGCCCGGATAGAGCTAGGGCTTGATCAGCCGGTTCATGTGCAGTACGCGCGCTATGTGTCCGGTTTGCTTCAGGGCGACCTTGGGCGCTCTTTGCGTTCGCGGCAGCCCGTGACGGCCGAGCTTATGGGCTTTCTGCCGGCAACCTTAGAGCTTGTGGTGCTTTCGACATTTTTTGCGGTGTTTGCGGGCATTCCCTTGGGGGTGCTTTCGGCGAAATCCAAGGACAGGCTCTTAGATCATGTATGCCGGTTTTTCTCCGTCGGAGCGGTGTCTTTACCCACGTTCTGGGTAGGGATGTTTTTGCAGCTTTTGTTTTACGGCGGACTGGGACTGCTTCCGCTGGGGAGCCGCGTATCGCTTGAAACGGCTATTTTCCATAATATCCCTAATATCACCGGTTTTATCATATTGGACAGTGTGATCACCGGCAACTTTAATATCGCGGGTGATGCCCTGCGGCATATTATTCTGCCGGGGATCACCCTTGCGCTTTATCCCATCGGGCTTGTAGCGAGAATGACCCGGTCCGCGCTGCTTGAAATACTCGGCGAGGACTATATCGCCGCCGCCCGTTCTTACGCAGTGCCGGAAAAAAAAGTACTCTGGCTGTACGCGCTTAAAAATTCCCTTGGCCCTACGTCTACCGTATTAACCCTTTCGGTAGGATATACGCTTGTTAACACCTTTCTCGTAGAAGCGATTTTTAACTGGCCGGGAATCGGTATGTACATATCAAACGCCGTTGTTACAATGGATTATCCGGCTATCATGGGAGTTACCATATTCTCCACGTGCGCGTATGTGGCGCTGAACCTGATTGCGGACATCATTGTAGCGCTTGACCCGCGCGTGAGAGCATAATAATCTGTTTATACAGGAGCGGATATGACTATATCTGGAACCACAATAAAAACCCGGGCAAGGCAATGGAAGCTCAGCTTTCACCTCTTGTGGCGCAACTCCCTTACCCGGGCATCGCTGATAGCCGTAATCATACTCGTGCTATTGGCTGTTTTCGCGCCGGTTATCGCTACATATCCCGACCATGCCGGGACTGTTACAAATCCGGCGGAAGGGCTGCGCCCCCCGGGCGCTGCTTATCTGTTCGGTACCGACGAGCAAGGGCGCGACATTTTCAGCCGCGTACTGTTTGGCGCGCGTATTTCCCTCGGGGCCGCGGTGCTGTCTGTCGGGCTTGCGCTGCTCATCGGCATACCGCTGGGCGCTTTCGCGGGGACAATCGGCGGCTGGTGTGATGAGATCATCATGCGTGTAACGGATATATTCCTCAGCTTCCCGCCATTGCTGCTTTCCATAGCCATAGCCGCGCTTATAGGGCCAAGCCTGCAAAACGCAATGCTCGCCATTGCGCTCTCGTGGTGGCCATGGTATACGCGCCTGATACGCTCTCAGGCTATTTCGATCAAGGAACGGCAGTTTGTCCGCGCCGCCGAGGCAATCGGCGTAAAACCCGGCGCGATCATGTTCAGGCATATTGTGCCTAACTGTATCGCACCGGTCATCGTTCAGGCTTCTATGGATATTGGCGGCGTAATACTGACTATCGCGTCCCTCAGCTTTTTGGGGCTTGGCGCACAGGCGCCGTCGCCCGAATGGGGGCTCATGATAAATACAAGCCGTAATTATCTGCTGAGCGCGTGGTGGTACAGCATTTTCCCCGGCATCGCTATTTTTATCGCGGTATTGGCGTTTAATCTGCTGGGTGACGGTCTTCGTGAGATTTTAGACCCCAAAACCCGGAAGCTATAGCATTTTCGAATGCTGTTATAATAGGGAGATGCGGCAATGAGTGCTTACTTCGATATAAATAACCTTAACGTCGGGTTTCAAACCACCGACGGCAAAAAAACAGTGCTTGATATTGATTCGCTTCATATCGAACGCGGACAGGTATATGGCATCGTCGGAGAGTCGGGCTCGGGAAAAACAGTGCTTTCGAGGACAATCCTGCGCCTGCTGCCGGAGCCGCCCTGTATAATCACGCCTGAATCCGAAATCATGTTTGACGGCGAAAATCTCTTGCGCTGTTCTGAAAAGCATATCAGGGGAAAGATTCGCGGCAGACGGATCGCAATGATTTTTCAAGACCCCATGTCAACGCTTAATCCGGTTTTTACGGTGGGGCGGCAAATATCCGACGTTATAATCGCCTGCCGCGGTTTGGATCGCAAAAAAGCGGAAACCGGAGCGCTTGAGATGCTCGAGCGCGTCCGCATGTCCGATGCCGCGCGGATTATGAGTAAATACCCTCATGAGCTTTCCGGCGGACAGCGGCAGCGGGTTATCATCGCGTCGGCTTTGTCCTGCGGAGCGGAGTTTCTAATCGCTGACGAGCCCACGCGCAACCTCGACGTAACGATACAGGCCGGCATCCTGAGAATTTTGGAGGATCTGCGCCGGGAGCTTGGTATTACCGTGCTGTATCTGGCTAATAACATGGGGCTTGTGTCCGTCACCTGCGACAAGGTGTCGGTTTTGCGGGACGGCGTTATTGCCGAAAGCGGCAGCGCGCGCTCCGTTATTTCTTCCCCCAAGACGGAGTATACAAAAACCTTTCTCCGCTCGGTACCCGAAACGGAGGACGCGGACCCGTTACCCGGCGCTGACGAAATAATGCGGGTTTCCGATCTGAAAAAATACTTTGAGCTGAGAACAGGTTTTTTGGGGACGGCCCGTAAGTATATCCGCGCTGTGGACGGCGTGAGCTTTTCAATGCGGCGCGGTGAAACGCTGGGCATAGTCGGTGAATCGGGATGCGGAAAGACGACGCTTATAAATGTGCTGATCAATCTCGACAAACCTACGAGCGGAACCGTCAGGTTTAACGGATGTGACCTTGCCGGTTTGAGCAAACCGGAGATGCGGGCAGTCAGACGCAGTATTCAGGTGGTGTTTCAGGATCCGTTTTGGTCGCTCGACCCTCGGATGCTGATCCGTGATATTGTGGGCGAACCGCTGAAAGCCCATGAAAAGCTGACCGCGGAAGCCTACTCGCGCAAGGTCGGCGAGCTGCTTGAGCTTGTAGGCTTGCCAAAGGAGTCCGCTTACGGGTTCCCCCATGAGTTTTCCGGCGGTCAGCGGCAGAGAATTGCCATAGCCCGCGCACTCGCTCTGGAAACTGAGTTCATTGTACTTGACGAGCCGACATCCTCGGTAGATGTCGTGTCACAGGTGCAGATATTAAATCTGCTTGTCGAGCTGAAACGCAAATACAAGCTCACATATGTAATCATTTCACATGATTTAAGCGTGATAAATTTTCTGGCAACGCATATCGCGGTGATGTATCTCGGAAAAATAGTTGAGTACGGTGAAGCGCGGCCGGTGTTCGACACTCCCGCGCACCCCTATACCAGAGCGCTGATGGGGGCTATCCCCCGCCTGAATATGAACGGGCTTGACGAACTGAGCGTTTTGGAGGGCAATGTGCCAAGCGCGATCGACGTGCCGGGCGGCTGCCGCTTCCATACGCGCTGCCCCGAAGCGAAGCCGGAGTGCGCGGCGTCGGAGCCCGAACTCGTCCCTCTCGCGGACGGACGGCTGGCGGCGTGTCATCATCTGTAATTCCGCATGGCCGGATAGGCAAGAGATTTGGATTGAAAAAGGAGTACGCTATGAGAGAACTGACAAAACAGGCGCTTTATGACATTTTACACGGCTGCGCGATAGCCGGCACGGGCGGCGGCGGAATGCTTTCAGAAGGGCTCTCCCTGATTGACCGCGGGCTTGCCGAGGGCAGGACGTTCAAGCTAGTGTCCCTGGACGAGCTGCCGGACGACGGAATTATTGGCGTGCCGTACTGCTGCGGCGCGCTGACCGCACAAATGGAAAACCCTCTCGCCGGTTATCCCGAACTGCCCGAACCTCACGGCGTTCTTGCCGCCCGGGCAATGGAGCGGTATCTCAGACGTGAGTTCGACGGCTTTATGCCGACAGAGCTTGGCGGCGAGAACACCGCTCAAGCGTTTTATACAGCCGCGGTCATGGGACGGCCTATTCTGGACGCCGACCCGGCGGGGCGTTCCGTTCCGGAGCTGCAACATTCTACATTTTACCTTCACGGTATCCCAATAGCGCCGATGTCGGTTGCGGACGCATATGGGAACTCCGCGATATTTGACGGCGTTGCAAGCGACAAGAGGGCAGAGCATTGGGCGCGCGCCCTCGCGGTAGCTTCCAACAATGTAGTAGGTGTACTTGACCATCCCGCCAGTGTCGCCGATATACGCGGCGCGGTAATAAAGGGCACGATCAGCTATGCCGAAAAGCTCGGCGCCGCGCTGCGTCAGGCTAAAGCCTCGGGTTCAGACCCGGCGGAAGCGGTGACAGCCGCGGGGAGAGGCAGGCGCCTTTTTACCGGACAGGTCATTTCGTCTGAATTTGAAGACCGCGACGGTTTTACTTTCGGCACAATCGTTTTAAGCGGTCTGGGCGATAACCCGGGGCATGAATACAAGATTTGGTATAAAAATGAAAACATCATAAGCTGGCTGGACGGGGAGATTCACGTAACCGTGCCAGACTTGATCTGTATGCTGGACGAATCGGGGGAGCCGCAAATCAACCCCTTTGTCAAAGCCGGGCAGAAATTTACGGTTTTCGCGTTGCCGGCTCCGGCGCAGTGGACAACTGAGCGCGGCTTGGACTGCTTCGGCCCGCGCAGTTTTGGTTTTGATGTGGATTATAAACCCATAGTGTAATATTTGCCGCTGTCCGGTTTTTTGTCCGCGGGCATCATGATTTCATCAGTTTTTACTGTTTTAACAGCATTTCATCCAGCGCCGTCATACCCAAAACGTTTTTTACATTCTCGGACGGGCTTTCCACATGGAAGCTGCCGCCGCACTCTTTGGTTTTCTTGTAAAACATTAACAGCACTCTGATTCCCGCAGAGGACAAAAAAGTGATTTTTTGCATATTCAAGATAAATCTCGAGTTCCCGCCCCGCATCGCCTCTCCTAGCTCATACTGAAGAATGTTCGCTTCCGCGGAGCTTATGCGTCCGCTCAAAATATACCTGCAGTGTGAAGGATATGTCTGGTCAATGGAGATAGTCAGCTCATTCATTTTGAACCTCCGGTTATTTATTTTGCGGTTCCTTCTTTATGATTGGTGTTGTTAAGAGGTGCTGTCCAATGTTGATTAATGTAGAAAATGCTTATAATATACGCTTTTTTTGAAACTCAGTTATTAGAATTTTTATACAATAAAAGCCGCATAATAGCAAGATAACATCTTCAAAAGCGTTCACAAAAAACGCTTTAATGCCTGTAAGCCCCCATATAGCCATTAAAACAAGCAAAAGTTTATTTTTATCCCTGTAGCAAGAATAAATAACGATACTGATACTGATTATAGGACAAGGCATAATATAAACAACCATTTTGGGGAACACATTACCTAAAATGATCGAAACAACGGGATATATTAAGAACAAGAGTAATAAAAACCATTGAACTGCGTTAGGTCTTGAAAATATGTTGTTTTTTCGTTTAATTGCTTCATAGATAAATAGAAAGCCTGTTGTAATAAATAACGGAGCGGCGAAGTACGTTTGTATCGGTTCAGTCCCAAAAACAAGAAAGAATATAATGCCTATAAATATGTTTGTAAAACCTAATGCAAGTTTAGAAAACCATACCGCTTTTTGGAATAATGCAAGAATAAATCCCGCAAATATCAAAACCATAAAAACGCATTGCCATATTATGGTGGATTGGTTGTAAGAAGCGATTACCTCCCAAAAGGCTTCTGCGTTCATAATAAACCTCGCATTATATAAATTTTCAACATCATCAAGCACCATTAACTAATATCGCACTGATTATACCATTTCATGGTGTTGTGCGTCAATCCACAACTCTTTTACCCTTAACCATCCATCCCCTATAATAGATTCTCACAAAATATCCGCAAATCCTTCCGTTAAACACTCTTCTCCGGCCTTTTTCCTGACCGCCGCCGCACACAAAAGCTCATATTTCGCCTTGGACACCCCATACGTAGCGAGGACTAGCGCGGCTATGGCCGCAGCGGCGGCGGGGATCAGCGTCGCCGTCACGAGTATGCCTTGCAGCGCCTGCTCGGATTGCGCCTGCGCCGTGCCATCATAGCCCGAGAGTCCTAAAACCGCGCCCATTCCCCACATTCCCAGCGCAGATCCAACTTGGAAGCAAAAAGAGGCTATCGAGCTAAGAGAGCCGTCCTTCCTGTCGCCGGTCACGAATTCCATTATTTCCGCGCAGTCATAGGCGAACGCGACATAGAAGGTGAAAAAGGCGGCCGAACTGACGCCCCACAAACCCGCGTAGAAGTATAAGGATGGGACGGTGTTGATCCCGATAATAAAGAAGAACACAGCGGCGGCGACCGCCGGCGTCATCGCGGCCAGCATAACCGGTTTTTTGCCGTACTTATTGGCAAAAAATGTTATAGGCGGCATGGAGAGGGCGACGATGACGACATACACAGCCCAGAATACGCCCTGCTGCGCGGTGTCCATCCCCACATTGTAGGTCATAATGTACACGCAAATCGAGTTCAGCATAACGAAGCCAATCGCGTATACGGTTATCCAAACGGCAATCTTCCGAAAACTCTTGATGCGAAAACACGCCGCCCAGATTTTATAGAAGTTCTCCTTAACTCTTGTCTTTTTTATCTCAAGCGCCTGCCGCGCCGATTCCTTTTCACAGTGCCTAAGCAGAAATATGCCGATATAACATAAAGCAAAAATCACAATCGCAAACACAAGGCCGATAATACCCCAGGCCTGACGGTCGTTAAGGCCGGCATTCTCCGCCCATGACCATATCCACATCGGCCCTGACGACACGAAAACAAGAATGATATACCCCCCGAATACCGTCATAAACCGCAGAATATTCCGCTCATTGTAATCTTTTGTGATTTCGGCGCACAAAGCGTAATACGGTATCATAAACGTGGAGTAGAACAGCCATACGAGCATCGGCACCGCGATGTAATAAACGCTTTGAAGCGCGGCGCTTGTTATTTCAAATGGCGCAAAAGCGAGATACACCGCCGCGCACAGCGGCAGGACGCTGGCTTTCATCCACGGCAGACGCCGGCCTTTTGCCGTTACATAATTATCTGAGATTCCGCCGATGAGCGGGTCAATGACGCCATCCCAAGCCACCGTGATAAAGGTAATCGCGCCCGCCGTCATGGGCGGCACACCCACGATGTCCGTCAAGAAAAAGATAAAATAAATGTAAAACAGGTTATAGGGGACAGCGTCCGCGGTGGTACACAGACCGTATCCTATCCTGACCCTCCATGGCAGCTTGGTTCGCTCCATCCACTCTCTCCTTGTTCTTTGTTGTTATAGCTTCCGTTCCCCGATTACAATAGCCGACACGCCGTCCGGTATGATTTCCTTTATCGCTTTGTCAAAGACCTCGTAGGTTTGGTAAATCTCATCGTAAGAACAGCCGCCGCTGAAGGATACCATCAGGTCTATGTATACGATATGCCCGGAACGCCTTGTTCTCACGCCGTGAAACCCCTCGATGTCATTCCATATTTCGGCGACACACTTCATAACTTTTAGCTGGGTTTGCTCGTCCAGCGTTTTGTCAAGTAAATCAGCGGACGCTTCCTTTATGATATTTATGTTTTGGGAAGCTATGTACAACGCGCACGCGATACACACCGCCGGCTCAAGGTAGCCGATGCCGGCGACATTCCGCAGCAAAAAAGCGGCGGTGACGGCAACTAATGTCGTCGAGTCGAAAACAAGGTTTTTTACCAGCAGCATGGTGTTTGATTTTACAAAGCCGCTGGTGATTCCTTTCACCGTTTTTATCTGCCTGTTAAGCAAAACCGCGTCTATGACAACGTTAATCACTTTTATACCGATTGCCAGCCATAAAATGTCCTGCGGTTCACTCGGACGTACCAAAGAGAAAACCGACGCCGCGAAGACGGCGGCCAAAGCTATATACAGGAATACCGCCGCGATAAAGCTCCCGAACGCCTCGATCTTGCCCATGCCGTAATCGTACTTAAAGCTGTCGTCTTTTTGCAATTTTTTTGAGAGAAAGAAGGAAAGGACGGCCTGTATTAAGTTGCTCACCGAGTCAATGGCGTCAAGAGCAATCAGCAGCGAGCCGCTTAAAACCGCGACGACGAGCTGCGCCGCTGTATTGGGAAGCTCGGAAACCAAGCTCATAAACGCTACTTTTTGCTGCGACTTGAACACATCTTTTACATTCTCATTACTCATATCACAGACACCCCCTCCTTAATCGACGCTTTATTCCGCAAAGCCCAACAGGACAAAGCATACGCCCACGGTATAATGGACAAGGGTCACGCCCCACAAATTCCGCGTTTTTTCATAAAGCACGCCTAATAGACAAAGCAGCAGGGAAGCGGCGACCATATAGTTGATGCCGTACATGATGTGCATCGCGCCGAAAATCAGCGAGGAGACGAGGATTGACAGCGCGGATTGGTATTTGCCGCTGAAAACATAGCGCAGGCTGTTTTGCATCATGCACCGCGCCAGAACCTCCTGAACCAGCGACCTTACCGGATACAGCGCCATTCCCAACCCGAAAAGGCCCCAATTCCAAAACGGGACGCCTTCGGAAAAGAACGGGATACCCAAGCGCAAAAGTGCGGCTTTCAAAAGGACAAGAGCCAGCACGCCCGCCGCGCTGATAATAACAAACGGGCGCATTTGCCGCCATGGGCTTTCCAGTTTTAGCTCGGCGCCGAGCTTGAGGCTGGTCGCTTTGAGGATGATTACCATGCCAATCAGCCCAAAGCCTTCTATCATCAAAGTAAACGCGTCGAGGGACAGTCCGGGGATTGCGTTGTTTAATACGCGCCACACAAACAGAAACATCGTGAGGACGGACATGATCACCGTGAAAATAACGGAGGACTCGCGCCGGATATCCATCAAGCGGGCAAGCTCCGTTATGTCCGACATGACAACGGAAATCCCCAGACGCTGATTTTTATCTTCGCTGAAAACAAAGGATGTCGTCACCTTCAATTTTCTTGTTACCCCGCCGCGGGTGTACCTGACCACGCCGCTGTGGGTGTTTTCCTTGTCGTAGATGGCGTCAAGCACAAACTGGTGGAATTCGTCGTTACCCTCGTCGCCGGCCATAAACTCCGCATAGCGCAGCTTTTCCGCGTTCTCCCGCAGAATCACGGACGCCGACGGGTTCAGGTATTTTATGTATCCTTTTCCGTCAATCATGATAACGCCGTCCGACATATCCCGCAGGATGGTTTCGATCTCCTTATCCAAATGCCCTTTGCCGGCCATATCTGCGGAGGCAGCTTCCATACTCAATCTAGCGCTCATATGCCCCTCCCGCCTCCTTTTGATTTGACGCTATGCGCATCGCGCTTGAACACAGCGCTTCAATATAAGCATACATCATATTGAGATGGCAAATGGCCCAGTCAAAAAAATTTGATTGCAACCCGTTATTCCCGCCGCAAAAACTTTTGACAATAAAGGAATCGCCGATACGGCGGTTCCTTTATTGTCAGGGCGGCGTCACCTCAGCATATCCTTGAAGCTGCTCGGAGAAACGCCCGTATGCTTTTTGAACACCTCTGAAAAATGATACGGCGTAGAAAACCCAAGAGCTTCGCTCACATCCTTGACCTTGCTTCCGCTGATCATGAGAAGCTCACATGCCCGTTGGATTTTCAGGCGCATAAAATATTTAAGCGGCGAATAGCCCGTGCTTTTCTTAAACCTGCGCGATAGATGGTATTTTGACATGCCTACGATATAGGCAAGCTCATCCAATGTCATCATGCGGTTAATGTTTACATGCATTACCTCAATAATGCTGTTTGTGGTGGCGGTGCTTGTGAAAGTGAGCTTCGAGTCAAAACGTATATCTATCATACGGCTTAATATATACCGCAAACATGTCGTGGCGTGAAGCAGGCTTATAATAAAGCACCCGAAATCCAGAACACTTATAATTTCAACAAAATGCTTTGCCAAAAGGTCGTCAACGCCCACGTGGATGATCGGGCTGTGCTGCGTGACCCTGAGCAGCGCCAGATAGTGTTCGGAATGTTCGCCGGAAAAACCCACCCAATAAACCGTCCATGGGTTTTTGGCGTCGGCATGGTAGGAGTGGGCTTCGCCCTTGAGATAAAAAATCATATCCCCTGCGGATACTTCGTACTTCACGCCTGATAATACCAAATGGCCGCGGCCCTCGACGCAATACATAATTTGGTATTCATCCTTCAATATCCTCGGCGGTACGATATGCTCATAAGCCTTTTCGTAAAAGCCGACCCATGTAACGCAAAAGTCCTTCAGGATCACATTTGCGTTCTCGTCGGAATAAAACCCCAACGGAACCCTTATGTGCTTTTTAATATGCGACGGACCCGACAGCTCGTACGGCGTGTTATCCTCAAGCTCGTCTTTGCTGAAAACCGTGACATCGGACATGAACCACACCTCCAAACCATATAAAAGAGCAATATATCGTATGCAAATGGTAATATCACATATTGTAGCATATCTTATAGAAATTTACAATAGTTATAAATCCTTTTGTTTAGAATGACATAATCAGCAATTTACTGACATTATGACGAAAAATGAAAGGGTACTATGTAAGGGAGGTAAAAAATTTGAGGCTCAAACAAATCATCGTTTTGTGTATTGCCGCTTTGCTGTTGGTTTCCTTCGCGGCATGCGGCAATAGCGGCGGCAGCGAAGGTTCCGCCCCGCCGTCTTCCGGCAGTACATCATCCGGCTCCGGCGGCGCTTCCGGAAACGCCGGAGGTGACGGCAGACAGACCCCCGCGGAGGGAAAGGACACAAACAACGGCAGACCCTACAATCTGACAAAGGTTGCGTATGACACCCGTCAGGACAAATACCTTAACGGCATCAACGCCACGATTTTACCTATTGTGGATGAGCCGGTAGAGATCATTGTCTGGGTGCCGTGGAGTTCCACAGCGCTGGTGGACCTCAATGATTCCGAGGTATTCAAGGAGATGGAAAGGCGCACGAATGTCCGTATCAAATGGATGCATCCGCCCGAAGGCCAGATGGCCGACAACTACAACCTGCTGATCGCCTCGGACAACCTGCCCCATGTCTTCAATAATCCCCCCGGATACCCCGGCGGCCCCGCCAAAGCCGTCAGCGACGGCGTCTACCTTGACCTGACGCCTTATTATGATATGGGCTGGATGCCCAACATCACATACCTGCGCGAAAACAACCCGGACATAAATCTGGATATGATCGACGACGATGGGCGGATGCTGATGTTCCCCATGCTCGACATCGTCACAAGCTCGCCTTGGAGCGGCATGTGGGTGCGGCAGGACTGGCTTGACGAGCTAGGCCTTTCCACTCCCGTCACAATTGACGATTGGGACACGATGCTCTACGCCATGAAGGCAAAGACCCCCAACCCCCTGTTTATCAATCTCCCCGACTGGTTCGGGATGTACTACAGCTATGTCATAGCCGGAAGCTATGAATCCCACTGGGACTACTTCAGAAGGAACGGAACCACCGTGGAATTCGGGCCCATTAACGAGGGCTGGAGGCAATTCCTGACAAAGATGAACCAGTGGTATAACGACGGCATACTTGACCCTGACTTTGCCACCCGTACATACGACGACGTGATGGCCAACACAATCAACGGCCAGTACGGCGCGTTCAGCAATTACTACGGCGCCGTCGGACACCTCAACATGGCCGGCCCGCTTGCCGATCCCAATTTCAAAGTCGCGCCCGTGGCCCAGCCGCTCATCCGCGACGGGCAGACGATCAATCTGAGACTCTACGATTCCACCGTCCGCGGCTCCGACCAGAGCTATGTGACCGCAAAGGCCGAGGACGACGGATTGGTCGAGGTCATTGTCCGCTACTTTGACTACCTTTACAGCCAGGACGGCGGCGACCTCGCCTCCTACGGGCCGGAGGGTGTTTCCTTCCGTTGGACCGACGAGGGCGTGATTGAGTGGATTTACCCTGACCTGGTTAATGACCCCGAGGCGGATTTCTGGACGCTGTTCCCGCGCTTCAAGCTGCACGGCTTCTCATATCTGCGCGACTCCACCGCCTATGACAACGAGCAGGAGGTATGGGACAGCATTGAAGTATGGGGCTCGCAGGGCGCCGACTGGGTTATACCCGACTCCATATCGCACACACCCGAGGAGGCCTCGGAGTTGGCGGGCATTGAGGCGGACATAAGCACCTATCGGGAAGAGATGGCTTACCGATTTATAACGGGACAATCTCCCCTGAGCGAATTTGACGCGTATGTCGCGCAAATGCGCAGCATGGGCATAGACAGGGCCATTGAAATTAAGCAGGCGGCTCTCGACAGATACCTCAGTAGGTAATTATGCGGTTAAAGCGGGCTGTTTGTCTGTTGGCGAACAGCCCGCCTGTCTTTATTATTATGCGGAGGAGGGTTACTTTGAACAAACTGTTACAACTGGGAGAAACAATCAGATATGATTGGAGAAAGCATTGGCGGTTTTATATGCTTCTTATTCCGCTGGTTGCTTATTATATTGTATGGGCCTATGGCCCGCTGTACGGAATTCAGATCGCCTTCAAGGATTTTTCGCCCCGTCTGGGAATCGCCGGCTCCAATTGGGTGGGCATGCGGAACTTCATGGCCTTTTTTAACAGCGCTTTCGCGTGGCGCGTTATCCGCAACACTTTTCTCATAAATTTCTGGAACCTTGTTTTCGGCTTCCCTTTGCCAATTATTTTTGCTATAATGCTTAATGAGATCCGCAGAAAGAACTTCAAGCGGGCGGTGCAGACTATTACCTACATGCCCTATTTTATTTCCCTTGTGGTTATTTGCGGCATGATTGTCGATTTCACGGCGTCGGACGGCGTGCTGGGCGAGGTTTCCAAAATGTTTGGCTTTGCGCCTGTAAACCTGTTAGGTGACGCGAAATATTTCCGCACAGTGTATATTACGTCCGAAATATGGCAGTTTTTAGGCTGGAACTCCATCCTGTTCGTGTCGGCGCTGACCGGTATAAACTCAGAATTATACGAGGCCGCCACCATTGACGGCGCGGGCCGGCTAAAGCAGACATGGTATGTGTCTTTGCCGGGAATCCTGCCCACCATTGCCATTCTTCTTGTACTGCGGATAGGCAGCATGATGAGTCTTGGTTTTGAGAAAATCATTTTACTGTACAGCGGACTGACCTATGAAACCGCCGACGTTATATCCAGCTTTGTTTACCGGAAGGGTATCATAGACGGCGACTTCGGCTATGCCACAGCCGTCGGGCTGTTTAACTCCGTGATAAATTTTGTTTTGGTCATTTTCGCCAACAAGGCCAGCAAGGCAATGACCGATACCAGCTTGTGGTAGGAGGTGTAACATGTTAACTATAAGAACAAAGGGTGAAACAATTTTTGCCGTTTTCAACTACACCATCATGGTGCTGCTCTGTATCGTCACGTTATATCCTCTGTGGCATATTGCGATGGCCTCGCTCAGCGATCCGGTTCTTGTACTCTCACAGCGGGGATTCTTCCTTGTGCCTGTCGGCGATATAAACTTAAAGGGATACCAGCTGGTCTTGCAGAACCCCAACATCTCCACCGGATTTATCAATTCCTTTTTCTATGTGGTGGTGGGGACCTTTCTGTGTATGGTGGTCACTATTCCGGGCGCGTATGTGCTGTCGCGCAAAGGCCTGTTCTGGGCGCGGCCTATCATGCTGATGATCGTGTTCACCATGTATTTCCAGGGCGGGCTTATCCCTTTCTACATAATGGTAAGGAACATGGGCTTGCTTGAGTCGCGCTGGTCGATCGTCCTGCCTCTGTTAGTGAACACATGGAATCTTATTATCCTGCGCACATCCTTTGCCGGCGTGCCTGACTCCCTTATTGAGTCCGCCCAGATCGACGGCGCGTCGATACTGCGGATCATCTGGCGGATCGTCATACCCGTGTCACGGGCCACGGTGGCGGTCATTGTCCTGTTTTACGCCGTGCGCTTCTGGAATGAATGGTTCAACCCCTCGATATTCCTCACCGACAGGAGGCTGTGGCCTATACAGCTTGTCCTGCGCGATATACTGATCAAGCACGACACAAGCTCAATGACGCAGGTAAGCGTTATCGGGCAGACGAGCCAGGAGGCGTACCGTATGCTTGTGAAGTATTGCACTATAATAGTGGCGACCGTGCCGATACTGATTATATATCCTTTTGTGCAGAAGTATTTTGTGTCGGGGATTATGGTCGGATCACTCAAGGAGTAATGGAGAATATTATGAATCACGGGAAACTGCTCTACGGAGCCGCGTATTACGACGAGTACATGCCATATGACCGCGTTGATACCGACATGGAGATGATGAAATGTGCCGGTATAAATGTCATACGCATCGCGGAATCCACTTGGGCCTCGCATGAGCCGGAGGAAGGGGTTTTCGATTTCACGCATGTCCGCCGCTCACTGGACGCCGCGCTGAAAGCCGGGATTTCAGTGATTGTGGGCACGCCGACCTACGCAATCCCCCCATGGCTGGCGGCGCTTCATCCCGAGGTTATTGCCATAACGGAACGCGGAGCGGGCAGATACGGTACAAGGCAGAACATGGACATCACCAGCCCGGCGTATCTTTTCCACGCGGAGAGGGTAATCCGCAGGCTGATGGAATGTGTACAGGAATATCCCAACGTAATCGGCTTTCAGCTGGACAATGAGACAAAGCATTATAACACGGCGGGCCCGAATGTACACCGGAGCTTTATCCGGCATCTGCGGACAAAATTCGGTACGGTTGATGCTATGAACAAAGCATACGGTTTTAATTACTGGAGCAACCGTGTTGACTGCTGGGAAAACGTCCCCGACCCGACGGGGACAATCAACGGCAGCTTTGCGGGGGAGTTTGAAAAATTCCGCCGCTCGCTGGTAGACGAATTTCTGCTGTGGCAATCCGGCATTGTAAGCGGGTATCTAAAAGAAGGGCAGTTCATTACCCACAACTTTGACTATGAATGGCGCGGTTTTTCCTTCGGAGTTCAGCCGGATGTGAACCACAAGACCGCCGCAAGGGCTGTTACCGTGGCCGGCTGCGACATCTATCACCGTAGCCAAAGCGAGCTGTCGGGCCGTGAAATTGCTTTCGGCGGTGACATATGCCGCGCCCTTAAAAACGACAACTATCTTGTCCTCGAAACTCAGGCGCAGGGTCATGTCAATTGGACGCCCTACGACGGACAGCTCCGGCTTCAGGCATTCAGCCATCTGGCGTCAGGCGCAAACGGCGTGATGTACTGGCACTGGCATTCTATACACAACGCCGTCGAAACCTATTGGAAGGGCCTTTTAAGCCATGACCTCCAGCCCAACGCCCCTTACCGCGAGGCGTGTACGATCGGTGCCGATTTCGCCAAGCTCGGCCCTAAGCTCGCAAATTTGAAAAAGCGGAACAAAACGGCAATTCTGGTCAGCAACGAGTCCCTGACCGGCCTGCGGCAGTTCCCCTTACCCGGCGGCAAAGTAAGCTATAACGATGTGTTCCGCTGGATGTATGACACGCTGTATGATATGAACGTGGAATGTGATATACTGTTCCCTGAGGATGCGGCCAGATTCGGCGATTACGGTATGCTGGCCGTGCCGGCGCTTTACAGCGCGCCGGCACAGCTGCTGGACGCGCTTTCCTCCTATGTCGGCGGCGGCGGCGTTTTGGTCGCGTCCTTTAAGACAGGCTTTGCCGACGAGAACCTTACTGTCGGAACCGAAACACAGCCCCGGCTGCTGACGGATTGTTTCGGTATCGCTTACGATGAGTTTACCGAGCCGCAAAATGTATCTTTGACGGGGGATGACTTCGCGCTTGAGGCGGAGGAACGCGGGGCCTGTGTTTTTATGGAGCTGCTGCGGCCCGACGGCGCGGAGGTAATATCCGCGTATGAGCATCCTTTCTGGGGGAAATACGCCGCCGTCACGCGCAATTCCTTCGGTAAGGGGACCGCCGTTTATGTCGGCTGCATGACAGGCAAAGCGTATCTGACAAAACTTTTCACGAATGTTCTCAAGAACGCCGGTCTGTGGGGGCGGGAGCAGAGCGCCGCCTTCCCCGTGATTATCCGAAGCGGCGTAAATGACGCGGGGAGAATGATCCGGTACTATTTCAACTACTCGGATCATGCGGCAAAGCAGGAGTATCTCCACGGGAGTGCCATAGAGATATTGTCGGAGAAGCCCTGCCGGACGGGCGAAATGCTCGCGCTGGAGCCCTGGGGATTTATGGTGTTCGAGGAGCAGGATCACACGTTTAAGTAATGACGAGGAGGATTTATCCAATGACTTCACGCGAACTGGTATACAAGACGCTGGAACATAGAAACACGGACAGCCGCGCGCCCAGAGATTTATGGACGCTGCCATGGGCCGCAAACCACTACCCGAATGAACTCCGCAGAATAAAAGAGGATTTTCCAAGTGATTTTATCTCCCCTGATCCCTGTTACAGGGAAAAAGACATCTCGCAGGGCGACGCCTATAAAGTCGGCAGACACATCGACGGCTGGGGCTGCGTATTCGAGAACAAGGCGGACGGGTATGTCGGAGAGGTCAAGGAGGCGATAGTCCCGATCACTGACGAGGATACAGATTGGGATGATACCTCGCGGGTACATTTCCCGGCACAGTGGCTGAGCATTGATATTGAACAAGTAAACGCCCAATGCCGCGCCACGGATAAATTCGTGCAATCCGGGGGATGCCCCCGCCCTTTTGAGCAGCTGCAATTCATCCGCACCACCGAACAGCTATTTGTGGATTTGGCGCTATGGCCCTCCGGTCTTGAAAAATTTATCGCAAGGATGCACACCTTCTATTGCGACCTGCTGGAAATCTGGGCGAAAACCGAAGTGGACTGCCTGAATATAATGGACGACTGGGGCTCGCAGCAAACCCTGCTGATAGACCCCGCGATATGGCGCCGGATATTTAAGCCGCTTTACAAGGATTACATAGACATCGCGCACCGGGCGGGGAAGAAAATTTTTATGCACTCGGACGGGCATATCTCCAGCATCTACCCCGACCTGATCGAACTCGGGCTTGACGCGCTCAACTCGCAGATATTTTGTATGGGAGTAGAAAATCTTCGCCAATACGCGGGAAAAATCACCTTCTGGGGCGAGATCGACAGGCAGAATATCCTCCCCTACGCGACCACTGACGAGGTGAAAGCCGCCGTGCGCTCTGTCCGTGAATCCCTGTGGCATAACGGCGGGGCTATTGCCCAATGCGAATTCGGGGTGGGCGGCAATCCCGCCAATGTCTATGCCGTGTACGAGGCGTGGATGGAGTAAGCTCAAATATTTCAAAAATGAGGGGGTAACTAGATGAAACCGGAAATGACGCATAGGGAACGCATATTAGCCGCGATAAACCATCAGCCCTGCGACCGTGTGTCGACGGACTATTGGGGCGTTGCGGAAATCACACAAAAATTGATGCGGTTATATGGCGTTACAGACATGCTGGGATTGGCTAAATCCCTTGACATCGACAAGATTATGGGAGTAGACCCTGTGATGAAGCCCGGTGAGCGCCGCGGCATGTGGGATATAGAGATGAAAAAAATCCCGCTGCCGGGCGGCGCGGGTTATTATGACGAGCCTGTCAGTCATCCTCTGGCAGACTATGAAACTATAGATGAGATTGAAGCGAATTATGTCTGGCCGACAACAGATATGTTTGACTACAGCACAATAAGGGAACAATGCGAGCTGTATCATAAGGAGAATTTCGCGGTCGAGGGCGGATATATTTCGCTGAGCTATTTTTACGAAATGGTACGCGGCACTGAGCAAATGCTTATTGACTTCGCCGCAGAAGAGGAGCTTGCCGAATACATTTTATTCAAGCTCAACGAATTCGCCGCCGCGCATACCAAACGCATATTGGAAGAAGCCGGCGGCCTTGTTGATATAACACAGGTAACGGATGATTTTGGAACACAGAGCAGCTTGATCATGGGCGAAGCGATGATTGAACGGTATTTCGGGAAATACTACGAGTCCAACATAGCTATGGCCAAATCGTATGGGGCAAAGGTATTTCATCATGACGACGGGGCAATCACCGGGATTATTCCATGGCTTGAGGAGAAGGGCTGCCAAATACTAAATCCCCTCCAATGGCATTTGCCCGGATGGGATTTGAGTGAGCTGAAACGTAAATTCGGCGATAAGCTGTGTTTCCATGGCGGCATTGATAATCAAGAGGTGCTGCCGTTCGGGGATGAAAAAAAGGTAAAAGCCGAGGTCGAGGCCTGTATCGACGCGCTGTACACAGATAAAACAGGTTTTATTTTGGCGCCTTGTCACAATGTACAGGCGATTACTCCTGTTGAAAATATTCTGGCTATGTATAAACATGCCCGGGAATACGCGAAGCAATAAACTGAGAATAAAGAAAGAACCTGCCAAGTAAAGTCAAGCCCTAAAATGAAAAAAGTTCAGAAAAATTTAGGCAGGTAAAAAAGTGTAACACAACCAGACCACCGCATTTGTGATTTTTTCGCGCCGGTCAATTTGAGGGGATGG
>Ga0099364_10002316_pt1 | contig 30498 bp, 30 predicted proteins | sample TergutTh196P3_FD_73070 | JGI IMG/M metagenome (GOLD analysis project Ga0099364, IMG submission 73070) | Microcerotermes parvus P3 segment gut microbial communities from Pointe-Noire, Republic of the Congo - Th196 P3 | ecosystem: Host-associated > Arthropoda: Insects > Digestive system > Gut ...
TAGGGGTAGTGTGGCTTCCTGTCTCTCTCTCTCTCTCTCTCTCTCTCTCTCTCTCTCTCTCTCTCTCTCTCTCTCTCTCACTCTCTCCTAAGGTTTTTTTTGGTCTCAAAGTCTTGTATCTCACGGTTTTGTGGGCTCCCCGCAAAAATCGTGCCAAAGTTGTAAAAAACCAAAAAATATTTGCTATTTCCTTGCTGCACAAGCATTCCACCGAGCGTCTCAATCCTGAATGCTAATGACTGAAGACTGCCGACAAAAAGCCCTTCCCCCTGTTCTACAAGGAGTTCATACGTTGGCGATATTTTAGAGTTCAAATACATTATATAATATACATATACATTTTGAGAAAAAATTATAAAATTTGACGCGGCAAATATAAATATATTTTTTTTACAAACCAAATTTTTTTTGAAAAAAAAATAAAAAAAATCGAACTATAGTCAAATTTGAACTGGTAAGAAAAACTTACTAAGTTCGATGTTGCTTAGTAACAATGGATTGTGTGAAGAGTGAAGTGTCTTCATTCTTCACTCTTCATTCTTCACTTTTATCTCTTCACTCTTACATCAACGTCAGCGCTATTCCCGCCCTGATCCATCTTTTTGGAAGCATAATATTTCCAAAGTCGCGATGTTGTTTGTTTGCAAGGTTTGAGGCTTCAACAAAAACGTTGAGCCGTTGGGTTTGACGATATATACGCAGGTCAATTTTCCAAAACGGGTCGTAGGGGGTTGTCTCAGCATCAAAAATGCCTGTATCCGTATCGTAGCGCAGATAGCCGCCATTGCGGTCTTGTCGGGTTATTTGCCAGTTGGCGCTGACCTTTTCTATTATGCGGTGCGTTACGGCTATGTTAAGTTTGTGGCGCAGATAACTCCGCTCGTAATCTGATTGGTAATTTGCCGAAACGTAACTATCCATAAACGTATAAAATGCCGAAACAGACTGCACCGGAAAGTTTTCGCCAATGTTCCAGTATCCGCCAATTGAAATTCCGTGTGTATAGATTTTCGTCAGGTTCATGCTTTGCGAAATTTGGTCGCCGGGTTGCCATATCCACGCAATAGCGTCGGATATAGTGCGATAAAAATAATTGACATTGAAAAACCGGTTGCCCATAGTTATTCTTGTGCCGAGCTCGTATTCGGTACTGTTTTCGGGCTCCAAGTCGGGATTACTGCGGTGAGTAGGCGCTTCATAATAAAGGTCTGTGAAGGTCGGCAAACGCATCGCCCTGTTTGCCGAAGCATATATTCTAAAAATGTCGTTTGGTCTGTAAGCAAGGTCAATACCCGGATAAATATTTATTTTTTTGCCCGTGTAATTGTTGTGATTAGCCAGCGCCCCTATTGATGCGCTCCATTTTCCGAGGTGCAGGTTTTGCTCTAAAAAGACGCTCGTATTTGTGCGTCTGTCGGTCTTGTCATACCACTTGTCTTTATGTCCGCGCACTTTTCTATAGTCTTTTTGTTCCATTTGTTCGCCAAGGTTGTTGCTGAAAATACGTTCATTGCGCACAATAAGTCCCGCGCTGGCGCGTCCGAAGCGATTAGCAGACGATGCCAAGACATTAGCTCCGTAGGCGTCGGTAAAATGAAAGTTGCGGTATACGTCGGGATTATCGCGTATAAGCGTGTAGCGGTCGTTGTTACGTCGCCAGTATATTGCCGGCGAAATATTGACCTTGCCTGCTGAAAAGTTGCTACTGAGGGCTGCAAAAAACGTGTGCAACAACTCGTGCTGGTCAGGAAATCGTGCGCCGTAAAAACTGTTTGCGCCGTAGTCCCTTTGCGAATAGCCTAATTGCAGGTCTAAGGGCGCAATGCTGTCGTTCCATTTGTTCTGCATGAAAACGGTCAGATTTTGAAAATCTGTGTTGTGCATGTAGCCGTCTGATGCTGTTTCCGATACGGCGAGGTGGTGTGTGGTGCGGCGTGTGTGCGCGGTTGCGGCGAGCGAAGCTTTGTAGAAGCCGTGTTCTCCGCGAGCTAAGGAGGCTCTAAGTAGATTTTCCGGCTGTGTTCCCGTGATGAAATTTACTACTCCGCCTAATGCGTTGTTTCCGAAAATTCGGGCTGCGGGTCCTTCAAGTATTTCGATTTTTTCGACCGATTCTATGTCGATGGGCAGGTTTAGCGAGTAGTGTCCTGTTTGCGAATCGCTTATGTTTATTCCGTTAAGCAACACTAATGTTTGGTCGAACGTTGAGCCGCGTATTGACAGGTCTGCTTGTGCGCCTAAGGGTCCTCTTGTTCTGAGGTCTACATTAGGCATAAATGCCAGCATCTCTACGAGGCTCTGCACTGCCGCCCGCTCAATCTCTACTCTTTGCACCTGTGTGATAGTTCGTCCGATGGGTGCAAAAACATCGGGCGACGCATCGGCGCTGACCTCAACCTCTTCGATGTCAATTGTTTTCAACTCGACGCTATCGGTTTGCGCAAAACAACGCTCGGGCGAAACCAACATGGTATAACCCGCGCACAATACGCTAATCTTTACACAGCGATGCAGGCTGTTGAAGATAGCATAGGATTTGTTTGTCCAACGCCTGAAACAAAACGGCGTAAGGCTCTGTTTTTGAAAATTATTCATCATTTTAAAATATTTATTAATTTCGGTACAAAGAAAAGACTTTTTTTTCAAAAAAAAAAATATGAAAAAATATATTTTTTTATTCTGCAATCTGCAAAAAAAAATATGAACGATGAAAAATGATTTTTTGAGAACCTTTACTTGTTTTTTCGAAGAAAAGTATTACCTTTGCAATTTTAAATTTAGTAATGGAAAAGCAAGACAAAATAAGGCTTAAAAGTGTCAGTATTAACGGTTTCAAATCGTTTAATGCTGCTGACCAATTTTGTGAACTCAACGATGTTTCGGTGTTGATTGGAGCTAATGGCGCGGGTAAAAGCAACTTTGTATCTTTTTTCAAAATGCTTGGCTATATGATGAATGGTGCCTTGCAGCAATACATCGGCGAACAGGGTGGCGCTAATTCAGTTTTGTATTTGGGTCGTCGGCACACTTCCAAAATGAGCGCTAAACTTGAATTTGATAACGACCACAGCTATGAATTTGTACTTACAGGAGCAGCACAGGATGCTATGATTTTTTCAGAAGAAAATGTTAACACTGATGCAAAATTTTCATTTCCTTCGGGTACAAAAGAAAGCGGACTACATAAAACTAATGGTTTATTAATTTCTACATTGTTGAGCAAATGCAGAGTATATCAATTCCACGACACGTCTTCAACCTCAAACATACGAAATTCTGGATATATCAACCAAACAGAGTTTTTATACGGTGAAGGCGGAAATCTTGCTGCGTTTCTCTACGGAATGAAAGAAAATATAGCCAGTTTGCCTTATTACGAAAAAATAGTAAGACGCATCAAGCAAGTTTTCCCTTCGTTTCGGGATTTTGCGTTGCTGCCATCGACGCTAAACAACAAATATATCATGCTTGATTGGGTCTGTGAAAATTCTATGGAGTACAAACTTGGCGCACATCAATTATCTGACGGCACACTACGTTTCATGTGCCTGTCTGCGTTACTTTTGCAAGCGCCGCAAAATCTACCTTCAATAATAGTATTGGACGAGCCCGAACTTGGTTTGCACCCCTCTGCTATCGTAGAATTATCAAGTATGATTAAAACAGCGAGCCAACACTCTCAAATCATAGTAGCCACGCAAAGTCCAGCATTGTTGGACGAGTTTTCCCCCGAACAGATTACAGTTTTAGACTGCGACCCCGTTTCAAAATCAAGTATTTTCAAAAAATTTACGGCAGAAGATTTATGCGAATGGTTAGAAGACTATACTTTAAGCGAAATGTGGGATAAAAACATATTAGGAGGCAGACCATGAAATACATTCGTCTAAATATCACCACTAAAGGACAAACAGAGTTTCGCTTTGTGAAAGATGTTTTGTACAGCCATCTTCAAACATTTGGCGTTTTTTGCGATGTTAGGAGTGTTTTAACAAGCAAAGAGTACAAAAAAAGAGGCGGAATGACGACTTACGAAAAAGCAAAAAAAGATATTCAGCAATGGATGAAAAAAGAAAATTCTGCTGACAGACGGTTCACAACGATGTTTGACTACTACGCCTTGCCAAACGATTTTCCCGGATATTCAGACGCACAAAAAAAGACTTCGCCTTACGACAAAGTAAAGTGTATTGAAGAGGCATTTGCTAAAGATATGAACGACAGTCGTTTTATCCCATACATTCAACTACACGAATTTGAGGCGTTGCTTTATTCGAATTTAGACACTTTACTGCTTGAATATGAAGATAAAAGCAAAGAAATAAAATACCTTAAAAAGACGCTATCACAATCGCCATATAACGGTAATCCTGAACTAATTAATGACAAAAAGGGAACAGCGCCATCACACAGAATAATCGCTCAAATTCCGGAATATCAAAAAGTTAGTTCAGCCTCGTTATTGAATTTGATTTCTATTGATACTGTGCGAGAAAAATGCCTACACTTTAGTGAATGGCTGTATAGACTTGAAGGGATTTCGGCAACGTGAAAAATGTGTTTTTGAAAAGCTGAATATCAAAGATATCGAACTATTAAGTCTGATATAATAGTTCGATATTTCTGATTATGAGCATATTGTCAACGTAGTCGGATGTTCTGCGTCTTCTACAATTTGAACAACATCGGCACAAATCAAATAAAAAGCGTAATGTGTATATATTCAAAATATTATATGCTAGAGATAACTCCGAAGGAGTTATACGTGGATAACCTCGAGTAAGCGAAGCGCAACTCGGGGATATGGGCTACGACTATGTTTGAGAACTCCGTAGTTCAACTGTCTATGTCTATGTAAAGCATTTTTCGTTCAAATTGATACCTTGACTTGTTCTTTGGTTGAACTCCTACGGAGTTCCCGAGGCAGTAGCACTGTCTTACACCCCGAGTTGCGCTACGCTTACTCGGGGTTATCCACGTTTGAACTCCATACGGAGTTCCCCCACCAAGTAATCATCCATAAAGCCATTGAAGTAAAGCTCGCAATGACGCAGAAAACATTTCTTATGAATAATGCAGGCTATATCCAAAACTGAAATCTGAAAACTATTTCCTGCGTTTTTGAAAAATATTCAAGAAATTGGGTAGCCACCGAAAATACAGCGCTATAAAGAAAATGATATTGAAACACCACATTACTGCTACATTTACCCATAATGTCGGGTAATAGTATCCGAAAATCTGTTTGACGGGAGCGTAGAAATGCGCCTTAACGAACGGATGCTCAGGCTCTTTGTATATTTGATGAAAATTTTGCAGGAAACGGTCTTTGTACTCGATGATGCGATATGTTTCGCCGCTGTTCTTCACCATGCTGGAAAGGCTTTGGTTGTGGTAGCGTTTTTTGAGACTTATAATGCTGTCGGGGCGCACACGTGCGATGTCGTTCATTAGCCGGTCTCTTTCTTGCACGGTTTGGTTGTAAAGCGCTGAATAATACCGCGCTAACTGGTCAAAATAAGCGTTTGTTTCGTCAATAAGTGTTACTGACAGTCCGCCGGCTGACAATTTTTCACGGAAAGGAAACTGCACCTGTCTTTGTCTTCTGTTCTCACGGTCTATTTCGTTCGAAATCAGTCTCAACGTCATCTGGTCGGGGTTATTTGTGTTTTTACTTAGTTCGTCCAACTTGTTTCTCATTTCCACTATCCAGTAATTTCTTTGGAAATCGGCAACGCTCATGTTTTTTTCGAACGGATACATTATCCTTTCGTACTTATTGTTTACGAACTGCTCTACAGCTAATGCTTCGAACGCCCATCGCGCCGTAATAATTTCGCCGTACCATGGAATTGACGCCGGAGTTGCTATATCGGGGTTAATCTTCTCAAAACGAAGCAGAACGCCGCTAAGCATTAACTGTGGAATGACCACAAACGGTATCATTATATATATGGTAACAACCGATTTGAACGTGTCGGAAATCATCAGTCCTATCAGGTTTGCGCAGGTCCACGCCGAAAACAGCACAATCCAATAGGTAAATGTTTGGTTTAAAATTCCCAGCACACTATTTCCCAATACGACAAACATCAATGCCTGTATTGCCGAAATAGCAAATAAAACAAGCGTTTTTGAGAACAGGTAACTTCCCCGGCTGAGGTTGAGAAACGATTCGCGTTTCAGTATTTTTCTGTCTTTAATAATTTCTTCGGCGCTCACAGACAGTCCGATAAAAATCGCGATTATCACCGCAACTAACAGGAACATCGGTAGATTTTCGTTATCTTCAAATGTATAAGTTCCCTGCGCCACTTTGTAGTATCTTATCACGTATGCCAACAATAGCGCTAAAAGCGGCGCCTCGAAAAGACATACTGACACGTATTGCAAGTCGCTGATTTTTGAGTAAAAATTGCGCGTGGCGTATATCACAAACTGCTTCAATCGCGAGGGACGTTTGATATTGCACAGCGACGGAGGCTCCTCAGGTCTATCGTCGTGAGGGATAGGCTCCTCGGGGGTAAACGCTTCATACCATTCTGTTGGTGTTACGCGGCGTGAGTTTGTACAATGTCCGCTTTCGTCGAGCACACAAGATTCAACAATATTAAAAATTTGTTCGGGGTTGACGTTGCCACACTCGCTACATTCAATAGTGTCGCGGTTGGCTAATTGCGTCAGCGCCTTGAAGTGAAGTATCGCGTCTAACGGATTTCCGTTGAATATCAGGTAGCCGCCCTTGTCTAAAACCATTAGCCGGTCGAACATTTTAAAAATATCGGACGACGGCTGATGTATTACCACGAACACCAATTTTCCTTTCAGCGACAGGTCTTTGAGCAGGTCAATTATGTTGTCCGAATCGCGCGACGACAGCCCCGAAGTAGGCTCGTCCAGGAACAGCACTGTGGGCTGGCGTATCAGTTCAAGGGCTATATTCAGGCGTTTGCGTTGCCCGCCGCTTATTTTCTTGTTTAGCGGCGAGCCTACCTTCATATCGCGTATTTCGAAGAGACCAAGGTCGCGCAGCACATCGTCGGTTTTTCGCCGTATCTCATCGTCAGAAAATTGCCCGAAACATAGTTTTGCGTTGAAATAAAGATTTTGAAACACGGTCAATTCTTCTATCAGCAAATCGTCCTGCGACACGTATCCTATAAGTCCCTCTACCTTCTGCGCCTCATTGTGTATATCGGTATTGTTGAGAAACACATGTCCGCAAGTGGGTTTGTTTAAGCCGGTTAGCACTCCCAGTAGCGTTGATTTTCCGGCGCCGCTGCCACCCATTATGCCGACAATATTTCCCGAAAAAACCTCAAAATTTATCAGATGTAGTCCTTTGTGACCGCTATCAAACTCATATTCAACATCTATAGCCTCAAAAAGTATGGGAGCAGTCTCTTCGCAAACGTAAAAACAGTTTACTATATCGCTGTAATACACGGGTTTAATTTGCGTGTTTCGGATACTGCATCCGTAATTGAGCAAGTACACGTCGCTGACTTTCATTTCCTGACCGTTGAGAAACAGTTCGCGCATCCCATCGTAACGACATATATACATGTCAACGCTCGGCACGTGCAGAACAGCCAGATTTCCGCTAAAACCATCGCGATATAAATGTTTGTATTTTACGCCCTTGCTGTGGTGGTTGTGGTTGATATACAGCAAGTTTGACATGTCGGGCAGTTTATCCACCGCAAACATCACAAACTGAAATATTTCCAAATAGTCGCCGTTGTCGAAATTTAACGTTATTGCAACTAATTCGACAAAATCTTTTTCGAACTCTGGGATGGGCGTATTCTCATCAAGCCCCGATTTTATGAAACTGAGCAACAGCACTAACAGAGTAAACTTCTGTTTTTGTGTCAGTTCGTTGTTTATTTGCTCACAAATAACTAATAATCTGACCGAACTTGACGAAATTTGCTTTTTCCTTTTATCCTGCTTCAGGTAGTTTTCATGATATTTGTTGAAAAAATCCTCATATATCATAATGTATTCTTGCGACAGCTGTTTGTTCAACTGCTTACGCAAAAAATCTTCAACCACCTTGCGCCGCTCGGAAATATTGCTTTCCGGACTAGAAATCAGCGCAAACAGTTGCATCAATGCCTTTAAAATTCTTTCGCTCATAATGGCTGATGCAGAAATCCTCTCCTTCTATTTACTGCCGGTGGATTATTTTTTAACAAATTGATAGCGCAACTGAGCTACATGTCTTTTGAGGTCGGCAAAAAACGGCGGCGTTATGTCATGAATACTGCCTCGCGGTTCGTTGCTTGCCGGAACATTTAGCAGTGTCTGGTGACCGAAAATGTGTGCAAGGTAAGACATGTCAAGCATCAGATACAGCGCCTCGTCGGGAATGACGTCCAAATCACCTAATGCGTACCACAACAGGTCGAAGGTCAACTTGTTCTCTGTAACAATTTGCCTCATTTTTTCCGCGTTAGCCGGGTCGTTTTCGTCCAACATGCTTGTTGCGATGTACATTCCTTCTACCCATCCGCCTGCCAGCATTGCTAAGGCGTAAAAGTCGCGGTCGTCGTCGCCCAGGAACTCGGTGCAGGCAGCGTAGATGTCGGAAATAATTCTTAACAACTCGTTCTTGTTGTTAATGTTATCTTCCAACTCCTGCACTTTTTGCGGGTCGGCGGCAGCCTTCAAGCCTAACGCCTCTATCAGCTGCATCACAGCCTGCTTGTAGCGCAAAACGGTCTGCGTCTGCTCGTAAATACCGGCGGTGGTCATGTCCGTAATGTACACGCCAAGATTAAGCGCCTGCTTCTTTTTCGTCAGATAGGCTGACGCACTCGCCGGGTCGTTGAGCAACGACGGATAGGGAACGCCCCAGTTCTTAACTAACATCGAAGCCTCAATAGGAGTGGGAAGCGCGTAAAGCACCTTGTAGCCCATCTCCAGATAGACCGATTCGTCTGCCAGCGCCGACAGGTCTATGTCAATGACGATGTTGTCCAAAGTTTGCTGTCTGCTGCATGTATTGCACGATTGGAATATAAACATGCAGAAAACGATTGTCAATATCGATGTATATAACCTCATGATTTTTAATTAATTAAATTTAAATTACTATTTCTATATTTTAAGATTTTCGAATAAAAAATTGACGGCAAAATTACGAATATTTTTTTTAACAAACAATATTTTTTATTTTTTAACATTTATTAATATTTTTTTTATTGTCAGATGTTTTTTTTTAGTTAATATTGCATGTTTTTTTAAAGGAAAAAATTTTAATAGATGAAAATAGTTAAAAGTATCATTTTCACAATAATAGGCTTGGCTTTTGTCGGCGCTATTTTGTATAAGATTATTTGGTCAAAACCGGCACAAGCGGCAGTAAGCGGCGGTTTAGCGCGTGTTGCCTTGCCGGTAAATTTGATAGTGGCAAAACGCGAAAGTTTTACCGAAACAGTTCCCGTAACTGGCTCTGTAGAAGCCAACGAATCAGTTATGCTCAAGTCGGAGGTATCAGGAAAAATAACGGGTATATTTTTCGAAGAGGGGCAATACGTCGAGCAAGGAACGCTGTTGATAAAAGTTTACGACGACGATATTCTTGCGCAATTGGCTAAGGCTCAGGCAAACCACAGCCTTGCAGAAGCCGTAGAAGAAAGACAGCGACAACTGCTTGAAAGCGACGCGGTAAGCCGACAAGAATACGATGTGGCTTATGCCAACCTGCAGGCGGCAACGGCTGATATAGCAATACTTTCGTCGCAATTATCAAAGACCGAAATAAGAGCGCCCTTCAACGGGACAATAGGCTTCCGCCATGTGTCGCCCGGAGAATACATTACCCCCGGCGTTGATATTGCCGTGTTAGTAAACAACGACCCGGCGCGGATACAGTTCACCGTTCCCGAACGGTTTTCTCAATTGCTTGGGGTCAACACCGTTATCTCTTACCGCATGGAAGGACAACAAGGCGAGCGACGCGCAACCGTCTATGCTGTAGCGCCAAATATAGACCCTGCCACCCGAACACTCGAACTGAAAGCCTTTGCTCCAAATCCTAACGGAACGCTTATACCCGGAGCATTTGCGAGAATAGAAGTACTAATGAGGCCAAGGAACAATGTTATACTGATACCTGCGGAAGCAATACTTTCGGAGACTGCCGGACAAAAAATATATATATATCGTGGCGGAACAGTAGAGCCGGTATTTGTGCAGACGGGCATCCGCACCAATGACCGCGTGGAAATAACCGCCGGAGTAGCTCCGGGCGATTCAGTAATTACCACCGGCATAATGCAGATAACCCCGCGAACAGCTGTCACACCGGCAATGGTTAATTAGCCTGTTTAGTTTTTACTGCAAGCAGTCATTTTTTATACATTATATAATTATGTGGAAATATTATGCTGTTTTGTCTGCTGTTTTTGCAGCCCTCACAGCAATTTTAGCAAAAGTCGGTCTGAAGGGAATAAGCGGCAATCTCGCTACCGCAGTGAGAACCGTTGTAGTATTGTTTATAGCGTGGGGAATAGTCCTGTTTAGCGGACAAATGAAGGAAATGCGCAACCTGACGGAAAAAAACATCCTGTTCCTGGCGCTGTCGGGAATAGCAACCGGACTATCGTGGATATGCTACTTCAAAGCGTTAGAAATCGGCGATGTGTCGAAAGTAGCGCCTGTAGATAAACTGAGTATTGTGATAGCCATGCTGCTGGCATTCCTGATACTCAAAGAACCGGCAGAACCTAAGGTAATTATCGGCGGAGTTCTGATAACGATTGGGGCTATAGTGATAATATGGTGAGATGAGAAACATTCGCGCCGAGCCCAAAAAAAAATTTGCAGTTTGAAAAAGATTGATTACCTTTGCGGCACGATAAGTTTTGGGAATATATAAGTAGTTTAGAAATGAATAAAATAATCGCAATAACATAAATTTAGACAATTATGGCAATAAATTTGCAAAAAGGTCAAAGAATTGACATCGGATTATCGAAAGTAGGAGTAGGTTTGGGGTGGGACCCCAACGAAGGCACGGGCTTTGACTTCGACTTGGACGCTTCGGCATTTATGCTTGGAGCAAACAGAAAACTGCCGCAGGACGAGTTTTTTGTGTTCTACAACAATCAAAAATCGCCCGACGGAGCGGTGGAATCTTCGGGCGATGACTTGACGGGCGGCAGTAGCGATGGCGACGACGAAACCCTGACGGTAGACCTCAACCGCGTAGACCAGCGTATTCAGGAAATCATCTTTACCGTGACTATCCACGATTACGAAACGCGACGACAAAATTTCGGGCAGGTTCGCAACTCGTTTATTCGTATCTACAACGCGCAAACCAACGAGGAAATCGCCAAATACGAATTAGACGAAGATTTTTCTATCGAAACGGCAGTCGAATTTGGACGTTTGTACAAGCGTAACAACGAATGGAAGTTTGAAGCCATGGGAATAGGATACAAGGGTGGTTTACAGCATTTTGTGGATAAATATGCGTAATGGATTAATATGTAGAGTTTTATGGCAATCAATCTGAATAAAATCACACTTGAAAAGTCGGGCGACAGTCACAGGTTCGACCTGACCAAGAATGGCTCTGGCGACTTGGGCAGCGCAAAGGAAATGGTTATCAATCTGAATTGGAACCAAAAGAGCGGTTTTTGGGCAAAACTGACAAATAGCGCTATTGACCTTGATTTGGGCTGTTTTTACGAACTTGCCGATGGTAGAAAATCTGCTATCGATGGCTTGCAGTTTGCTCACAATAAGGGCGGCAGCAGAAATCAGTCTACCCGACAGGGTTGCTACACGCAAGTTCCATGGATTTGGCATAGCGGCGACGACCGCGATGGAGGTGCATCCGACGGCGAAAATATTTTGGTAAATCCAGCCGGATGGAACGATATAAAGCGTATAATAGTGTATTGCTTTATATATGAGGGCGTTGCAAAATGGGAGGAGACAGATGCAGTCGTGACTATAAAAGTGCCCGACAACCCCGATGTAGTAGTTGAAATGGGAAAACACAACGACAGTCGGAAATTTTGCGCCATCGCTGAAATACAATTGTCGGCAAATTCAATGACTGTTAAAAAGTTAGTAACTTTCCATGACGGTCATTCTGATTGCGACAAAAAATACGGAATTGGAATGAGTTACAGTCCGGGAACGAAATAGAATTTAAAAATTTAAAAATTTAAAAATAAGTATATTATGGCAAGGAGATTACCTGTATATTTGGTGTTAGACACCTCCGGCTCTATGACGGGCGAGCCTATTGCAGCCGTTGAAACCGGCGTGCAGACATTAGTAAGCGCATTGCGGCAAGACCCCTATGCGCTCGAAACCGCTTATTTGAGCGTTATAACGTTCGATAGCAGCGCAAAACAAGTTGTTCCGCTAACGGAACTTACATCTTTTCAGCCGCCTTCGATACAAGCGAGCGGAACTACCGCATTGGGTGAGGCGCTGACGTTGCTCGCCAACAAAATTGACAGCGAAGTTGGAAAAACCACAGCCGAAGTAAAGGGCGACTGGAAACCGTTGGTGTTCATCATGACCGACGGAGGACCTACCGACAACTGGCAAAAGGGATTGACGGAGTTCAAAAAACGCAAAACGGGAATAGTTGTGGCTTGCGCTGCCGGTCATGGCGCCGATGAAAGCGTTCTCAAACAGATTACCGAGTGCGTCGTGAGGTTGGATACAGCCGACAGTTCCACTATAAAAGCCTTCTTTAAGTGGGTTTCGGCTTCTATAGGCGTGGGCAGCATGAAAGTTGATAGCGGCAACGAATTGGTCGGACTTGGCGAATTGCCGCCACCGCCGCCCGAAGTAAATATAGTAGTGTAAATGAGGCGACTACCGGTTTATATTCTAATTCAGACGTCCGGAGCGATGCGCGGCGAGCCTATAGAGGCTATCAAAGTGGGCTTGGAAACGATGGTGGCTTCGCTCCGGCAAGACCCGTTTGCGCTCGAATCGGTGCATTTGAGCGTGATAACCTACAATCGACTGCCCGAACAGATTTTGCCGCTCACCGAACTCGAAAATATGCAGATACCGACAATAGCGCAACCGGTTTCGGCAGGCACGCATCTGGGCGAGGCGCTGAAGTTCCTGTGCGACAAAATGGACGCCGAAGTAACGTTGAGCACTCCCGAACGCAAAGGCGACTGGATGCCGCTGCTGTTTGTGATGTGCAACGGCAAAGTTTCTGATACGCAACTGTTTAAAGAAGCGGTGACAAAAGTCACTCAACGGCATTTCGGCAGTATTGTGGTTTGTCTTGTGGGTTCTAACCCCAACCCTGACAATGTGAGGCAGTTTACCAATAACATTGTGAATTTGGACACTACCGACGGGGCTACGTTCCGGCAATTTTTCAAGTGGGTGTCGGCTTCGGTAAGCGTCGGAAATCGCAGCGTGGGCGCAACAAACGAAATTATTTTGCCGCCGCCGCCACCCGAAGTGCATACAGTTTTGTAATATGAGAGTAAAAATGGAAAATATAGAAGACAATGACCCCTATTATATCAATGAAGATGAGGATTTTGGCTGCATAGTAGGTTGTGCGCTTACTGATACCCTGCAAGAGATAATATCTTCATTAGTAGGAGGATATGCAATATTGCAGAGCTTTGAAGAAAATGGTGCAAGTCCCAACAAGCAGAATATATGCAGGTTGGAAAAAAGAAGAGAAGAAATAAGAGCCCTCAAAAGGTACTATTTTGGAAACGTAAGTCATACTTATGAAGACCTTCGCCGTTGGATAGGAAACTATTCGGAAGAGTTAAAAGAACTTAATATTTTGAGAAAGCAATATGAAAATTAGAATGTTATGTTAGAGTTAATTTCCAAAATCAGTTTATTATGAACGAATTAGAAGCAAAGAAAAAACAGGTTAATATCATAGAAAAACCTGAAGATTTAGTCACTTCTCGCGAGCAAACGCGGGCAGGGTTTATTGCTTTTGCGTTGGAAAAAAACCGTCGTTCAACTCCTATTGTAGAGAACGCCAAGTCTTTAAAGGTTTTAGCCTCTCAAGCCAAAAGCGCCAGAGACATAGTGAAAATTGAAGAGATACGACCTGCTCTGTTGACCGCTGCCGGATTGTCTGATAAAGCCTTAAAATACTTTAGAGAAGAAGATAAAGACAAAGCAATTGAAAAATTGATTGAAAATTTTCTTGAGCCTGCCGGAAAATATTTTGTTGATGAAGTAGTTTACAGATATTTACTGATAAAAGGCGATTCATTGGGCGGTTCTATGCGAAATATTGTTGGCGTTATGGCACATCAAAAATTTGTGCGAACAATTTTGTCAAACATGTCTATTTCAGGGACTTATTACCAATGGCTTGATAATAAAACAAAAAAATGGAAAGAAAAACCGGATAACGATTTTTCGATTGAAGAACAAATAAAAGCGTTGTGGTGGAAAAATCCGAAGGGTAAAGACCGTATTTTAGCGTTCAACTTGAATATTCCTGTTGTGAAAAACAATATCGATATTTGTTTGTTCTTTGCTGACATTGAGGGATATAGCAATGGCGAAATTGTAAATACTCCGCAAAAAATTGTGATGTTGGGCGAACTAAAAGGCGGCATTGACCCCGCTGGCGCAGACGAACACTGGAAAACAGGCAATACGGCGTTAAATAGAATTAGAGAGGCATTTGCAAGTAAAAAATTAAAAATTGAAACTTCTTTTATTGCAGCGGCAATTGAAAAGAAAATGGCAACCGAAATTTTTGCGCAATTGCAAAATAAAACGCTTTCCTACGCTGCCAATCTTACCGTTGATATGCAATTAATTAATTACTGTAATTGGTTACTAAAACTTTGAAGAATGAGACAGACATGTTTATTTGATATACCATCTGTTGCTGATAAATGGCAGGTACAAAGTTTTTCAGCCGATAATTTTGGACAACAGGCTGCGCGAGTGAGTTTAGAAAAAAAACTCATTAATATAACGATTGTTTCAAGCGATATTAACAGACAGTCAGTAAGTTATCAATTAAGCAAAAACGATTGTTTGCATCGTTGGCTCAAATACAAAGAGGGATTTTCGGCTGATTTGGTTAAAAGATTGCTGAAAGAATTTGATATTCAGAAAGATGATACTGTTTTAGACCCTTTTGTTGGTTCGGGTACAACGGCGTTAGTCTGTAAAATGCAAGGAATAAACAGCATCGGATTAGATATTTTGCCCATGTCGAAAATTGCCATTGAAGCCAAAAAAGCGGTATTTGATTATGACTTGTCCGAAATAAAACGTGTGATTACAGATATTGAAAATTTGGAAATTTCTGAAAACTACGTACAACGGACAAACTATATCACAATCACTGATGGCGCTTATCCGGAGGCTACCGAAAATGAAATCGAATTTTTTACCCACTGGAACGAAGACAGCAATTATTCGAAAATGGCAAAAAACCTTGTAACCCTTTGTATTCTAAACTCATTGGAAAAAATTAGTTACACCGCCAAAGATGGACAATTTTTGCGATGGGACTACCGCAGTAAAAAAATGCTTGAATCGGCTGAAAACAGAAAGCAAAACGGTAAAACCCCGTTAGTTATCAGATTGGACAAAGGCTCTTTACCTTCATTGAAACAAACGCTGTCGGAGGAATTGAACAGCGTTTATCACGATATTTCCACAATTCAACGAAATTCAAATCCAACCGTATCAAAGTTGCAATTCGTTGAAGGCAGCGCTCTTTACGAATTGCCAAAACTTGATGACAATATCCTAAACGGAGTGATTACCTCGCCGCCCTACTGCAATCGTTACGATTATACAAGAACTTACGCTTTGGAATTGGCATATTTGGGCGTTACAGACGAAAAAATAAAACGGCTTCGTCAGGATTTATTGTCCTGTACCGTAGAGAACAAGTCAAAAATAGACCAGATAAAAGAAAATTACGCAGCATTGGGAAAAGAAGCAGATTTTGAGCGTATTACAAAAATAATTGAGAATAATCAGACGTTAAATGAAATCAATAATTCTCTAACAGAAAGAAGTAAAAACGGCGATATAAACAACAAAGGCGTGTTGCGAATGATTGACGGCTACTTTACCGAACTGACTTTTATTTATGCCGAACTGTTTCGATTGTGCAAAACGGGAGCAAAAGTGGCGTTTGTAAATGACAATGTAAGATACGGCGGAGAGGTTATTTCAGTAGATTTTTTATCTACCGAATTAGCCGAACAGATTGGCTTTAAACCGATAAAAATCTATTCCTTAAAACAACAAAAAGGAAATAGCAGCCAGCAGATGGCAAAATTCGGACGCGTGCCTTTACGAAAAAGTATAACAGTGTGGGAAAAATAACTTAATAAATTAAATATGAGACGATTACCAATATATTTTTTAATAGATGTTTCCGAATCCATGGTTGGCGAGCCTATTGAGGGGGTGCAGGATGGTATGGCAACCATTATCAAGGAGTTGCGCGCTGACCCGTATGCGCTGGAAACAGTTTGGGTGTCAGTAATTGTATTTGCGGGACAGGCTAAAACCATTGCGCCGTTGCAGGAGGTTATCAGTTTTTATCCGCCTAAATTTCCGGTCGGTAGCGGCACTTCGCTGTGTGCAGGGCTGGGGCACTTGATGTATGAACTCAAGAAAAACATCGTCCCTACCACCACCGAGCAAAAAGGCGACTGGAAACCGGTTGTGTTTTTGTTTACCGATGGCGTTCCTACCGATAGTCCAAGTGATTTACAGGCAGTTATAGCAGAATGGAAACAAAAATGGCAACGCTCTGCAAACATGGTTGTTATTTCTTTCGGCAAAAATACCGATACCGGCATTCTTGCACAATTGACTGAAAATGTGCTGATTTTTGACAATTCGGATGCAAACGCCTATAAAACGTTTTTCAAATGGGTCACATCGTCAATCAAAACCAGCAGCATGAGCGTAGAAAACAACTCTACGGGTTTTGAACTTGCGAAATTCGACGATGTTGTTTCCAAAATTGATTTGACAAAAATAGAGAGGCAACCGGTTGTAGATGACAATTTTGTTGTTTTGGCAGCCAAATGTCAAAACACAAAACAGCCGTATTTAATTAAATATCGTAAAAATGTATTTGAAAACAATTTTGGCGATATAGCGCTTGAATACCGGTTAGTTGGCGCGTTCAGGGCAGACGCATCCTACTTTGAGATGTCCGATGAAAATGCGGGCGACTTGAAAATCAGTACCGATAAATTGATGGGAGCGCCAACCTGTCCTTGTTGCGGAAATCAGTTTGGCTTCGCATTCGACGGCGCTTGCGGAAGGTTGCACTGCGTAGGTACAGAAAAAATAAATACATGCCCATGGTGCGACAATAAAGCGCAGTATGACGTTGGTGGCGACGGTTTTGACGTAAATAGAACAAGAGGATAGAGTTAGTTTTTAGTTTTTAGTTTTTAGTTTTCAGACAATGAGTATAAAAGAAATAATTCAGAAAATAGATAATCAGGCAAACGAATTGGATATAAGCAATTTCCAGAAATGGATAGAAGTGGATATTGATAATTTTTTTAAAGAAAAATGGACTATGTATAAAGAAGCGCAAAAATTTAACATGCAGGTAATTAGTCGGCAAATTCATCTTCCGACGGGCAACAAAGGGAAGCAATACAATTTCAGTTTCAACCTTGACAACATCGGAGTAGCCGAAGTGGAAAGTTTTGAACTGATAGATTTGCCCGAAGGCGTTGTTTATGACACGGTTGAAAAAACTATTACGGGCGTTCCGACGACGGCGGGCGACCACAAAGTACTTTTGCGCTGTTTCAGCCATAATCACAGGTATACCGGCGAAAAGAGCCTCACGCTCACCGTTGTTCCCGACCCGAAAGATTTGTGGAAAAATATCCCTACGCCAACGGATATCGAATTTTACAAGGAAGACTGTGAAAGTAAATTTTACCGCCGCGAAGTGCCGGAAAATTCATCAACGCCAAAGACTATGATTGCAGCAAGTCAGCGCGGACGCTCGCATGCCCACGAAGGCACGCCGCGCGACGATGATTTTGCACTTCATTTTGACGATGATACAAAATGGTATATCATGGCGGTTGCCGATGGCGCGGGCTCGGCTAAATATTCGCGCAGAGGCGCACAATTAGCCTGCAATACGGCTGTTGGACTTTGTGCCAAACAATTAGCAAAAGACGGAATTTCAGAAATATTGGATTTGGCAATTTTTGAATATAACAAAAACAGTTGCGAAAAAACCCGTTCCGACCTGTACAAGGCATTGCACAGCGAAGTTTTAGCAAAGGCGGCTTGGGCGTCGTTTCAGGAAATAAACGCCGAAGCATCAAAAAAACAATGCGTTGCAAAAGATTATGCAACTACTTTAAAATTAAGTATTTGTAAGGAATTTGATTTTGGATGGTTTATTGGCGCTTTTTGGGTAGGCGATGGCGGAATAGGCGTGTATAACAAGGAAAAACAGATTTTGAAAATTCTGGGCGAGCCCGATGGAGGCGAATTTGCCGGACAAACACGGTTTTTAACCATGCCGGATATTTTTAAAGACCGACCGCGCACACGTTTTGAGATTGTGGAAGACTTCACGGCTCTGATTTTGATGACCGACGGAGTGACAGACCCTAAATTTGAAACAGACGCAAACCTCAACAAAATAGAAAAATGGAACGACCTTTGGGACGATTTGAACGGCACAAACGAAGACAATGTTAAAGTAGATTTTTCTTACAATAACAAACAAGCAGACAAAGAATTATTGAAATGGCTTGACTTTTGGTCGAAAGGCAACCATGATGATAGAACAATTGCAATATTATATTAGATAGTTTTCAGTTTTCAGTTTTCAGTTTTCAGAAAAAAAATTAAGTTTTATATGGCAAAAACAATAAGGATTACAGCAGCAGATGGCTCACCGGTTGAATATGTGGACATTATCATCGGTCAGGGCGGCATGAAGGACGTTTATTTCAGTCCCGATAAATCGTATGTAGTGGCGTTTTTTCGCGACAAGCAGGATTTCAACGCAAAAGAACGACTGAAAGACATCACCGGAAAGTATCGCGAAGGCATTTTCAACCAGATAGGCGGCGACTATTGGAAAGATTTGTTTTGTTGGCCCACGAAAATAGTGGAACACGAGGGCAAACTCGGTTTGGTATGCCCCACGTATCAAAAACATTTTTTCTTTTCAAACGGCTCTAAAAACAATGATTTTCTGGGCATTAAGGGCAAAGATAAAGATGGTAAATGGTTTGCTTCGGCAAAAAGTCAAAACAGTTTTCTTGCGCCAGAGGAACGCGGCGACTGGTTCAGGTATTTTCAGGTTCTGATAAACATCAGTCGCGCCGTACATCGTATGCACGCCGCCGGACTGTCGCACTCCGACCTGTCATACAAAAACGTGTTGATAGACCCTACATCGGGCAGGGCGGCAATCATTGATATTGACGGTTTGGTGGTGCCGGGAAAATATCCGCCCGATGTGTTGGGCACGCCCGATTTCATTGCCCCCGAAGTGATTGCAACGAAACATCTGAAAATTGACGACCCTGCGCGACATTTGCCCAAAATAACTACCGACCGTCACGCATTGGCTGTGTTGGCTTACATGTATTTGTTGTATCGTCACCCTTTGCGCGGCAGAAAAATACACGATACAGACCCCGCAAAAGACGAAGATTTGTCGATGGGCGCTCGCGCATTGTTTGTTGAACACGCCGCCGACACGTCCAACAGTGTGAGAGCAAGCGATTTAAAGCCGAGCCAACTGCCGCAAGCCGACCCCGCAAAAATTCCGTATACAGTGTGTGGTCCCCATTTGAAAAAACTTTTCGACCGCGCATTCATCGACGGGTTGCACAATCCCGCAGCGCGACCTACTGCCAGCGACTGGGTAGAAACGCTGCTAAAAACGGTCGATTTGATGCAGCCGTGTCAAAACCCAAACTGCTGGCACAAATGGTTTGTGTTCGACAACACCACCAAGCCCAAATGTCCCTTTTGCGGCACGGAATACAAGGGGCAACTGCCTGTGCTTAACCTCTATTCATCGCGTCGCGCCGGCTCGTTCACTTCCGACGACTATCGCGTTATGGTTTATCACAACCAATATCTATATCTTTGGCACGCAAACCGTAATATTTCGCCCAACGAAAGATTGACCGCCGAGCAGAAAAAACCGGTCGGCTACTTTGTGTTTCACAACAACAAATGGCTGTTGGTCAATCAACGTCTTAACGATTTGGAAGACAAGAGTGAAAATAAAAAAATAGCCGTCGGGCAAGCCGTAGAATTGGCCGACGGAAAACAAATACTGCTGTCGAAGGAAGACGGCGGAAGATTAGTTATTGTTCAATTGGTGAGTAATTAAGTTGGTATGAAAAAGGAAAAAGAAATAAAATTTTGCAAGATAAAATAATTTGATTAATTTTGCACAAATTTTTAGATTTATATCTCAAAAAAGAATGAAATATCGGATATATTTGGATAATTGTTGTTTCAACCGTCCATACGATGACCAAACACAATTGAAGATTTACTTGGAGACACAGGCAAAACTTCATGTTCAAAGTTTGGTTTACGAACAAAAAATAGAACTCGTTTGGTCGTTTATTTTGACTTTTGAAAATAGCCTTAATATTTTCAATGCAAAGAAAATGGCTATTTCGCAGTGGGAAACTTTAAGTTCGACATTCGTTGGAAAATCGGAAGACATCAGATTAATAGCAAAAGAAATTATGTCAACCGGTATTAAAGCAGCAGATGCTGCTCATGTTGCATGTGCAATTGCCGGATGTTGTAATTATTTCATTACTGTAGACAAACGGCTGTTAAAATATCGCGACGGCCGTATTATTATGTAATCCTATAGAATTTATCAATCATCTGGAAATATGACAAATAGCGCTGTATTATTGGACAGAGGCATAAGATGCCTTAACAAGGAATTGGGAATTTTAGATGCCGAACGGTTTGTGGCATTGATTTCAAGAGAACCCTTCGATTATACCGAATGGAGACAAAAAAATTTGTTCGTTGATATGAGCATTGACGAAATAATTGATGAAGCAGACAAGTATTGTATGTACGAAAAATTAATAAATTTTAAAAAATAAAATAATAAAAAATGGCAATCAATTTAGAAAAAGGCGGACGCGCGAGCCTTAACGTCCAAAAATTTGTAATCGGCTTGGGTTGGGACGCCAACTCGTCTGATACCGGTCAGAGTTTTGACCTTGACGCTTCGGCGTTTGTACTTGGCGAAAACAAAAAAATCTTATCCGATGAGTATTTTGTTTTCTACAACAATCTCAAATCGCCCGACGAGGCAGTAGAACATACGGGCGACAACATCGACGGCGAGGGCGAGGGCGACGACGAAAGCATAAATGTAAACTTGTCGAAAATCAATCCCAAGGCGACAGAAATATGCATCGTAGTAACCATTCACAAGGCTGAAGAGCGTCGTCAAAACTTTGGTCAGGTGCGCAATTCTTTCGTAAGAATTTACAACCCCGACAACAATGAAGAACTCCTAAAATACGAGTTAGAAGAGGATTTTTCGGTGGAAACAGCCGTTGAATTTGGTCGAATTTACAAGCGCAACAACGAATGGAAATTCGAAGCGGTAGGCGTAGGTCAAAAAGGCGGCTTGGACATCTATTTGAATAAGTATAACTAATTAATATTAATGTAATTATGGCAATCAGATTAGAAAAAGGTCAGAGAATAAATCTCGAAAAAAGCGATGGCAAGAAATTACAGACCATTTGCGTAGGCGTCAACTGGGGCGCAATAGAAAAAAGAGGCTTTTTCGGAGGCAAAAAAATGGAAGCGGTAGACCTGGATGCAAGTTGCGCCACATTCGACGAAAAGAATAATGCGCTGGAAGTCATTTATTTCGGCAACCTGAAGTCGAAAAACGGCTCTATAAAGCACAGCGGCGACGACCTGACCGGCGATATGGGCGGCGACGACGGTTTAGACAACGAAGTAATAACCGTCGATTTGGCTAAACTGCCGGCGAATGTCGGCAAAATAGCCTTCGTGTTGAACAGTTTCAGAGGTCACGACTTCAAAACCATTCCGTTTGCGTCAATTCGTATCTACGAAGGCACGCCAAGCCGTGTGAATGAAGTATTTGCGACCTACGACATCGCAAACGACGCCACTTTTGCGGGCAGCGTGTCAATGGTTATGGGCGTCTTCTACAAGCGCAACGGCGAATGGAAGTTCAACGCCATAGGCGAACCGACCCGCGATAAAGAACTGAAAGGCACGTTAGAGACGGTGGTTTCTAAATATTTGTAGCGCAGATGTATCAAATAATTAGAAATAACCAACAATTTGGTCCATATTCCATCGATGTTTTGAAAACATACGTGGAAGAGGGAAAAATTCTTAAACAGGATAAGGCTTTTGCCGTTTCCAATCCTAAACAGATTGCAACTGTTGGTTATTTTCTGAAATCGGGCGGTCATCGTGTGACAATAAAACACAAAGGCGGTATTTTTCAGCAAGTTAAGGATATTGGCAGGGAACTGATTATCCCCGACAAAGTTTTTTCGCTATCGGAAATCAAAAAAGACAGTCGTTTGTTGTGGTTAGCCTTGCTGGGGCTTGCTCCGGCGTTTCTGATAAGTTTGTTTTCTGTTTTGCCGGCATTTTTTACGTTCTACGTAATTTCGTTGTATTTTTCGATTATTTGGGCATTGTTCTTTTTCTATTTTTTCAAAACGCCCCAAATCGACACCAAAACAACAATAGCGCTGTTTTTCATACTTCAGGCAGTCGTATTTGTAGTTTGGGACATGCTTCGTTTGCCCGCCCTGCCCGGAATTAGTGGTTTATACGCATTAATAGACAGTCCGAATATCATGCTGCGACTTGTTGGATTTATTTTTGGCGTGGGTGTTTTGGAGGAAGCGGTAAAAGCGGTGCCGCTGTTGATAATATTGTATAGAGCCAAAGAGCCTTATGTGCCTCAATCAATGGTGTTTTACGGACTGATGTCGGGCATTTCGTTTGGCGTTTACGAGGGCGTTCAGTATCAAATGACAGTCAATGTGCAATTGGATTATTCGATGGCGTTCTTTATGAACGTTGCAAGGCTCACGAGTTTGCCCTTCCTGCACGCTGTTTGGGCGGGAACAGCAGGTTATTTTCTGTCGTTTGCTGCGCTGTATCCAAAATATCGCAAATCGCTGTATATATTGGCAATAGGTGTTCCGGCAGTAATTCATGGATTGTACAACACATTGGGTTGGAGCATTTTGGGGATGCTGCTCATGTTGTTGAGCGTTGTGCTTCTGATGAATTATTTGAAGCAGGGAGTAAATTATCAAAGTAAATTATCAAAATAGATAAACAGTAATATCACGTAAAAAATGCAAGAAAAAGATTTTTTTCAACATACTCAAATAGTTTATTATTAATAAAAAAAATGTCTATCTTTGCGATTTGCAAATTGCAAACTAAATTTGAATTAATATGAAGAAACATAATGGTATGCGCCCGCAGGATGTAGTCGTTCTGTTGAAAATATTAACCTGCAAAGATTGCGAGTGGACCTTTGGCAACCTTGCATTGTCGCTGCAGATAAGCCCTTCGACGGTTTCGGAGGCTATGGAACGAAACCGTATGGCTGGTTTGACCAATCCTGACAAAAATCAGGTCAACAAACTTGCCTTGCGCGAATTTCTGATTTACGGGCTGAAGTACGTATTCCCGCCGCTTCTTGGACATTCCACGCGCGGCATTGCAACCGCTCATTCTGCGCTGCCTGTTAGCGCTTTTATCTCGGAAGGACGCGAAAACTACGTTTGGGGGTACTACAAAGGCACGCGCACAGGAAGTTCAATTGTACCGCTATACGACAAAATCCCCAAATTGGTTGAAAATGAGCAAGAATTGTATGAATATCTGGCAATCATTGATACTTTTAGAATAGGCAAAAATCGGGAAGTTGGTATCGCTGTAAATGAATTAGATAAAAGATTGGGGCTGCTATGACAAATAATATTGATATGCTTAAATGCGTGGCGAAAGGCTTGGGCGGGTTGAAAGACGAAGTAGTATTTGTCGGGGGCGCGGTTGCCGAATTGTATATAAAGCAACCCGAACTTTCGGAAATTAGGACTACAATGGACGTAGATTGCGTGATAGAAACAGTTACGTATGCCGAATATACAAAGTTTGAAGAAAAACTTCGTTTGCTCGGCTTTTTCGATGATACCACCTTTGGAGCGCCTTTGTGTAGAAAAAAATACAAAGGAATTCTTGTAGACGTGATGCCTGTAAATCCTGATATTTTGGGGTTTAGTAATCGCTGGTATAAGGACGGTATGGCGAATAAAACAACATTGCAGTTGCCTGATACAACGAATATTTTTGTTTTTCCTGTTGAATACTATATTGCCACTAAATTTGAAGCCCTTAAAAACAGAGGCGGAACCGACATTAGAGGAAGCCACGATTGGGAAGATATAGTTTACGTAATTACCAATTGTCCTGAACTATACGAGAACATACGGCGCTGCAAAAATGCAAAACTTACTGATTATTTGAAAGAACAGTTATCATCGCTTTTGCAAAACGATAATATTCGTGAAATCATTTATTCTGTATTGCCCTTGAACTCGCCGACCGAAAGTATAGATGAGGTATTGAATTTTATGTGTGAAGTAAAAAAAGTAATAGTTTAATAGTTAATAGTTTAGTAATTTATTATGAGTACATTATCAGAGTTAAAAAAGTCTATTCTCGCCGATGGCGTGATTGACGAAGCGGAAGTGCAACAACTTCGCGCAGTATTGTATGCCGACGGCAAAATAGACAAAGAGGAAGCCGATTTTCTCTTTGAGTTGAACAATGCCGTTAGCGGAAAAGAAAACCATTCTTCGTGGGAAACGCTTTTTGTAGAAGCCATTACGGGTTTTCTTTTGGAAGATGAAGCCTCGCCGGGCGAAATTGACGACGACGAAGCAAAATGGCTTCTCGCTAAAATTCAGGGCGACGGGCAGTTAGACAAAACCGAAAAGGCTTTGCTCGCTAATCTGAAAAAGACAGCGAAAAAGTTTCCAGAAATGCTTGATTTGTAGATAGAAAAGATTGAGCGAACAGGAATTACAAAAAGTATTATCGGATGCGATTGCGCTTCCTGCTGAAACCGAGATAGTTGAGTTCAAAACTGCCAAAGACAATTTCGACTTCGACAAGTTGGGGCAATACTTTTCGGCATTGAGCAATGAAGCCAATCTGAAGTGGAAATCGTGTGCATGGCTGATTTTTGGTGTTGGCGACAACCACAAAATTGTTGGCAGTAACTTTCGCCCTAATCGAAAAAAGTTAGACAGTCTGAAGAAGGAAATTGGAGACAAGACCACCCAAAATATTTCGTTTGTTGAAATACACGAGTTGAAAATGCCTGAAGGCAGGGTTGTTATGTTTCAAATTCCCGCTGCGCCACAAGGTATTCCTGTTGCTTTTGAGGGTTTTTACTATGGCAGAGCCAACGAGAGCCTCGTAGCGCTCAACATCGAAAAAATTGAGAGAATACGAAATCAGGCATTAAACCGCGATTGGTAGCGAAATGTAATACCTGACGCTACTTTCGGGCATTTGGACGAGGAAGCAATTTTGAAGGCACGGGAACAGTACAAAAAGAAACACCCAAAATTAGCAAAAGATGTAGACGGGTGGAGCGACGAACTGTTTTTGGACAAAGCCGCAATCACTATTGATGGCAAAATAACCAATACGGCGGTTTTGCTTTTGGGCAAGGACGCTTCAAGTCATTTTTTATCGCCCGCAATAGGACAGATTTCGTGGATTTTGAAAACTACGCCTGGCGATTACGAACATTTTCGAGCGCCATTTATGCTGACGGTCGATAAAACGCTTGCCTGTATTCGAAATTTGAGATATCGTTACATGGTCGATGATACCACTTTGTTTCCCGAAGAAGTGACCATGTACGATGAATGGGTTCTTCGCGAGGCGTTGCACAACTGCATTGCACATCAGGATTATAGCAAAAGTAGTCGGATACTCGTGTTGGAATACAGCAATTATCTTATTTTCGACAATGCCGGCAGTTTTATACCCGAAACAGTCGAAGCAGCAATACGTTACGACCGTCCTCAACGATTTTATCGAAATCCGTTTTTGGCAAACGCGATGGTAAATTTGAATATGATTGACGTTATTGGCAGCGGTATCAAGAAAATGTTTACGATACAAAGAGAGCGGTATTTTCCGCTTCCTGCCTACAACATCTCTGACCGGGAGCATACGGAGGTAACCTTCTATGGCGAAATCATCAACGAAAATTATTCGCGCTTGTTGAAAAAACATCCCGAATTATCGTTAGATGACGTGATAGCGTTAGATAAGGTGCAGAAGAAAATACCTGTAAGCGAAACGGAGGCGCTGCGTTTGCAGGAGTTGAAATTAATTGTGGGATTGGCTGCCGAAATGCAGGTTGCGGGTAATTACGAAAAAAAAACATATCAGACTTATAGGCAAATGATATTGACGTTGATAAAAGAAAACGGCTCTGCAACAAGGGATGATATTGTAAATTTGATTATGCCGACGTTATCGCCGGAAGAGCCGAATACTAAAAATTTGCGAAAGATTACCAATATAGTGGCAAGATTGTCAAAGCAAGAAAAAATCATTAAAAACATCTCTAATACAGATAAATATCCTGTTTGGAGACTTGCGGATGAATATTAGAAAAAAATATAGATGTAAAAGCCAAATGTAGATGCAAACTTTCAAAAATATATATATTCTGATTTCGTATAGTTCTCGTTTTTAAACAAATAGCAACATAAAATGAATGTAGATGCAAAAAGTCAAATGTAGATGTAAAAAAGAAAAGTAGTAGTAAAAGTCAAATGTAGTAGTAAGAACCAATAATTGCCCTGATAATACTTAATATCATCTTGATTTTATGCGATTTACAAAAAGTAGTAGTAGAGTAAAAAGTAGTAGTAAGAAAAGTAGTAATAAGAAGAATATGCAAACAATTCATCATGTCGGTTTAACCGACGCACAAGTGTTAGAGAGCCGTAAACAGCACGGCGCCAACATTTTAACTCCACCGGAAAAAGACCCGTTGTGGAAGAAGTTTTTAGAGAAGTTCACCGACCCGATTATAGTTATCTTGTTGGTGGCGTTGGCTTTATCTATAGCCGTAGCGGGCTACGAGTTCTATCTGCACCGTTCGTGGGGTATATTTCTCGAGCCGGCAGGCATCCTGATAGCCATACTTTTAGCCACTGTCGTAGGCTTTGGCTTTGAATTGAGCGCCGAAAAGAAATTCGAGGTGCTCAACAAGGTCAACGATGACACATTGGTAAAAGTTATTCGCAACGACAATGTGTGTCAAATACCTAAAAAAGAGGTAGTTGTTAGCGATGTCGTTATTTTGGAAGCCGGCGAGGAAGTTCCCGCTGATGGCGAACTCTTTGAGGCAATTTCGCTGCAAATCAACGAGTCAACGCTCACTGGCGAGCCGGTTTGCAAAAAGACTACCGTTGTCGAAAAATTTGACAAAGACGCCACTTATCCGTCCAACCACGCCCTGAAAGGCACTACGGTAGCCGACGGACACGGCATGATGCAGGTCTTGAAAGTGGGCGACGCCACCGAATACGGCAAAGTATACGAGGGCGCGCAAATTGACAGCAGCGTGGAAACGCCTCTGAATAAGCAGTTGAACCGGTTGGCAGGGCTGATTACAAACGCAAGTTACGCCATCGCCGCTTTGATTATCGTTGGTCGATTAGCCAACTATTTCATTGGATTAGAGGCTTTTGACTGGATTAATTTCGGCAGTTATTTTCTCAATACGGTGATGATAGCCGTCACGCTTATCGTTGTTGCCGTTCCCGAAGGTTTGCCCATGAGCGTCACATTGAGTTTGGCGTTGAGTATGAAGCGCATGTTGACCGCCAACAATCTTGTACGCAAGATGCACGCTTGCGAAACGATGGGCGCAACGACCGTCATCTGCACCGACAAAACAGGTACGCTGACGCAAAATCAAATGAAGGTCTATGCCACTGATTTTTACGATGCCCCACGTCATGCTGAACTTGTTTCAGCATCCCCTGCAAGTAAGGAGATTGCGGGTCAAGCCCGCAATGACGTGAACGACGTGGGGATTGCGGGTCAAGCCCGCAATGACGTGAATGACGTCATTCATGAAGGCATTGCTGCCAATTCGACTGCCTATCTTGATTTTTCCGACAAGGATAAAATCAAAGCGTTAGGCAATCCCACCGAAGGCGCGCTATTGCTGTGGCTGCACGAAAAGGGCGAGAATTATCTTGCTTTGCGCGAAAAAGCCGAAGTCGTAGAACAACTTACGTTCTCGACCGAGCGAAAATACATGGCAACGCTCGTCAAGTCGCCCAAAATAGGCAAAAAAGTACTTTACGTGAAGGGCGCTCCCGAAATAGTTCTCGATTTGTGTAAAACTGTTCCTGTTGGAAAGGAAGACGTTTATAAACAACTGCTTGAATATCAAAACAAGGCGATGCGAACGTTAGGTTTTGCGTATCAAATAATTGACGATGACGAAACCCGTTTCAAAGACGGAAAACTGAACAATGTAGATTTGACGTTCGTGGGTGTTGTCGCTATTTCCGACCCTATCAGAGTGGATGTTCCCGAAGCCGTGAAAACATGTATTGATGCGGGTATAAGCGTAAAAATCGTAACGGGCGACACACCGGGCACAGCAAAGGAAATAGGTCGTCAAATAGGCTTGTGGCAAGAAAACGAGCCCGAAACGCATCACCTTGCCGGAACAGACTTCGCCGCTATGAGCGATGAAACTCTGTTAGAAAGAATTGCGGGTCTGAAAATTCTATCTCGCGCCCGTCCGATGGATAAGCAGCGTTTGGTGCAACTTCTGCAAAGCCAAGACCAGGTAGTAGCCGTCACTGGCGACGGCACCAACGATGCCCCCGCTCTGAAAGCCGCGCAGGTAGGGCTCTCCATGGGCGATGGCACTTCGGTAGCCAAAGAAGCAAGCGACATAACGATTATCGACAACTCGTTCAGCAGCATAACACGCGCCGTGATGTGGGGACGCTCGCTATATCAGAACATCCAGCGCTTCATACTGTTCCAGTTGACCAGCAACGTTGCCGCATGTTTGATAGTGTTAGTCGGCGCATTTCTTGGAACGCAGTCGCCGCTCACGGTTACGCAAATGCTCTGGGTAAACCTAATAATGGACACGTTTGCCGCATTAGCATTAGCCTCGTTGCCGCCAATAGCAAAGGTGATGCTCGACAAACCGCGCAAAACGGCCGACCATATCATCAACAAACCGATGCGAAAGGGTATTCTGGGTACAGGCATTGCCTTCTTCGTATTGATGTTCGGTTTAGTGCAGTATTTCAAGCATTTCGATATAACATCACTAACGCAGTTCAACGTTGTTGATTTTGCCCAAAGTTTCTTTAATTTCAGTTCAGGAGGAGAATTGACGAGATATGAACTTTCGCTGTTCTTCACCATTTTCGTGATGCTGCAATTGTGGAACCTGTTCAATGCCAAAGCGTTCATGACCGGAAAATCGGCATTTGCATCGCTGCATAAATGCAAAGGCATCATGTTTATTGCATTCGTAATTTTCGCAGGTCAATGGCTGATAGTCAACGTAGCGGGCGACATGTTCAACGCAATGCCGTTGCATCTAATTGACTGGGTAATAATTATTGTTAGTACATCGGTAGTTCTTTGGATTGGAGAAATAATCAGGTTGTTTCGGTAAGATTGTAACACGGATAACGTAAACCTTTTCATCGTTGCGTTATGTTTACTGTTATGTCCGTTCCGTTGCATGAGATTTTGATTGAGCCTCTGCGGGCATTTCCCGTAGCTTTTGGTTCAAAACTTACGTTTATGGCATGCAAACCTGCGTCGTTACCGCTTTTGGTGTCTATGGTGATCCATTCGTCTGATACTTCCGATATCCATGCTCCGGTTGTGACAAAGGTCATTAATGCCGAAGGCATCGTATCAAGGATGATGTACCAAGTCGTCGAACCTGTTCTATCAATAATGCGTTGCCCGTAGCTAATACGCGTATTGACCCCGGGCGCACTGTCAAAGCCTAAAAGCCACGCTTCGCTGTTGACATAATTTATATATGTTACGCCGCTGGCACATTCCGTTTGGAAAGCATAAACACGCGGGGATGCTCCGTCAGGGGGGTTATTTAAGGGAAAAACAGTGAAAGGGGCTGTTTCCAACGAATCGGGCATAGCTGTTATAGTTGGATATTTGCCCTCGACCTCTGTTGGATCGGCTGAGACGATTGTTCCAAAAAAATTCCATGTATCGGCGTTGCGATATGCAGAAATCGAGCCGACAGGAACATGCAAAGTCGAATTTATAAAATCATCAAAAATAAGGGCGATTTGCTGTGGGTTAATAGCTTGCTTGTAAATTGCTTTCAAACTTGTACAT
>Ga0099364_10002317_pt1 | contig 30496 bp, 24 predicted proteins | sample TergutTh196P3_FD_73070 | JGI IMG/M metagenome (GOLD analysis project Ga0099364, IMG submission 73070) | Microcerotermes parvus P3 segment gut microbial communities from Pointe-Noire, Republic of the Congo - Th196 P3 | ecosystem: Host-associated > Arthropoda: Insects > Digestive system > Gut ...
TTATGGTTTTTGAGAGTACATTTTATCATTTTATATGAAGCGCTTATCCGCTTTTTTATCGCTTGCCTTCATTTATCCCGCAAATCTTTGCGGCTGTTCCCGCTTTTTTGCGCGGAAAGGGACAGCATACCTCCTACCGTCAATATAATGTTCCGTTACAGTTAAGATTATGCACTCCATCTCGCCGAACCGTATTCTATGTCTGAGGAGTTCTGTCAAGGGGGTAAATGGAGATTTAATAAAATGTTCACAATCAAGACAATAAATATAAAAAGGCTATTGCTAACCATTTTCACGGTTTTGCAATAACCCTATGGTCATACTCTTGCACCTTGTTTCCGTTATATCGTATATTGAAAATGAAAAGGGTGTTTTTTAACACAGCACCGTTTTTCAACACAAAAATATTCCTAAACTGACTCCCTACCCCCATATTCGCATCTTATTTCTGTTGCTTTGTTAAAAAACATAGCTTTATTAGTTTGGATAGAGCAAAAGATTAATTGCCCTTTTTTGAAAGAGAGGTTGGTATCGGCTTTTACGATAGTTCTAAATGGTACATCTTGCACAACTACATAAATAATCGTATCTTTTCCGGTTGGCATTATTTGAACAATCTCTCCCTCAACAGTTCCCTGTAATTGTTTTTCTGTAATTTGTATGTCTTCGGGTCTAATTGCTACTGTAGTTCCCTCATATTTGTTGTATTCCGTTATGGCGTTCCGTGATAACAGTTTAACAAAATCAGCGCACTCAAAGATGTTTATTTTAGGAGTGCCTATGAAGTTCGCCACAAACAAAATTTGAGGGTTAAAGTATATTTCGTTGGGTGTGCCTACTTGTTGGATTTTACCATTATCCATAACAACAATGCGGTCTCCCATCATCATTGCTTCCGCTTGGTCGTGAGTAACATAAACAAAAATCGAACCTATCTTGTTATGCAACTCTATAAACTCATTTCGCATCTTATCGCGTAAAGTAATATAAAGGTTAGATAATGGTTCGTCAAAAAGAAAAATCTTGGGACGCCGAACTAATGCTCGTCCTATAGCCACACGTTGTTGCTGACCGCCTGAAAGGTTGCGCGGTTTTTTATGTAGAATATCAGAGATACTCAACACCCTTGCTGTATCATCAACCGTTTGAGAAATAATCCTTTTTTTGATTTTTCTCATTTTCAACGGGAAAGCCAAATTATCATATACGCTCATATGGGGATAGAGAGAATAGTCTTGGAATACCATTGCTATGTCCCTATTGTATGACTCAATTTGATTTGACAATACGCCGTCAATATACAAGGAGCCGCTTGAAATAGTTTCCAAACCGGCAATCATTTTTAGTAACGTGGATTTACCGCAACCAGAGGGTCCCAATAACACGAGAAATTCATCCTTCTCAATAGTCGAAGAAAGATTATCGACGGCAAGTACATCCTTGCCATAATATTTTGTTACGTTTTTCAATTCAAGCATTGCAAAAATTCCTCCCCTATATTAGCCCGTATTCCTGATGCTGAATCCTTGCGTTATTTTCTTGTGGAAAATAATATAGAATACGACCATTGGCACCATTGCTATTTGGGCTGCGGTGAAAGCTATTCCCCGGCTACTGCTATATCTGTCCATGAAAGAGTAAATAAAGATTGGCAATGTCCAAGCATCGGGGTTACTGTTTAATATCATCAACGGCATAAAGAAATCATTCCACGTCCAAACAGCACATAAGATGGTCACGGTAAGGATTGTAGGTTTGCAGATGGGCATAAAAACCTTAAAATAAAAACTCATTTCCCTGCATCCGTCTAAATACGCAACATTTCGTAATTTTTTTGAAAAAGCCTAAAATGCGGTACCATCATAAATATACTTTGCGGCAGCATAAACACCATATAGTAAATTATTAACCCGGTAGGATTCATAAGGTTAAGTGTGTAATATTGTTGAATCAAAGGAAATAAGAGAACCTGAGATGGCACAAACATTGCAGAAGATATGACGAAATAACAAAACTTAAAAAACCTTTTATCCCAATTAATAGCGATTTTGTACGCGATAAAAGGGTTGATTATAAGAACAATGAGCGTAACTATAATGGTGACGGCAAACGAATTGAAAACGTATCTAAACATATGTCTTTCGCGAAAAAGAAAAGTGAAGTTTGAAAAATCAACTGACTTGGGGAGACGTATAAAATCCCCAAATATTTCCACGTTTGGCTTGAACGAATTTATGAAGCACATATAGAGCGGAAGCGCAATAATTATAAACATGATAAAACAATAAACGACAGAGGATATATTTTTTAATAACGACACAACTTTTAATCTCATATTATCCTCTCCTTTTAATCGTCAAGCGAAATATCACTTGTCCGTTTGTTACTTGTGTACTTAGAAATTAGAAGATACACAACGATACAGGCTATTGCTATAAAAACCCCTTGGGCGGCTCCTAAACCATGCCTGCCGTCAACGATTGAATTTCTATAGATAACATAAAAAATGTTTCTGTGCTTCGGAGTGGCCCCCGCTCGTTAATGACATAATCGTGTCTATATAAGTAAACGCATAGACAATCAAGATTATTGTGAGCGTACCGATTGTTGGCAACAAATACGGCAGTTTTATGTGTATGAATGCTCGAATATTTTTTGCGCCATCCAATTTTGAGGCATTAACTAAATTGATGGGGATTGCATCCATAGCTGAAAAGAACAGTAATGTTGAAAAAGGAACAAGCATCCAAAGGTCAACAAGCGCAACTGCGTATAATGCAGTATTGGAGCTGGCTAACAAGTTTATCTTGAGAAATTCAATATTAAAAACTTCACCGATAGAAGTAAAAAATCTATAATATAATTGACTAAACAGCAAAGAAGCAACTACCGGCATTGTCAAATAAGGAAGAAACGAAATGAATAAAGCGGCACTTTTTGTTTTTCTTAATCGGTGTAACACTTTTGCGTTTAGGTATCCGAATATCAAGGAAGCAGGCAACAAAAGACAAAGGTATCTAAAAGACACTTGTAGCGAGTTTAGCACCCGTGTGTCATTAAATATATTCCTATAATTATCAAAGCCGATATACTCATAGTTTTGCGTCACTCCAGACAAGTTAGTAAACGATAAATATAGCCCATAGAAAAACGGCACAACGAAAAATAGTGTAAATAATAAAAATATTACACAAAACAGAATGTTCGATACTGTAATTTTTCGTTCTTCCATTACGTTTACCCCCTTCATCAATAAAGGGCTGACTTTATAAGCTCCAGCCCTTTGGCATTCAAATTGCTTCTTGAGTTAACCCCCACAGAGCAACATTTAATCAATGTAGGTTTTTGGCATTCCAACAGACGTCATTGATTCTTCAAATTCCTTATAGAATGTATCTTTATTGCTGGATGCCACAAGGTTTTGAAGTGCAACTGTATATTCAAGATATGTCGCCAAATTCCAGCGCCCCATATAAGGCATCCTAAAGACTCTACCTTCGTCCATTACATCTTTGACCAGTTCGTATCTACTCGAATCTGCTGTCACGCCTATTATGCTTGAAGGCGCTTTTGTTTGTTCGATGTAATACGCTGCACCATGAGTTAACATATACATCATAAAAGTTTCAGCCGCTTCTGTTTTTTCAGGAGAAGATTGTGCGGACAAAAAGAATGAATAGTCAGCGTTTGACATTACTCTTGTTTCAGATTCGGTACTGCCCGGAAACGGGAAAATACCGTAATTCAGGTTCGGATTAGCAGTCTCTATCGAAGCAGTCATATATGACCCGTTCAAGAACATTGCAGCACGCCCTAAAACAAACTCACTCACCGCTGGGTCTGTGACTGTACCAAGAGGGTTGTCTTGAACATATTGAGTCCGCCTGATTACTATATCCGCGAAATCAGAAATACCTTGTATTTTTGAGCCTCTAAGGCTTCCATTAAATATAGCTTTGAAATCGGCAGAGTAATTGGGCAAATACATACCCATTAAACTTTGCGCCCAATGAGCTAAATTCCAACCATCTTGGTCGGCGGCAATAATCGGCAGAACGCCTTTTGATGGCAAGGTTTCACAAACAGCCCAAAATTCTTCTAATGTTAGAGGAACCGATATGTTATGCTGCTCGAAAATATCTCTGTTATAAAAAACGCCCATAAAGTTTTTCGTAATTGGCAACATAAATATTCTTCCGTTATATTTGAGCTCCTCTAAAATTCCAGCATCTATGTACTGGACAAAATCAGTATCCGTCAAGTCGCGAATTTGCCCGGCATCAAAGGCATCTATTATGTTTTGAGCAAACCAAGAATTGAAAATATCGGGAATGTCATTGTTTTGAAACCGCATGGTTATAACGCTATCAGCGGTTTTTTCGGGAAGGCAAATTTGCTTTACCCTTATATTCGGATATTCGCTATGAAAGTCCGCGATTATCTTGTTGAAAGTCTCTTCGTCTGCTTGATTATGCTGGAAGAAGTCTATTTCAACCACATCGTTTTTACTACTACACGCAGTAAACAACACCGAACCTGTCAGCAAAATTATGACCGACATACAGATTGCTGTGATTTTCTTCATCATTTTTTCCTTCCTTTCTGTGAAAGATAACTTTGACGTTGTACCTTTCGTGTGCGCACTTGGCGCAAATATTTTAAGTTTGAGCTGCTTTATGTTTTACCCCAGTCGGAAATTGTTGTCGTATACATGGCAATACTGACCGCAATGGTAAGATTCAAGCTATCGATTTCATGCGAGTGCGGTATCACAACCGTTTCACAAAAACTCGCATATTCGACGGGCAATACCGACGCTTCGTTTCCAAAAACAAGGGTGTATGGTTTAACAAATTTAGTCAAATGCAGAGGTGTCTGCGCATCAAGCATAAACGCATATAGACTATTATTGATAAATTTTTGACGATATGAATCAATATCATCAAAATACTCAAAATTAATTTGAAACAACGCCCCCATTGATGCCCGGATAGTTTTGGGGTCGAATACATCCACCGCTGGTTTAATTAACGCAACATTCCTTATGCCAAATCCAACTGCCGTCCTTAAAATGCTTCCCAAATTTCCTGCGTCTGCTGGATTGAAAAAAAGTAAATGAGATTCATTCATCAACGGTGCTTCAAATTTCCGAAACATTCCAATGACAAAGCAATTTCCTTTTGGCGAAATGAAGCGCCCCCTGTCAAGTAGACAAACTAAAAAGAAAAACGCCGATTTGCATCTCATAGGTGCTTGCCGGCGTTTTTTGTTATCCATCGCATGACAAAAGCAGACGACGCAAGCCGCCTGTGGTAAATTTCATTTTCTTAGGCCGCCAGAAGCAAGGCTCTTAATTCAAGCGGAGCCAGCCCACCTAGTTTTGCTTGATAACGGCTATTGTGTAAAAAGTTATGTACCCCTCTATAGCAGCCTTTAAGCTATCGTAATCATGGAATCTGTGAAGGTAATACATCTCCGCCTTTAACAGACCTCCTGCGAAATTAGGATAAATATGATAAAATAAGAATATGAAATATGAAAAGATAAAAGGGTATAAAGACGAGAAATTCAGACGGATAAGCGGAGTAAAAGTAGTCACATTAAATAAAATGGCAGAAATACTCCAAAAAGCATATGCGGCAAAGCACAAACGACGTGGAAGGACGCCAAAACTGTGCATAGAAGATATGTTGTTGGCAACGCTTGAATATCTGCGAGAATACTGTACATATGCCCATATTGCAGCCAGTTTTGGACTTGATGAGAGCAATATGTATCGTACAATAAAATGGGTTGAGGATACATTGATCAAAGATGGGACATTCTGTTTACCGGGTAAAAAAGCCTTGTTGAAAAGTGATATGGAATATGAAGTCATCCTGATTGACGTGACCGAAACGCCGGTTGAACGTCCGAAAAGGGGCAAAATACTACTATTCCGGGAAGAAAAAGCGACATACACTAAAGACCCAGGTCGTTGTTGACAAAAAAACACGCAAAGTAATCTGCACAGCCTTTTCCAACGGAAAACGTCATGATTTCAGGCTTTTTAAAGAATCAAAAGTTCGTTTAAAACCTGAAACGCTTGCCCTAACCGATACAGGCTTTCAAGGTATTGTAAAAATTCATGCCAATTCCTTGCTTCCAAAGAAACGTACAAAAAAGTCGCCTTTAACCAAAGAAGATAAACGACGCAATCGCGCTATATCAAGCAATCGTGTCCTTAATGAACATATTATCGGTTCTGTTAAACGTTTTAAAATAGTAGCTGATCGGTATCGTAACCGTAGAAAACGTTTCGGGTTACGCTTTAATCTTATTTGTGGTATCTGTAATTTTGAACTCGTTTGTTAATTTCGCAAGAGGTCTATTGTACCCCAGAACGCCTCCATCGGGCCGTTGTCGATGCAGCGCCCAACGCGGGACATACTCTGCGTCATCCCCTGGACGTCGAGTTTTGCCCTGAAAGCTTTACTTGTGTACAGGAATCCCCGATCGCTGTGGAATAGCGGCTTTGCGGCAGGATAGTTTTTAACGGCTATATCAAATGTATCGAATAAGAGGCTGTTGTTATTGCTGTGGCCGACGGCATAGGCGACGATGCTTTTATCCTTCAAGTCTAAAATTGCGCTGAGATACATTTTGCCACCGTCGCCATACTTAAACTCCTTGACGTTTGTAAGCCACTTTTCGTTGAGGTTTTCAGCGGTGAAGTCACGGTTAAGAAAATTCTCCGCAGTGATCTCCGGCGTCGATTTGACGTAGTTCGGCCTCTTTCGGCGGATTACCGATTTCATGCCAATCGCGCCCATAACCCTGTAAACACGCTTTTTATTGCAATGCAAGCTAAAGTGGCGTTTCGGGCTGATTTGCATACGGCGGCAACCAAATATCCCGTTAGATTCTTGATACAGTATGCACATACGGTCAATCAGCTCTTTGTCTTTAGCCTTTTGCGCGGATGAATCGCGCCGCAGCCATTTGTAGTAAGATGAACGATTGAGCCCCAGAACGCTGCAAAGGGTACTGATAGGATAATCCTTTTCTTCGTTCAAGCTTTTCACCGCAAGATATTTGTTTTCAAGGCGCACTAAGCTTAGTCTTTGTCCCGCCCCCTTTCGAGCGCCTCCAATTTTTTTAACAGTTCATTCTCCATTTGAAGCCGCAAATTTTCAGCTTCTTTCAGTTTTAACTGCGCCTGAAGCCTCTCGACCTCCGTCATAGATGCTTCATCTTTATGCTTGCCTCGGCGGTCGGATAGGCCATCAGGGCCATCTTTCTCATATTTTCTGACCCAATTGTAAATTCGCTGATACGATACATCATACTGCTTTATTGCTTTGCCATAATCCAAGTTGTTTGCTATGCAATAGCTTACAATTTCTATTAGCTCTTCCAATGTCGTACTGCGCCCTTTTGCCACGTAGATTGCATCCCACTATTTGGTTGTCTGAAATCCTTATGGCTATTATACTGCTTTATCCACATTTGCAACATACCATGTCGGCTTATATCATATTTAACGCAAACATCATTCAATGAAAATGAGCCGGTAAGATAATCTTGAACGGCGTGTCTCTCTATTTCTACGGAATATCGCCTATTTCGTTTGGATGGTGTCAGTCCCTCAATGCCTCGCGTTTTATACAGCCGAATCCAACTGCACACTGTTGTTTGGCCTATACTATATCTTTCTGCTAGATCCCATGTGTTTACAGCACCGCACAGATATTCCTCGATGGCTTTTATCTTTTCTTCCGTTGTTAATCGCCATTTATGCGGCATATGAAAATGCCCCCCTTTCATGGACAGTTTCTTATTTCAACTGTCTACTTCAAGGGAAGCATATCACAAATATGTTGAACGCTTTATCGTTTTTCTTGATTGGTATACGATGTCTTTCGCACAAACTACAAAGAGCTTCGGTGTTTTCGTTTTCTTCAATATTTGAACTCAAGAAAACCGCATCTACTGCCTCTGGCATACGAAGCAATAGTTCCAACGTAACACTCATACCTAAGGTGTACGAAACTGGATTGTTATGCTTGTACCTGCTTATGGTTGCTGGCAATCGTTACACCTCCTTTACCCTTCTCAAATATTCTTCCGTAAATGATTCGCATTTACGGAAACCAAAAATTTAGGACTTTGCTAACCATCTTTATATAAAGGTTTACCTTATATAGAGTTTGGTTCTGCGCCGACTATTTCCGACGCGCAACACCTAACTCTTTTACGATAGCACATATTACGGAGAAATACAAGATAAATTTTTCGTAAATTTTCGTAAGCGGAGTGTGTGGGAGCGTAGTAGCGGGCGACTCCCCCTGCCTAACCATCTTACTCTCGCTGAGTCCGGACGCGTCTATGTCATAGAGTGAGATTCCGCTGTCCTTCAATGCTGGCAATAGTGCATAAAAACATATCTGCAAATTTGGTGTATTGCATAGTTGCTTTATACATCCGAATGTAGTAAAATTGACTTGCCGGTACAACACCGGTTGCTAGAGATTTCGCAAGGCATAACGTTTTTAAGAAGGAGTAACAAAGGATGAGGAAAACCCTTTCGTGGACTGTCGGTTACAGCGGTTCCCCCGAGCAACGGCCGGACACGATGGTGACGGCATCCGTTCCCGGAAACGCCAACTTGGATTGGGCGGCGGCAAACGGATTGCCGGACTGGAGGTTCGGCGTTAATTTTGAGCGGTACCGATGGATGGAGGACTGCTGGTGGCTATACGAAACGAGGATCCCCCCTGTTGAATTAAACGCGGGCGAAACGCTCTATTTTGTAACGGAGGGGATTGATTATGAGTATATCATCATGCTGGACGGACAGACGCTGCACAGACACGAAGGGATGTTCACAAGCGCGGAGATCCGTTTGGACGCGGCGAAAGGCGGGCTGCTGCAAATTTGGATAGCGCCTCCGCCTAAAGACTCCGCCGCTGAAAAAAACACCCGCGCGGAAGCGGCGCAATCCTGCAAGCCCGCCGTCAGCTACGGCTGGGACTGGCATCCCAGGCTTATTCCCGCAGGGATGTGGTGCGACGCATATTTAGAAGCGCGGCCGGCCGCGCGCTTTAATCAGCTCTGTGTGGATTATATATTGGCTGAGGATTACTCATCGGCCAGGCTGACCTTCAAAGCAGACATTACCGGTACGGGAGAAGCGCTGCTGACCGTATACTGCCCCGACGGGAGGCCTGTGCTGCAAATATCCGGCGGCGGAAGCGCCGATTTGGCCAATCCCACGCTGTGGTGGTGCAACGGATACGGCGAACCTAATCTGTACCGCTGGGAAGCGGTTCTGCTTTCTGACGGAGAGGAGACCGACAGAGCCTCCGGCGTTATAGGCTTTCGCAGAATAGAGCTGACGATGAATGAGGGAGCGTGGGATGAGCCGCCGGGCTATCCTGTAAGCCGCAGCCCCGCGCCGGCCACCGTTACGCTCAACGGAGTCCCGATTTTTGCCAAGGGGAGCAACTGGGTTAACCCCGAGGTGTTTACCGGAACAATCACGCGGGATACATACGCGCCGCTGATTGAGCTTGCGAAAAAAGCAAACTTTAATCTTCTGCGCTGTTGGGGCGGCGCTATTATAAATAAACAGCCTTTTTTCGATTTATGTAACGAACACGGCATTATGGTATGGCAGGAATTTCCGCTGGCCTGTAATAATTACTACGGCACACCGCGATATTTGGCGGTTCTTGAGCGGGAGGCGCGGGCTGTGATTACCCGTTTGAAAAGCCACCCGTGTCTGGTTTTGTGGTGCGGCGGCAACGAGCTGTTTAACAGCTGGTCAAAAATGACCGAGCAGTCGGCGGCTCTGCGTCTGCTTGACAAGCTCTGTTATGAGCTGGACCCTGAACGGCCTTTTATAATGACCTCCCCTCTGAACGGCATGGCGCACGGCGGTTATTTTTTCCGCTATAAGGACGGCCGCGAGGTTTTTCAGGTTATGCCAAACGCGCATTATACGGCCTACCCTGAGTTTGGGGTGCCTTCGGTCTCCAACATCGCCTGCTGTGATATGGCGGCGGACAGGGCCGATATTTTTCCGATGGAAATGAATGAGGTTACCGCCGCGCATCACGCATTCAACGCGCTGGAAGGCGAAGAGTACTCGTGGGCATATACAGATGCCGTTCGGGATTACTTCGGCGAGGCGCGGACATTAGAGCAGTTAATCGGCTGGAGCCAGTGGCTTCAGGGTGAGGGCTACAAATGTATATACGAAGAGGCCCGGCGGCAGAAGCCCTATTGCTCAATGGCGTTGAACTGGTGTTACAACGAGGCGTGGCCGACACTGGCCAACAACTCGATTATCAATTACCCCGCCGACCCGAAGGCTTCGTTTTATGACGTGGCCGACGCCTGCCGCGGCGCGTTGATCAGCGCGCGGATTCCAAAATTCGTTTGGCGGGGCGGGGAAGTATTTTCCGTTGGATTGTGGCTGCTCAACGATGGGAATATGCCGGCTGCGGCCGGATTGGCGGAGGCTTCGGTGGAGCTGGACGGCAGGATTTATCCCATGGGAGATTGGAATTACGGCGAAACCCCCGCGAATATAAACGCGGAGGGCCCTGTTATTGAGCTGCGGCTGCCCTGCCTGAAAGAGGAGGGAACGCGGGAGATGAAGCTGATTATAAATGCCGGAGCGCTGTCTTCAAGGTACAGGCTGCTGTACCGGGCGTGATATTTCTGTCCTTGTCGGGCAGGCAGAAACGGTGGGATAATTATGAAAAAAGCCAAGCTGCATGTTATTAGCCATACCCATTGGGACAGGGAATGGTATCAGGATTTTCAGGGGTTCCGCCAAAGGCTTGTTTATCAGACGGACAGCCTGCTTGATCTGCTTGAGCGTCAGCCGTCGTACAGATGCTTTCACTTCGACGGGCAGACCTCGTGTCTGTTGGATTATTTGGAGATAAGGCCGGAGAACAGAGAGCGGCTTGCGAAGCATATTCAATCCGGGCGTATCGCAATCGGCCCCTGGTTTGTTATGCCGGATGAACTGTTATTAAGCGGGGAGAGCCTTGTCCGCAATCTGCTGCTCGGACACAAGCACTGTGATGAATTCGGCGTTTCCCCAATGCCCGTGGGGAATGTCGTGGATATTTTCGGGCACTGCTCCCAGATGCCGCAGATTTTTAAGGGGTTTCATATTAACGCCGCGCTGTTGCACCGGGGAACGTCGGGTGAGAATGAAAAGACGGAGATGGCTTGGGAGGGCGCGGACGGAAGCAAAATTCTTATCATCAAAGTGTATCTCCATACAGGATATTGCGATATTTTGCATTTCACCGAGGTCGATGAAGCCGATTTGCCCGCCTATGCGAGGGAATACGAAAAGAACAAGCTGGGGCTGTCGGCCGCGGGCGTATTGTACGGGCTCGACGGAAACGACCACACCCCGGCGCGGTGGGACTTGCTGGAAGCCCTGTCCCTGCTCAACGGGATGTTTGAGCATATAGAGTGTGTTCATTCCACGTTTGCCGACTATCTGACCGAGCTGACCGCCGCTTTGGGCGGACGCCCGTATGATAACCTTATCACCTTTACGGGTGAGCTGCGGACACCCTCAAAGACAGGGATGTACAACGAGGTGATAAACGGCATAGGAAGCAGCCGGCTGAACCTGAAGCAGCGGAATGACGAGCTGGAGCATCTGCTGGCGCGGTATGCCGAGCCGCTGAACGTATGGGCCGGACTGCGCGGAGGCGACTGCCAGAAGGCGTTTTTGGATTTGGCGTGGAAATATCTCTTTTTGAACCATCCGCACGACTCTATTGTCGGATGCTCTGTTGACCAAGTTCACAGGGATATGCTTTACCGTTTCGACCAAGCCCGTTCCATAGCGTTAAACTCCATCCGCGAGAGCATACAGTGTATCGACTCCGGCATGGATCTCTCCCGCTTTACAGGGTGCGAAAAGGCAGTGAGCGTCTTTAATCTGGCGAACGGCGAGGCGGGCCCGATTTTGCGGTTCTGCTTTGAGATACCCTCTGAGGAAGCGCCTGAAGCCCAAGGGTTAACGCCTGTGCTGACCGACATTGACGGCAATGTGATAAACCAGCAGCTTTTGCGGGTGGAAAAACGGGTGAGAACCGGCTATTTGGTTTCAAAAAAGAAAGCCCCGTATCCAAATTATCTGCGTGACCCGGGTATGCGGGTACACCGTTATGAGATGGCGGCGGAAGGAAGCATTTCCGCTCTCGGCCGTAAGGCGTGGGGTATTCGTTATATGAAAACGGCGCGGCCGCCTTGTGCCGGCCCTGTCGTCACCGACCTGTCGAACCGCTCGATGGATAACGGGCGTTTGCGGGTTCAAGTGCGGGAGGACGGGCGCGTTGACTTGCTTGACTTGGAAACCGGCGTTTCGTACAACGGATTGATGTATTACGAGGACTGCGGGGACGCGGGCAACGGGTGGAACCATATATATCCCGAAAATGACACGGTAGTGTCAAGTATCTCAGGGGCAGACCTGCATGGCGTAACGGTTGAGTTAATAGAAAACGGCCCGTTAATCGCCGTGCTAAAAGTAAGCGGTATTCTTAAAGTCCCGAAGGGACTGAATGAGACAGGCACATCCAGACTTGCCGAGCAGACCGAGCTGAGCATCACCAGCCGCTTAACGTTAATTGCGGGGGAAAAACGGCTGGAATGTAAAACCGTTGTCAAAAACACCGCGGAGTGTCACAGGCTGCGGGTAATGCTTCCGTCAGGACGAAGCGGGAACAGTTGGTTTGCGGATACGGCTTTTGATTTCGTCAGGAGAGATATTGCGGTGCTGGATACTGCCGGATGGAATGAGCAGGCGCGTCCTGAGAGCCCCATCAAGAATTTTATGGGGATGTCAGACCAAACGGGAGGGCTGGCGCTCATCACCAAAGGCATTTGCGAGGGATGTGTGCTGGACGACGAACCGCGAACCTTGGCGCTTACTCTTTTTCGCGGCTTTACACAAAATCTGGAGGCGATTGACTCGGTTGACAGCCAGCTCTTAGGGGAGATAACCTTGGAGTATGCCGTTGTCCCCCTCGCGCCCGGAACCGGCGGCGCGGAGTTGTTTGCCGAAACGGAACGGTATAAGTACCCCCTGCTGTCCCACACCGTTCCGGTCGGCTTCGGCGCCGAGAAAGCGGCTGAACAGCTTGCCGAAGCGGAGCAGCCCTTTGTTTTAACCACGGTTAAGACGGCGGAAACGGGCGGAGGTATTATCGTCCGTCTGTTCAACCCGCTGGAGGAGAGCGCTCAAGCGGGCTTTACGTTCCGTTTCGCGGCCGCGGGGGTGTGGGAGACAGATTTACGCGAGCAAAAGCAACGAAGGCTTGACATAGATTCTGACGGGATAATACAACTTCATCTGCGCGGGAAGCAAATCTGTACGCTGCTGATTGAAGTATAATATTTAACTCAACAGCAGACGAGCGGATTTCAAACCTGCTCTCCCGCATGAAACTTGTTGACTAAGGAGATATGGGTATGTACAGGGTTGCTATCGTTGATGATGAATATTGGAATATCCAAGGGTTGAAGAAATTGGTTGCTTGGGAGGAATACGGCTTTACCGTGGAATTTTGCTCCTGCGATCCGATAGAGGCGCTTGAATTTATTGACGCGAACCACCCTGAAGTTCTCATTACCGATATACTTATGCCGTCTATGAGCGGGATTCAGCTGATACATACGCTTCGTGAGCGCGGCTTGGAGCTTGAATGTGTTATAATCAGCGGGTATGATAATTTCAATTACGCGCAGCAGGCAATCAACGAGAGTGTGGCCGGGTACTATCTGAAGCCGGTCAAAACGGCAGAGCTTATTGCCATACTTGCCAAAATAAAAAAGAAGCTGGACGCGAGTAATCCGAAAGTATCACTGCCGCCGGCGGAACCGGCACACAGGTTTGAGTCTGAGCATTTGCAGCTGAATGATATTATCACATATATTAACGAGAACATTACAGAAAAATTGTACCTGAAGGATATTGCGGAGAGATATTATATAAACGCTGATTATTGCTGCGTTCTCTTCAAGAAGCACTTAAACACGACCTATTCGGAATATTTGAACACAATCCGCACGGAGAGGGCAAAAGCTCTTCTCGGCAGCTTGGAAATGACCATATATGAAATCGCGTTCGCGGTTGGGTACAGGGATTACTTCTATTTCAACAAGGTGTTCAAAAAATATGCCGGCATGACGCCGAAGGAATACAGGGAGCAGGCGCGAAAAGCGGATTCGGCCGGCAAGGGTTCTTTGCAATGAGCAAGCTGAAGTATAAGCATCAACTGCTGCTTATGGTCGGGTTGTTCACCGTCTTAATCGTCGCGGTCGAGTTGTTCAGCTACATGAGATTTTACAGAATCGCCGTCGATAAAGAGAGCGAGTATATAAACACCATGTTAAACGAGTGCGTAAGTCAGGTCGCGCAAATGTCAGAAAGCATAAAGGATACGGCCGGAAGCGTCGCGCTGAACATGACGGTTCAAAATTATCTCAATGAAGAAGCCGGTGAGGTCAAGGCCATTATGCGTTCCGTGCTTAGGGAGCTGATGCAGATGGGAACCGGCGGCAATCCTTATGCCAATTTTTTGACGTTATTGGATTCCAACGGCAACAGCACCTCGAGCGGCCCGTCCGCGCACCTGTACATAAACCAGTTGGGCGCGCTTAACGTACATACCGTTGAAAGCGCTCGGTTTACGCCGTTAATTATACCGGTTAACAGCACCCTAAAGCCTTTTTCCTGCTATTTATTGCCGATTCGCACGTTTATTAACTCCAGAAATGTGTCTGAGGCTGTTTTAATCGTTATTATTGACTGGCAGAGCAAGCAGCATATTTTGAACAATACCCGTATTACCGAAAACTCCGCCTCCTATCTCATCGACAGCGAAGGGGAGCTGGTTGTTTCGTCTGAAACACTGTCAGGTTCTCACGCCGGCTCGGTTGAGGACGTACGCCGTATCCTCTCCGAGGGGACCTCGGACGGTTCGGTCATAGAGGTGCAAGGGCAGCGCAGCTTTGTATTTATCCGCGATACGGCCTTTCCCGGGTGGCGCATTGTCAATATCGTGCCGGTAATGGATTTGAACCATGAGGTAAGGCTTACCCAAATGACAGCCATTTTTATCACAGCCATATCGTTAATTGCTTTGGTGCTTCTTGCCGTTATATTCTCATCGTTAATGACGGAGCCCATCGAAAAATTGGTCGGCAATCTGCGGAGCTTAGGTGATATGAGCAAAAGCATCCCCGTTACAACAAAAAACGAAATCGGATATATAACCGAAGAGATAAACGGGATGCTTAAAAAGAACCGCGAGATGACGACGCGCATCATCAGTATGAACAACACAATTTACGAAAAAGAGATAAAAGAAAAGGACGCGCAGATTATAGCTTTGCAAAGCCAAATAAACCCGCATTTTTTCAACAACACCCTTGAATGTGTGCGCTCGTTGGCGCTCGTCAACGAGACCCGGCCGATTGTGACCATTATCGAAGCCATGAGCGACATATTCCGTGCCGGCATGAGCGATTCGACGGTATCCACGGTTGAAAGCGAGCTGGAGCTGGTGCGGAGCTATGCCAACATCATAAATATACGGTTTGGGGAGCGGATACGTTTTGAATACAAGGTCGGCAAAGAGCTTATGCCGGTAGAAACAATCAGGATGCTTCTCCAGCCGCTGGTGGAAAATGCCGTGCATCACGGTTTAGGGCAGATAATGAAAGGCGGGCATATACGGATCAGCGGGTATACCAAAGGCGAAAGGCTGGTTATCGAGGTGAGCGACAACGGCGCGGGGATTCCCGCTGAAACCCTCGCGCGTATTAACAACTGTTTTGAGAAAGACATTGCGTATACAGAACCGGAAACTGGGCGTTATTGCCTTGCGCTTACAAATATTAACCGCCGCTTGACCCTTAGATACGGCAATGATTTCGGATTGAAAATAATATCCGAACCGCCGCATGGCACGACGGTTCGGATTACATTGCCGATCTGAGCGGTTAGTTTTTATACGCCGCGTTGAGCTCGGCAACGGCACGTTCAAATAACGGCATTTGCGACGCCACCCAGTCATTCCATTCCTTTTCAACGTCGTCGCTGAGCAGCATCTTCTTCAGCTGCGCCAGTGTCTGCATCTCGCGTGTGCCGGTAGCCAAGAACTCGGGGAAATCATCGACAGACAACCCCTTTAGCTCAAACTGTTCCGGAATCAGCATGACATTGTCGCGCCGGTAAGCGGCGTAAACATTTTCAATTATTTTCTTCAGCTCCGGGGGAACGGCATCTCCGAACAGCTCGTTAAAGCTGTCTACAGCGCTTGAGGACCGTGACCATGCCCACCAGTGAAAGTCATGGTGCGGCGCTTTCTTTTGACCGGTTGTTTCGTCAATTGTGGTCCACATATTTTTGGGGTTTCCGTTTTCGTCATAATCCCAGTCTTTACCTTTGATACCCATGTTTTTGAAGAAGTACCCCTCGTCGGTAATCAGAAAGTCCAGAATCGCCTGCCAGCGGTAAGCCGCAAGGTCGCTGATGTTGGCGTTCATCGCGGTTTCGCCCCAACTGTCCAGTTTGGAATACTGCGGGAGAAGTCCGTCGGGCGTTTCAAATACGGCGAAGTCGATTCTGTCAATCGCTTTGTTAAACCTGTCTGAGTCATTGGGGCCCCATTCGCTCATGGAGTACTCTTCGACTACCCTCGTAATTCTTGCGAGGTTAATATCGGACTCTATTCTGGCAAAAAGCTGGTTCCCCTCCCATGCGCTGTCCACATCCTCGGCGAAAGCCATATATTGGTCTTGATAAATCAAGCCGTCTTTATACATTTGATTCATCAGCTTAACGGCGTCAAGGGCTCCGGGTAATGACGGCGCCCACGCATATCCGCCCTGTCCGTCCGGTGAATAACCGAGGAAATACGGAGCGTAGGAACCCGCGCCCCAGTAAGCGGGCATCATCCAGTCAAGCGACGCCAAGCCTGCCGTGCGTCCGTTTCCGGCGCAGTCGGCTTCGACAACGGCTTTGATCATATTGGTGAACTCGTTCCATGTGTAATAGCCGTTTTCTTTGTACATTCCGACCTGCTGAGCCCAGTCCTTACGGTAACTGAAGCCGCTCAGCTGACCCTGACTGCCGGAGAACCGGACGCTGTCTATCCACGCGGAATATGTCCACAGAAGACCGTCGTCGAGGATAAACTTCTGCTGGCCGGGCGTGCCTTCGTCAACCACCGCTTTTTTTATGTTGGGATAATGATCCATATCATAGGGGCGGAATCTGCCGAGCTGCTGCCAATCCAGCCATCCGTCGTAGCGGTGCGTCTGAACGTCCATGAAAATCAAATCGGGCAGGTCGCCGCCAAGCAGCCAAATATTTACTTGGTCGATATAGTTGCTCCAAGTCAGACCCGTCCAAAAATTGAATTTGAAATTATATTCGTCATAAAGCCATAAGAGATGCTCGCTGAGATTTCCTTCCTTGTCGGCGCCGGGATCTTCTTCAGGCGCTATAACCATAATGCTGATTTCGACAAACTCGGATGTGTCGAAATACTTGTCACCGTCCCCCGCGGAGCTGTCCCCCGAAGCACTGCCGGAGCTGCCGCTGTTGCCGCCGGCGGTGCTGCCGCCGGGAGTGCTGTTGTCCGGCGCGTTGCCGCCGCAGCCGGCAAGCACGGCCGCCACTGTCAAAACGGCAATAAGAACTGATAAAAACCTTTTCATTATTTTTCCTCCTTTTTTATCCCTTGACTCCTCCCAGAGTCAGGCCTTTCGCAAAATATTTCTGCATAAACGGGAACACGATGGCTATGGGGATAATGGTGACGATTATGACCGCCATTTGTATACCCATGGCAAAGTTGTTATGCCTTATATCCTGCGGCAGGTTTTCCAAAACAATTCTCGACGACTCAATCATCGTGCGCACAAGGAACTGCAAGGGCCAGCCAGTGCTTGTGTTCATATAGAGCATCCCGTTATACCATTCGTTCCAGCGGTCAACGGCGCAGTAAAGCGCGATAGTAGCCAGCATGGGCTTGCAGAGCGGCAGGACAATCCGCACGAAGATCGTGATGTCGCCCGCGCCGTCAATCCTTGCCGACTCTTCAAATTCGGGAGAGATTGTCCGCAGATATCCCTGCATCAGCAGCATATACCATATGTTCAGGCCGAAGGGGAGTATCATGGCAAAAATGTTGTTCGTAAGATTCAGGGTAGAAGCGATAAGGATATAGGTCGGCACCAAGCCGCCGTTGAAAAACATTGTGAACATGATAAAGACGATAAAGAACTTGCGCCCCGGTATCGGCTTTGTAAGGGCATAGGCCGCCGTTATGGACAGAAACATACTGTAGGGAACGCCGATAAGGGTGACGAGCGAGGTCACTCCCGCGGCTCTGAAGAGTCTGCTCCACCCAAAAACATAACTGTAGGATTGGAAGGTGATTGATCTCGGCCACAGCACAAAAACCGATTCCTGATACTCTTTGTTAGAAATCAGAGAGATAACCACAGCGTTGTAAAACGGCAGTAAAACAACAAAGGCAAGAATTAAAAGTATAACGGATATGGCCACAAGCGACGGGTCAAATTTTTTATTTACCATTTTCTCCCTCCTAATCCATCACTGCGGCTAATCCGCTGAATTAGCGCGCAGGATTTTTGTTGTCCCGTGGTGTGCCGAAGCCGCGGGAATAGTAGCGTATTTCAAGGATTCGGCACCGCCGCAGGACAGCATAAAAGACAAGTGATAAGCAGTGAATCAGCCGTAGTGACGGGCTAAAACAGGCGCCGGCCGTCGAGCTTGCTGACGACAAAGTTCGCGGCAAGCAGCAGGGCGCAGTTTATTATTCCCTTGAAGAGTCCGATCGCGGTAGCTATTCCGTAGGTATTGCCCACCCCGAAGGTAACCCGGAAAATATATGTGTCAAGAATATCTCCCGTGCTGTAAACAGCGGGGTTATACAGGTTGTAAATTTGGTCGAAGTTGCCGCCGACAAGGCCGCCCACGGCCAGAATAAACAGCATGGCGGCAATGCCGCGTATGCCGGGCCATGTCACATACCAAATCCGATGGGCGCGGTTTGCGCCGTCGATCACGGCGCTCTCGTATAAGCTGGGGTCAATGCTTGCCAGCGCGGCAAGATATATTATGCTGCTCCAGCCGGCGCCTTTCCATGATTCACTGAAAATGAGAAGCCATCTGAAAGCCTCGGGTTTTTGGAAAATTTGCAGCTTTTCGCCCCCGAAACTTGCGATCATGCTGTTTATCAGTCCGTCGTTGCCCAGCAGGTTTTTAATTATAGAAGCGACAATAACCCAGGAAAGAAAATGTGGGAACGTAAATATAGTCTGGAGCGAACGGCTGAGCCTGCGCCTGCGGTTGCTCAGCTCATTGAGCGCAATGGCCAGAAGAATCGGGATCGGAAAACCGACGGCCAGCTTCAAAAATGACAGAACCAAGGTGTTGTTGAAGGCGGTGAAGAATTCCGGGTCGCGGAAAACGCGCGCGAAATTGTCCCAGCCAACCCATGTGCTGGTCGAGAAGCTGCCCCTAAAGCTTTTGAAAGCCAGAGAAAGGCCATACATCGGGTAGTATGAGAAAACGCAGAGAAAAACGATGGGCGGCAGCAGCATAAGATATATGTAACGGTATTGCCATATTCTGGCGATTAGCGGTCTTTTAGAGCCTTCAACGTATTTTGCAGTCGTCAATATACGCACCTCCTTACCTATTATTTAGAATACCGCATATGAGTGCGATTGGTTATGGAGCGAACAGGGCATATTTTGTCATTATCTTTTACGCGCTCAATATTCGTTGACAAGTTTCCTTTTTCAAAGAGTTGTGCAAAACATAAAAAGTTGAGTGCATTTATGTTCTTAACGGGAAACATTAAAATGAATATGCCTTATCGGATTATTAAACGAATTGAAAGGATGACACTAACATGAGAAATCTCAAGCGTGCTATCTCCATTTCTTTTGTGCTGGCAATGCTCATCGCCTTTACCGTCCCCGCTTTTGCGGCCGAACAGAATGTTGCGGAAATTAAAACGGGAAATAACAGCTGGGAAGGTCTGTTTCACTTTGCGACCACTATGAACGGCTGGAATCCCAAGGCTGTTGACCTCGTCATGGAGCAAGACGCCGAGTATCAGCTCGACATCACCTACAAAGGTGACGGAGAACTGGTTGTATGGCTGCCTCAGGCATGGCCTCAGGCCGCGTATGAGCTGGCGCTGATTCCCTCGTCCGCCGACTGGACTACCATTTCGTTCAACTTCAAAACGGTTCCCGACCCGCGCTGGGGCACTTGGAACACTCAGGACGCCGACGGTTGGGCGACCCATGCGTGCAGCATAGCGATTGTCGATACCAGCGTTGAGTTTTACAAAGGCGGCGCCGGCCCCATTAAAAGCCAAACCTTCCCGCCGCTCGGCGAGTTTTATCCCGGCTGGAGCCACGGCGAAGGAACCACACCTCTTAAATCGGGCACAATGTACATCGCCTCGGTAAACCTGTATAAAAAAGGCGATAAATCCACAGAGGTCATCAGAGATCCTAAGTTTGACAGAACAAACTTCTGGTTCGCTAATGACGCCGACGGCGCTCCCCTGAGAATCGCCGATGCCGAGTATGTGAACATCGTTAAAATGGATGTCTCCGGCGTCAGCGCCAGCAGCCCCCGTACCGGTGACGGCACCATGATTTTCTTAGCTCTCGGTATTCTGCTCTCCGCGGGCTTCGCGGCTTGGTATATCCGTAAAAGAATTATTTCCGCATAATTCCTCAGCACTCCTTTCTGACAGGTAATGTTTAATGTTAATCCTCCGCTTTGCCAGAGTGTACGCACGCCTGGACGCTTGCGGAGGATTTCATTGTATTCATTGTAAAGCGACGGACATGTAAAGGAGAATATAACATGTTTTATAAAAAATGCGCGTTGTTTCTTGCGCTGCTGTTCTTGCTGGCCGCTTGCGGCAATGCTGACAGGCCCGCCGACACTGCGCCCTCTCCGAGCGTTGATGAGATAACCGCGGGTGATCCCGCGGGCGTTGACGAGCTGACTCAATGCCTGCCTGTTTCGGCGTTTCCGGGAATAAGCGGCGGTTCGCACAGGTTTTCAGAGAGCGTTGAGGTTGCCTTGCAGGCGGAAAGCGGCAGTGTCATCACGTATACGCTTGACGGAAGCGAACCAAGGACATACTCACAGCCTATTACGCTTACGGGCCGCCACACGTTAAAAGCGTGGGCCGGCAAAGACGGGATGCTTGACAGCGAAGCGGCGACGTTTTATTTCGCCAACGGGGACGGCCTGCAAATAGACTTCTTCGGTCAGACAATCGGAGATTATTCGTATGACGTGAAGATTCCGGACGGAGCGACGCCGGAAGAGGTGGCCGCGTTATGGGCTGACGACGAGGAATGGCTCAAGCAGTTTTCAAAGCCCGCAAGCTGGGACGACTGGGGAGGGCTTGACGGCAGCAAAGACACATACGGGTTTGAAGCCACAGGGTTCTTTCATATAGAGCAGCGCGAGGAGAACGGGAAAATACGATCATATATGGTCAACCCGATTGGAAACCTTTATTTTAACATATCGGCCTGCGTCCACGACGACGGCGATACGCATACGATCGTTGACGGACGCGAGGACATTTACGAATGGCTCGCCGACCCCTCTGACAGCATGTTTTCGCGCGCGTACTGGGACACTTGGTGGGGCACGAGTTATTCCCACTACATAGTCAATTGGGCGCGAAAGAACGGAAAGCCTTATGACAAGCCGGAGTTTTTGGATCAAAGCGTAGTGCGCATGAGGAGCTTGGGGTTTAACGGCTTGGGCGGATGGTCGGCCGCTTATGACAGGCACATGGCTTATTATTACTGGCCCATTCAAGACATCGGCGTGAAAATCGGCGACTCAAACTATTTTGATGTGTTTGACCCGGATTTCGAAAGAGCGTTGGACGAGCATTGCGCGCATTTAGCCGGTTATAAGGATGACCCCACTCTAATGGGATATCTCATGGGCAACGAACGCGACTATTTGTCGTTCCGAGGCGTTATTTTCAGTCAGGACGAATCCTCGCCGGCCAAGAGAAGGCTTGTTGACATGCTTCGGGCAAAGTACGCAAGCATAGACGAATTTAACGCGGCGTGGGACGTTTCGCATGACTCATGGGATACAGTTCTCAATACGGACATAAGCACCATTACCGTTGAGGGCATAAACGACTATTATGAATATCTGACTCTGTATTTTGACACTTATTTTGGGTTGGTAACACAGTATATCCGAAAATATGACCCCAACCATATGGTTATGGGGGAGCGCATTGTCAACGGCGACACCCACAACCCCAACGTGTCCGCGGCGTTATACGGAGCGATGGGCAGGCATCTCGACGTTATCAGCCTGAACTACTACCGCGACGACCCGAGGCTTGATTTGCTGGAAAGCCTGTATGAAATAGCGGGGCACACCCCATTTGTATCCACGGAATTCCATTTCGGCGACGCTTCGGGCGGGCTTTCGAGGACAGGCATAGTCATGAGCGAGAACGAAGAAGAAAAAGGAAAAATGTACCGGAACTATGTGGAAAAGCTCGCGGCAAGCGGAATGTTTGTCGGGGTTGACTGGTTCCAATATCTGGACCAATCGCCGACAGGCCGCTATTTTGACGGAGAAGACGGCGCGCTAGGTTTCTTTAATGTCGCCGACAGACCGTACCGCACGGTTATCAGCCACGCCGTTGAAACAAATTACACTATATACGATGTTATTCAAGGCAAACGGCCGCCTTTTGAATTCCAGCCAGAATAGGAGGAACGAATATGAAAAGAGGATTTTTAGTTATAACCTTACTGACGGTGTCCCTTATGCTTGCGGGTATGCTCGCGGGCTGCGCGGGCGGCGGCAGCGAACCAACTCCCCCCGGCACAGACAACGAACCCGCTCCGAGCGGCGGTGAGCCGACCCCTTCGGATGATGATGACGCAACACCTGCGCCGAGCGGCGGCGCGCCGCATGTCCCTTTGTATTTCCCCTCTCCATACCCCATAACGACCGCCCTTACCGACGAGGAGCTGGAAGACCTTGGTCTTACCAGCCTGCAAGAGTTTGCCGATCCGTCATTGATTTACCACGAGGGGGTCTACTACATCTATGCCACCAACCAGCGGGGCGTGGTTGTAGCGCGCTCGACCGACAATCTGGAAAGCGTTGAGCATATGGGTTACGCGCTGCGCTCCCCGGATGTAGAGCCTCCGCATTTTATGTTCTGGGCGCCGGACGTAATGTACAACGAGGATGACCAAACGTTTTATATGTACTATTCATCCTCCGTCAGGGGTTACGTTGACGGGGACTCGTTCGGTCAGCGTCTGAAGGTTGCCACATCCAAAGACCCGCTCGGGCCATTTGAGTTCCACAGCCTTTTAGAGATGGACTGGGACGACAGGCTGCTGGATGTCTGGTCGCCGCTTCATCAATGGGCGATTGACGCGCATATGGTGAAGAGGGATGGGAAATATTACCTCTTTTACGCCTATAAAGGGTGGAGTGAGCATGTCGAGGCCTCCTTCCCGCTGATCAGGAGAGCGGACTCGTTTTTCGCCACTATGATTTTTATGCAGGAATTCAGCGACCCCTTAACCCCTGTGCCGGGCACCATGCGGCCTGCGGTGTCGGCGACTATGCGCGAAGAGCTGAACGATACGAGCGGCGCCTTTGACGTTGGCATTTGGGAATATTGTCTTGAAGGTCCGTATTATTTTGAGTATGACGGCACGGGGTATTTGATGTACAGCGGCAACAGCTGGGAAAGCCCCTATTACTTCATCGGCTACGCGACATGGGATCTGAACGGCGACCTGTCCGACGCGGTGTTTCAGAAGTATCCGGACAATGATACGTTCCTCCCCCTGATAGGCATTGACGACAACGCCACGGGGATGGGGCATCACTCGATTTACGTAACGCCGGAGGGACGGATTTTAATGGCGCACCACGGGCGTCCGGTAAGCACGGATGGCCTGCCGTCGCCGGATAACAGAAACAGCAGGCGCCTGTACATCACCGAGCTGACGGTTGAGGACGGGAGGCTGGTGGCGCACAGACCCTATGACATTCCGGTAAGCTATTCTCTGAACGGCGGCGCGGGAGAGGCCCCTGAACCGTTCAGCGCGGCCGCCGATTCTGTTTTCACGGCCGCCGATATAACGGGAATCGAGGCTCCCGAGGGGATGAGCTTTAAGGAATGGAACAGCCGCTCAAACGGAACGGGAAGGGTTTATATGCCGGGCGAAGAAGTTACCGTACCCGCCAGCAAATTTATCCTGTACGCGATTTGGGAGTAAAAGCGGTCTTGAGAATAAAAGATTACTGCAATAAGGACAAATAATAGTACATAAACTTCGGTATCAATATGTGGTACAATACAGATGTTGCGGAAGCAAGCTGTCTGATTAACTAAAAATCAAAGGAGAGGATCTCATGAAAAATTTTCTGCGCATCCTTACAGTGGCATTGGTTTTTATCGTCGCTCTTTCTTTCACCGCACTCGCAGAGGAATCCGAGCCTTCAACGCTTTATTTCTACGATACATACGGCGATTTGGCAGGCGGAGCCTCCATGCACTTCAGCATTAACGACATAGACTGGGAAGACTGGCGCACCGAACAGCCAATCGTTGCAATGGGCGGCGGCTGGTATCAGCTGGATCTCCCCGCCTCCCTCGGCCCGGATGACAAAGTCAGCGTGCGCATGGTCATGGTAACCAACGGCGGCTGGAATGACGCCGACGCTACCGAGTGGGTACTGTGGAGCTGCTGGGCGCCTGACAGAACGGTTTCCGGACACGCGTACTATGTAGCCGACAACCGCAACATGACCGAAGGCGCGGCAGTTAAAGCAAGAACCTGGGCATCGTCTTTTGATACGCAGAAAAATGCCGAAACATTTATTGCCGAGCTGCTTGCCGAACCCGCCGCATCCCTTTTCTTCTACGACACCTACGGCGACCTTGCCAATGGCGCGTATATGCACTTCAGCGTTAACAACATTCCTTGGAATGACTGGCGCAGAGGAAAAGCAATCACCTCGCTGGGCGATGGCTGGTATCAAGTGGATGTGCCCGCGGTTCTTGGCGACGATGACGAAAGCGTTCGCATGATTATGGTCTCGAGCAACGGCGTATGGGATAATGGAGAAGCCACCGAGTGGGTTCTGTGGAGCACTTGGGCTCCCGATGCCACCAACCCCGGCCACACCTACTTCGTAGCCAATAACGGAAACGTAACCGAAGACGCCGGTGTTCTGGCAAGAACCTGGGCAACCTCGTTTGCTACGGAAGCCGAAGCCAACGCCTTTATCAGCGGCGGTAACACGGAAGCGCCTCCCGTCGATCCCGAACCGGTAGACCCCGAACCCGTGCCGGTAGATCCCGAACCGGTAGATCCCACACCGGTTGATCCTACTCCGGTAGATCCCGCTCCCGTGCCTGACCCGGCTCCTTCGAGCGCCGCGACCGGTGATAATACTCATCTCGTGATACTTTTCGCACTGCTCGGCGCGGCTTCGGCAGCGGCTGTATTCCTGACAAGAAAATTAAGAACCAAAGCGTAAATATCCATACGACAATACAAGCGTCAAGAGGAGGCAGCCTACTTTTAGGCTGCTTTCCTCTTGACCGGAGGTCTGCAATGATGAGAAAATGTTATACGCAGGTTGAATAAATTTATTATGACGAGGTGAAATATTATGAACGCAATTCCCGCGTCCGATAAAAAAATCATTCGTGAGCTTGCCGAACAAATCGCTCAAGCGGCGGCCCTGCCCGTTATGGACGAACGCCGCGGCCTTTGGCGCAGGTTAAACGCGTTGAAGCCCGTAAGACCCATGGTAATCATCGAACAGGTCTGCTGGTGCGAAATGAACGTGAACGACGAGTTAACCCTGCGGTGCGAAAACCCCGAGTGCCGGGAATACGAGCGATGGATGCGCAAGACGCTGTACCATCACAGGCATATGCCGGATGACCGGGTAATCGAGCCGTATATGGTTGTGAACAAAGCAATAACCGGCAACACGATGGGGATAGAGGCAATCGAGGAAACCCTGCCCACCGACGAAGCAAACATAGTTCTCAGCCGCCACTATACAAACCAGTTTACCTGTATGGAAGACATTGAAAAGTTAAAAATGCCTGTAATCAGCCATGACACGGCGGAGACGGAGAGGCGTCTTGCCGTAGCCCATGAGCTGTTTGACGGGGTGATTGATGTCCGCGCGGAAGGGGATTGTCCCGGTGTCTCTATATGGGACAATATTTCTATGTGGATGGGGATTGAAAACGCTCTGTACGCGCTGACGGACGAACCGGAGATGATACATGCGCTTGTCAGCCGCATGGCTGCGATTTATTCGTCTATGTTTGACCAGCTGGAGGAGCAGGGGCTGTTATGCCCGACGCACACGATGGTTCATTGCTCCGGCGCGTGGACGGATGAGCTGCCGAAGGACGGGTACAACCAGGAAAAGCCGCGGCTGAAGGACATATGGACATGCGGGCTGGCGCAAATGCTGGGCTCATGCTCGCCCAAGATGTTTAACGAGTTTGAAATCGAACCGTGCGCGCCGCTGTTTGAGCGGTTTGGGCTGGTATATTACGGTTGCTGCGAATCCTTGGATAACAAGCTCGAGTATGTAAAAAACATTCCGAATTTGCGCAAAATATCAGCAAGCCCGTGGAGCAATCAAGAAATGTTCGCCGAGCAAATCGGCGGCGAATATGTGATGTCCCGAAAACCCAACCCCGCCCTTGTCGCGTTTGAATCCTTCGACGTGGATTTAATCCGCGCCGACCTTATGAAAACAAAAGAAATCTGTACCCGCTGCGGCAGCCCCTTTGAATTTATTCTAAAGGATATAAGCACCGTCCGATATCAGCCGCAAAGACTTTGGGAATGGGCTGAAATTGCCATGGAAGTTGCTTGTTCATAAATGAGATAGCATAGGAGAGTATTTTATGATAACCGATAATTTAATCAAGGCGGCAACATACCAATACCCCGAGCAAATACCCGTTGTGGTCGGGATATTGCCGTCGGCTTTTATCAGATACGGCGGCGAGCTGAAAAAAATACTTGCGAAATATGAAGATGTTGCCGGCGGCTCGTGGCAGAGCTACGACTTGCATCAGGAGCTGGACACAGCCTACCGCAAAGGTTCGTTTACGGACGAGTGGGGCTGCGTATGGAGCAACGCTTGCGACGGAATGTGTTCTATCGTAACGGAGCATCCCGTAAAAACAAGGGAAGACATCCATACCATGAAAATACCGGAAGACGGCTTTGGGGTAGGCCACGGTTTAATGTATTTGCGGCTCTTGGATTTACGCGGGTTTGAAGAGGCGATGGTTGACTTTTTTGAAGAACCGCCGGAACTTCAAATGCTGATTGATAAAGTGCTGAATTATAATCTCCGGCAAATAAAAATCAAACTGGAAAAAGACAAAGAAAAAATGGTTATTCTCGGCGACGATTTGGGGATGCAGCACTCTCTTGCAATAGGCGCGGAAAAATGGCGCAAATACATGAAGCCCTGTTTCGCCGCGATATTTAAGCTCTGCAAAGACGACGGCAGGCTTGTTTTCATGCACTCAGACGGCTGTATTTACGAAATCATGCCGGACCTGCAAGAGTGCGGCGCGGACATCATCAACCCGCAGTTCAGGGCAAACGGACTTGACAATCTCGAACGGGTCTGCAAGGGGAAAATTCCGATTCATCTTGATTTGGACAGGCAGATGTTCCCCTTTGCCACGCCCGCGGAAATACGCAGCCATATGGAAGAGTGTGTGAAGCGGCTGTATCTGCCGGAGGGCGGCTTGGGGCTGAACATAGAGATTTCTCATGACTATCCGCTTGAAAACATAGAGACTCTTTTAGACGCCGCCGATAAACTGAGATTCTATACATAAAGCTGTTGGTATGTTACAATATAAAGGTGAGCCCGGAAAACATGCTGGAGGACGATTGTGATGGATGTAATCAGCGCGGAAGAAAAAACAGCCGAAGAACAGAAGAAGGCAAAGAGTAAAAAAAGATTTCTGGCGGCTGCCTTAGCGCTGTGCATATGCGTGGCGGTTGGAGCCGCGGCCTATCTCGGGTGGTACTACTATCATGTGTTTATGCAATGGCGCCATGAACGCGACATCAGAGGGATGTACGATACTCTTATAAACAGCCGTCCTGACGGCCCGCGGCCGAATCAGCCGCCGAACACGATTGTTATGCCGGCGGACGGCCCGGACGGCGGCGCCGTAGACGGCGACTTCTATACAGAGGAGTCCGAGTGGCACATAGAACGCCGCCGTCTGGAGGAGATGGAGGCGCTCGGAAGAGAGCTTTTCGCGGACTTTCTCACCATAAACGCGGACTTCCTCGGCATATTTTCTATCTCCGGGCTGATAAACCCGCTGCCTTATGTACATTCGAGGGACAACGAGGATTACCTAGACAAGGATTTCAACGGCAGAGCCACACCTGTCGGCGCGATTTTTCTCGACGCGTGGAATGACCGTCTGCTGATGAATCGAAACAGCGTTCTGTACGGACACAACGTCAAAGCAGGGCAGATGTTCGCGCCGCTGCTGAGATATAAACAGGCCGACACATTTGAAAAGGCTCCGGTTATCCACCTGGACAGCCTGAGCGGAGAAACGGCGTGGATTATCTTCGCCGCGTATGTCACAGAACCCGACTGGGGATATATAAATCCGACAAACAGCCGCGATGAATTTTCTGATCTCTTAGAGGAAATCAAAGCGCGAAGCCTGTTTGTCACAGATGTTGACGTCAATGCCGACGACCGTATCCTGACGCTTTCGACCTGTGACTATACATATGAGGACATGCGCTTTGCCGTGCACGCGCGGAAGCTCCGCCCCGGAGAGATAATCCCGGAATCGGTTGCGGCCGTGCCCAATCCCGACCAAAAGCCGTTCAACGTTCCAAGCCGGAAGCCGCTCTCGGAGATCAAGGCGTCGCTGGCGGCGGTCATGCAGCATCCCACTACGAACAGACTCTACTTCTACCAGCCCCGGGACGGAGGAATCGACTGGTATTCCGGCAACACATCCGTTGTCCAGGGTATATACAGCAACTATACCGGCAATGTGACCTCAAACAGCTTTATCTCCGCGGTCTATGAGCCCGCCCAAGACAACAGAATGCTCTATATCGCCGTTGACGGTTTCAACAGGCAGCAAGGTATTCATCTGCTTACAAACCGTCTTCCGTCGGGCAGCCTGACCTACAACGGCGCCAACAATCCGGTCACGCCGAAAGGTGTTGACGCGAAGTATCCCGCGCTGATAGCCGATGAAGGAAAAATTTGGCTGCTGTATGTCGAGGTGAACGAGAGCGGGGAGTATATTTACCGGCTCGAGCTCCGGTATAACAAAGCGTTCGGGGAACCGGAGCTGCTGCTGGCCGCGCCGCCTGGCACAGGAGTGCGTCCGCTGGGTTGTTATGCCGCAGACGATACGCGCCTTTTGTTTTGGCATGAGACGGGAACCCGGAGGGTGTGCGGCGCGTGGGAGGGCGGCGAGGCGTTCACCCTACAGATGACGGGAGACGCCGACCGCGTTACCTTTTTCGGCACGGCTTCGGGCGGAGCGCTCAGAGCCGTAACGGAAAAGAACGGAAGGCTTACGTTCCATACGATTCATTTCGCGGAGCTGCCGGCCCCCGCGCAGACTGTCATAATGCCTGACCCGACACCAACCCCCGAACCCGATCCGACACCTACTCCAACCCCGGAACCTGAACCTGATCTTAACGATCCGGTTCCGCCGGAAGTGTCCGCATCGCCGGAAGCCAACGGCGAAGGAGAGCCGAATGACGCCGGCGGGGACTAAGACCTCGTCACGTCTGAATCTCTGTTTTGCAGAAGTCGGCAACTCGCCCTTCTCAGACTATTTTCTCAGTAAATATGACTGCTCAATTTGTTCAGGTACAATAGATAAGAGAAAAGACAAGGCGCTCTGGGTTTGGTAAAATGGAGAGTGAAGAAACAAACCATAACCGAACCGAAAGGAGCGACCTGTCATGGTAAGCGTATCACAAAAGGCACGATGGTGTCAAAGGTTTTTGGAGAGAATCGAGAAAGCGCGGAATAAGGGAGACAAACACGCGGTATCGCGGATAAGCGGGTATTGGCGTGTACCCGTGAAGACGGCGTATGATTGGCTGTATAAATGGGATGGGAGTTGGCAAAGTCTCATGGCGAAATCGCATCGGCCGCATAGTCACCCGAACGCCCACACCGAAGCGGAGGTGCAAATGATGATAGCCGTGACACGGGAGTGCGGGTTTCTACCGCCGCTGCTGATGTATCAAGAGTTGCTGGAACGTGGCTACACTCGCAGTTACGGCGGATTCAAACGGTTTTATCGGA